>WPCJ01364119.1_pt1 | contig 14706 bp, 11 predicted proteins | sample 5399831 | NCBI WGS metagenome assembly WPCJ01 (sample SAMN12869470, study PRJNA574797) | sludge metagenome | isolation source: wastewater treatment of pH10 | place: China:Beijing | collected 2019-05-20 | reverse complement strand
AGTTGGATCAACTTGACGCCCGTGATAATGCGACCAAATAAAGAATCTAGAGCGAGCGCTATGATCCAATCTGGACGTAAACCGCTCTAGCTCTTCTCTTTACTGAGCAATGTGCGTTTGCGCTCCACGCCCCAGCGATAGCCGGAAAGACCGCCGTCATTGCGCACAACACGGTGGCAGGGAACGACAACAGCAACCGGATTGGCCGCACAGGCACCGGCAACTGCACGCGCAGCTTTAGGCATGCCGGCAAGACTGGCGAGTTCCGCATAGCTGACGGTTTGTCCCGGCGGAATCTGACGCAAAATTTGCCAGATTTTTTGCTGAAAGACCGTGCCGTGAATATCCAGCGGTAAGGAAAATTGCGGCTGTGGCTGATCGATAAATTCCAGACAGGTCGTCAGTGTCGTTTCAAAATCACTGCCACCCTGAGAGATTTCAGCTTTCGGGAAGCGTTTTTTCAGATCATTCAGCAATTCGTCAGCATTATCACCGAGCAAAATCGAGCTGATGCCTTTTGACGTTGCCGCAACCAGTATTTTACCAAGGGAGCAGGGTGCAATTGCATATTGAAGCATGATGTCTGCGCCTCCTTTTTTATAGGCAGATGCGGTCATGCCGGAAAGCCTGTTTTTTGAGGCATAGAAATTACTGCTTTCATTATAACCGGAATTGTAAATCGCCTCTGTCACAGAGGTTTTATTGTTTTTAAGTTCCTGTTCAAGCCTTTGCATCCGCAGTGACTGGGCATAGTTTTTCGGTGTGATACCGGTAACCTGCTTAAACAGCTTGTGAAAATGCGATGCGCTGAAACCGGCATGGGCGGCGAGGCTGCTGAGATCCGGTGCGATTTCATTGTCGCGGATCAGGCGGCAAGCCTCTTCAACAATCCGGTTTTGCTGTTGCTGCAATGTTTCCTGACGCTGCGGCAGACAGCGCAGACATGGCCGGTAGCCTGCGGTTTCAGCCTGACGGGAATGGTCGAAAATCTGCGTATGCTCAGGTTTTGGTCTGCGGGAAGGGCAGGTCGGCCTGCAATAAATACCTGTCGTGCTGATGGCATAAACAAATGTGCCGTCGGCATCAGTTTTGCGATCCAGCACGGCCTGCCAGCGCGGATCATCAAGGAGTTCGTCTATGCGGGCGTGCTTGTTCACGATCTTACCTTTCTTTGAATAGATCACAGGTTATCGCGTGAATTTTGTTCCTGCACTGCAAATCTTCTTTTTAAATTTGAGCATGTCTCCCAAAAGCGGGTATCGGTTTTTGGATAAAGACATGCGTTAGAATAAAGCGAAAGGGCGAGTATAAAGCATCAGATTATACGCAACACGCCCTAAGCCGCTTTTCTGAAGGTCAGATTGATGCGGTAACGGCCAAGCAGCGGATGATCTCCGTCTTTCAGTGGCGTAATACCATGATAATAAAGGCGCGATACGCCGCCCCATACCACGACATCGCCGTGCTGTAATGCATATTTGAATACCGGATCTGTCCGTTTCAAGCCGCCGAACTGAAAGGTTGCAGGCAGACCCAGCGATACTGAGACAATCGGATGATCCGGACTTTTCTCATCTTTATCCTGATGCAAAGAGAGTTTGGTCTTTGGCTCATAGCGGTTGATGAGACAGGCATCGGGCATAAAATCAGCATAACCGGCTTTGGCCGCAGCTTTTTGGGCAAGCTGCAGAAAACTCTCCGGCATCTGCGGCCAGTTCCGGCCTGTCTGCGGATCAACAGGACTGTAGCGGTAACCGCTGCGATCACTGACCCAGCCGAGTGGTCCGCAATTGCTCATAGCAACAGACATGGTAAAGCCGCCGGGCGTAACCATGTGCCGGAACGGAGCCTGTTCGGTGATGGCAGACAGGCTTGAGAGCAGATCCTGTTCCGCTGACAGAGCAAATCCGCGTAACAATACAGCGCCTTCAGCAAGGTTTTCCTGCTCTGGTTGCGCGGAGGTCAGTCCTGAAAAAAGATCTTGCATCATCATAACCGGATCAGAAAAGGGCACAAAATATGAGTATAAACGACAGCAGCCTTAGAGCATAATTTTAAAACTTGGTTAAGTTGAAGGTAAAATTATGCTCTGATTTTAAAGTGCTAAAGCGAGTTTTGTGTGCTTGAGCATTTCACAGTCAAGTTGGATCAACTTGACGTCGGGATAATGCGACAAACTAAGAAATCTAGAGCGAACACTGCGATCCAACATGAATGTAAGCCGCTTTAAGTCTGGTACACGGCGCTCTAATGAAAAACAGGAAGTGCGGCAGAGGCGCGTTTAACCGGCGCAACTTGTTCTGAGCGCTTCACCTGAGCGAATTTCTGAATATCCAGAACCGCATTCTGAATTTTCTTGTGCTGCAAAATCGCCTGACGACCGGAAGCGATGGCCAGATCAACCTGTTGTTTCGGCAGGCTGAAACGGGTCGGAATCTTGTTAAGACGGGCTTGCGTGGCGCTATCCAGATCACGGAAACTGACGGCTTCGACAATCAGGGACAAATCCCTGCAATTCCAGCCTTGTAAAGTACCGCGATATTCTTTGACCTTGGCTGAAGGCAGTGAGCAGCGATACTGAATGAGATCTTGCTGCCATTGATTGGTGGCCAGTTTCAGAGCATCAAAACCCTCACGCACAGAGGCCGAGATTGCTGTATAGACTGTGGCAGCGGCGACCTCGGTTAATATCGGGCCGTTTACATTTGTTGCCCATGGTTCTTCACCTTCAGTACCGGCATCAGCAACAATGAAAATCAGCTTGCGCAATTTGACCGCCTCTGCCGGAGACAGCGGGCCGTAAGGATTTTTTGCGCCAGCCCGTGCCAGCGCGAATGGGGTGACACCGATATTATCGGTTAATGCGCCATCCAGCAGCTTGATATAGCGTTGTTTCGGATCATTACGATAAGCATAGAGGCTGCGTGCATAGGCATTGAGACGCAGTGAAACATCCGGATTGGTGAGTGTCTCCTGCAGCCATTGCGGCGGCTGATAGTTACACTTCTTGTGCATGGCGGAGATAACCACCGGAGAGAACACCACAGGAACTGCCGCCGAGGCACTCACAGCATCGGCAAGATAGACTTTATCGAGATCGCTGCACAAAGCTTCAAATGTATCATCGGTAAAGTGGAACGGCGTGCGGTTATAAATATCCGATGCGGTAATCCACACGGTCGGTGCATCACTGCGTCTGAGAGCTGCAAAGGTTTTACCATGAAACAGATTGTCGTTCAGCCATTGGGCAAATCCGTTCCGGTCATTCAGACCGCCGCCGATGGTGCGTACGACATTTTCGGGATGCAGCAATGAGGTACGCAAGCCCTCCTCTGCATTGCGGTACAGAAATTTCTCCCGAAAGTCGCGATATTTATCAGGGCCGGTCATGCCATAATAGGCGGCAGCAACTGCCCCGCCGGAAGCACCGGAAACCAGCCTGACATTATCAATCAGCCGCCGCTTATAGGGATATTCATCAATGACCGTTTCATCCAGCGCCTGCAATACACCATAGGCAAAAGCGGCAGAGCGCGTTCCGCCGCCAGAAAAAGCCAGCGCTACAACGGTTGATCCGTCATTACCGTGATCGGCGATATAGTCGGTTCTTTTGCTTTGAATATCCGATTCATGGCTGTTGATCGGGCCGACATCTTTGGACGCGCAGGCGGACAGAGCAAATAGCGCAGCAGAAATCAGACTGATTGATAATCGCACATTCTGCTCCGTTTTATTGGCCATGGGCTGAAACAGACAGCAACCGCAGCCTGCAGTATGTCTGTTTTATTGCATATCCAGCACTTTTAAGAGAGCGGTTTGTTTCCGGCAAGTGAAATTCAAATGGCGGAAAGATAAAACAAAGAAAAACGATTATAGGTGGTGCTTATGTTCGTGCAAATCGTCCATCGAATAGTATAAGAAATACTGATCCTGTAACTATGGCTGTGCATTGATCGGGTGATGCGGAATTCGTAACCGGTATGGACGCGCTGGTTTGCAGGTGATTTGCATATTGGGGCATAATGGGAGTGGGCCATGGGAAAATTTGATTTCAGCGGCTTTTTGCCGGAGCTGATTAAGATAAGGCATCAGCTGCATGCGATGCCGGAAATCGGATTATCTGAATTTAAAACATCGGAATTCATTGCGCAGCATCTGACAAAATGGGGCTTTGAGGTAACGCGCGGTCTGGGGCAGACAGGCGTTGTCGGATCGCTGAAGCGCGGCGACAGCAACCGTTCAATCGGGTTTCGTGCAGATTTCGATGCTTTGCCGATTTTGGAAGAAACCGGCCTGCCTTATGCAAGCCAGCATGAAGGTGTGATGCATGCCTGCGGTCATGACGGCCACACAGCGATGCTGCTGGGAGCAGCCTATGCTCTGTCGCAGGATCAGGATTTTAACGGTGCGGTTCATCTGATTTTCCAGCCAGCGGAAGAAAATTTCGGTGGCGGTAAAATGATGATCGAAGACGGTTTGTTTGAGCGTTTCCCTTGTGAGCAGGTTTTCGCGATTCATAATATGCCGGGACTGGCGACAGGCGTATTTTCAGCAAAAGCCGGTGCGATGGCTGCATCGATTGATGTGCTGACGCTGACTGTTAAAGGCAGCGGCGGCCATGGTGCCATGCCGGAACTGACCGTTGATCCGGTTGTGGTTGCATCCAGTATTGTGATGGCTTTGCAGACGCTGGTTTCCCGTAATATTTCTCCGCATCAGCCTGCAGTGCTTACAGTCGGGTCTTTCCAGTCCGGCTCGGCCTGTAATATTATTCCGGATACGGCTGTGCTTGAACTGTCGATGCGGGCAATGGATCCGTCTGTACGGGTAGCATTGCGTGATCGCGTGGATGAAATTGCCCGTTTTCAGGCGAAAAGTTATCAGGCGGAAGTGCAGCTTGACTGGGCTGTGGGCTATCCGGCAACCATCAACAACAAACAAGCCTATGAACTGGCGCGGGATGTGGCGGTTGCCAGCTTTGGCGAGGATGCTTTTGAAGAGCTGGATGTGCCGATGATGGGCAGTGAGGATTTCTCCTTCCTGCTGGAAGCGGTGCCGGGAGCCTATATTTTCCTTGGCAATGGTGACAGCAGCGGGTTGCATACCAGCCGTTACAATTTTAATGATGAGATATTGGAGCGCGGAGCCTCTTTCTTCCATCAGATGGCAAAATCCAGTCTCGTATAGACATAAAGCGGGCGAATCTGCCCGCAATTTTGCAGATCACCAAGGTGATATATCTATCGAATTTATGCATAGCCTCATGAAGGCTGTGCATATAGTCGCCTTCAAATCCTAAAAATCGTCGAAACGAAGTTTTATTGCGCAAAATGACGTAAAAATAACGTCTAATTTTAACAAATGCGCAGCTTGCTTTTCATTTCGTATAATGAAAGGCTTCAGTCAAAGATGAAAAAATGCCGGAGCTTTATACCTTGCAAGGAGGGGTAAGGCGAACCGGCATGACGGGAAACAGTGATAATACTGCAGAGCAGAATGCGCGGGAACAAAGCGACAATTGCCTGCAGCAGCATGAAGGGGAGGGCACATCATGTCCGCGAGCGGGATGATTATTGCCGATAAAATTTTGCACAATGGTACCATCTGGTGCGGTTATGAAGAAGGTACTGTTGAGGCACTGGCCATCTGGCAGGGCAAGGTACTGGCCGGCGGCAAGGCTCAGGATATTCTGCAGTTTCAGGGGGAGACTACAGAACTTGTTGACCTCAAAGGCGCATTCGCCACACCGGGTCTGAACGACGCGCATCTGCATCTGATTTCCACCGGTCTGTCTCTGAAGCGGATTGATGCAACACCTGCTGTCTTGCCGACACTGGCTGATTTGCAGGAAGCGATCCGTGCAAAAGCGGCAACATTGCCGAAAGGTGAATGGATTCTGGCGCGCGGCTATGACCAGACCAAGCTGGATATTGGCCGTCATCCGCATAAATCCGAGCTGGATCAGGCATCACCTGAACATCCGGTTCTGCTGACCCGCGCCTGCGGCCATGTGGCGATTGCCAATTCCTTTGCGCTGAAACTTGCCGGTGTGGATGAAACAACACCTGTGCCGGATGGCGGATTGATTGAGCAGAAAAACGGCGCTCTGACCGGTATGCTGGCTGAAAATGCGCAGGATCTGGTGCGTGCTGTTATTCCTGAGCCAAGCGAAGAGCAGATTATTGAAGCCATTGAAGACGGCGGCAATATGCTGCTTTCCTATGGTATTACATCCTGCATGGATGCGGCGGTCGGTCAGATTGCCGGTTATAAAGAAATCCGCGCTTATAATATTGCCAAGCGTGACAACCGTCTGCCGGTGCGTACATGGCTGGTTCTGCTTGGTGATCCGGGCAAGTCAGTGGTGCCGCAATGCTATGAAAGCGGTCTGGTTTCCGGTGTCGGCGATGATATGCTGACCATCGGTGCGGTCAAACTCTTCCTTGACGGTTCTGCGGGGGGCAAAACCGCATGGATGTCCGTGCCATATCACGGCGATGATGTGGACAATATTGGTGTGCAGATTCTCAGTGATGAAGATTTGCAGGCCATGGTGATGGATGCTCACGCCAAGGGTTACCAGCTGGCTTGCCATGCGATCGGCGATATGGCGATTGAACAGCTGATTACAGCCTATGAAAAAGCGCTGGCTGCCTATCCTGATCCGGATCGTCGCCACCGTATTGAACATTGCGGTTTCTCCAGCGATGAACAGCATCAGCGTATGCTCAAAGCCGGTATTTATCCGTGCCCGCAGCAGGTTTTCATCTATGATTTCGGCGATGCTTATATTTCGGTTCTGGGGGATCAACGTGCCCGTCCGAGCTATCCGCTGAAGACATGGCGCGATCTTGGTTTCAAACCGGCGACCGGCAGCGACAGCCCGGTCTGTCATCCGAATCCGTTTCCGAATCTTTACACGATGTTGACCCGCAAGACATGGAAAGGCACTGTAATGGATGAAAACCAGCGTGTTTCCATCAAGGAAGCTTTGCAGGTTTACACCGAATATGGCGCATTTTCACAGAAGATGGAGACTGTGAAAGGTAAGCTGGTTGCCGGTCAGGTCGCAGATATTGCCGTGTTCTCACGCAATATGCTGGAAGCGACACCGGAGGAAATTCTCAGCGATACGCAGTGCATTATGACATTGCGCGGCGGTGAGATTGTGTTTGCACGCTGAAACAGCGGCAGCGTATCCCGAAAATTGTGAAGCGGTTTTCGGATAAGATACGCGGCAAAAGCAGAGAATAAGGCTGCGGGATTAGGAGACCGCAGCCGGAATAAAAATAAATTCTGAGGAGGGGATATTCTCAATGATGAAACGCTTAGCCTTAATCTCAACAATGGCGGCATCTTTGCTCGCCGGCGTGGCCATGAATGCTTCCGCTCAAGAACCGCGCAAAGGCGGCACGATTAATTTCGTTGCGCCTTACGGTTCAAGCTTCGGTACGCTGGACAATCAGGCAACCACTGCAACGCAGGACGAGTTCCCGACCAAAGCGCTGCATCGCCGCCTTTATTCATGGGATGGCACAGCCAACAAGCCGCAGCTCGATCTGGCAACGGAAGTGACGGCTTCGGATGATCGTCTGACCTATACTTTTAAACTGCGTCAGGATGCATTCTTCCATAATGACAAGCAGATGACTGCTGATGACATCATCTACAGCTATAAGCGCGCGATGACACCGGGCAAAGCCTATCCGGCTGCGCGCTATATCAGCAATATTAAAGGTGCTGATGCCTATTCCGATGGCAAGTCTCAGGAAATCGAAGGCCTGAAGAAAATCGATGATTTCACACTTGAAATCACACTGAATGAAGCACTTGCACCGGGCTTTATTTTCATGCAGCCGAGCACAGTGATCTATCCGGATGGCGAAGCCGATAAAGACAGCTTCAAGAGCCGTCCTGTGGGTCTCGGACCTTACAAATTTGCTGAATATGTGCCGGGTTCGCGTCTAACCGTTGAAAAATGGGAAAAATTCTACCTTAAAGACAAGCCTTATGCCGATAAGATCAACATTATGCTGATGGGGGAAGCCGCAGCCCGCGATGTTGCTTTCCGTAATAAGGAAATTGATGTTTCGGTTCTCGGGCCTGCACAATATGTGACCTATAAAGCTGATCCGGAATTGTCGAAAAATATTCTGGAAGTAGCGGAAGTTTACACCCGTGTTATGGGCTTCAATACAGATGTGAAGCCGCTTCAGGACAAGCGTGTTCGTCAGGCGATCAATTATGCGATCGATTCTGATCTGATCATCAAGCGTCTGGCTAAAGATAAAGCCTATCGTGCTGTCAGCTGGCTGCCATTGTCGTCGCCTGCTTTCGACAAGGATGCCAAGCCATATCCTTATGATCCGGAAAAAGCGAAAGCCCTGCTGGCTGAAGCCGGTTATCCGGACGGTTTTGAATTCGAGCTGACCGCAACGCAGAATGAAAGCTGGGGTCTGACAATTGCAGAAGCGATTATTCCTATGCTGGATAAAGTCGGCATCAAGCTGAAAGCCAAGCCGGTTGAATCTGCTGTGCTTTCGGAAGATGTACCAAGTGGTAATTTCCAGTCCTTTATGTGGTCGCTGGAAAGCGGTCCGGATCCTCTGACAGCACTGCAGTGCTTCTATTCCAAGACACCGCAGTCCTCCTGTAACTACACAAAATTCAACAATGCTGAATTTGACAAGTTATATGAGGCCGCTCAGAAAACGACCTCTGAGGATGAGCGCAACGATCTGCTGCGTCAGGCCAATAATATCCTGCAGGATGAAGCACCATACTGGTTCTTCAACTATAACAAGGCCGTTATTGCCTATCAGCCATGGTTGCATGGCCTGCAGCCGAACTCTGCCGAGCTTGCAATTCAGGCCTATGAAGAGCTTTGGGTGGACGACAGCGTTCCGAGCGGTCGTTAAGCCCATGCCCGTTTGAGGCGGGGGGCGTGCCGGAGAGCGGATTTCTGCTCTCCGGTCCAATTTCAGTCTTCAGAGCATTGTGTTTTTGACCGCACGTGACCGGATTGAGCCTGTCGCGCGGGTTTTATTGTCCAAAATGCTCTCGGTTTTTGTTTCGTCGCATATCGGTACGGAGCGGATGCAGGAAAAATCAGTCGGGTGAACAGGCTATCCTGCGGATATGTTTCCGGATTTTTCACGATATGCTGTAGGAAGGGGCACGCAGGTTGCTTCGATTTGTTATCAGGCGAGTATTGCAGATGATACCGACCATTCTGGCGGTATCTCTCCTTATCTTCGTCATTTTCAGTGTTATTCCGGGCAGTTTTACATCCAGCCAGATTGCTGACGGTAAGGGACGTAATGATCCCAAAGTTGTCGAGCAGATGAATAAGGAATTCGGCCTCGACAAACCGGTTTATGAGCGGTTCGGGACATATGTTGTCAGTCTGGTGCAATTTGATTTAGGCAAATCATTCCGCACACGCCAGCCTGTGACACAGGTGCTGATGGAGCGTATGTGGCCGACGATGAAGCTGGCTATTGCCGCCATGATGCTTGCAGTGCTGATTGGTGTGCCGCTCGGCTTTATCGCGGCACTGAAACCGGGCAGTATATTAGATACTTTCACGATGATTGGTGCGGTTTCCGGCCTGTCGCTGCCCCAGTTCTGGCTTGGTCTGCTGCTGATGTATTTCTTCGCGCTGACTTTGGGCTGGTTGCCGAGTTTCGGTTATGGCGACGGCGGTATTCGTAATCTTATATTGCCGGCGGTAACCTTGAGCGTGGCACCACTGGCCTTGCTGGCGCGCACAACCCGTGCTGCTGTGCTGGAAGTGATGGGCGCGGATTTCATCCGTACAGCCCGTTCCAAAGGTATGAATGCCTATCGTCTGGTCACATGGCATCTGGTGCGTAATGCGCTGGTTCTGATTATCACCACTGTCGGCCTGCAATTTGGTTCGCTGATGGGCGCAGCCGTTGTTATCGAGAAATTATTCTCATGGCCGGGGCTCGGCTCACTGCTCGTTGACAGCGTATCAATGCGCGATATTCCGGTAGTGCAGGGTGCTATCCTCATGATCGTATTGTGGTTCCTGATCATCAATACGGTTGTCGATATTCTTTATGCGGTAATTGATCCGCGCATCAGCCACGAGTAGCGCCATGAGATTACGTTTCAATCTGTTATTCGGCGGAGTGCTGTGTGTGGTTATTCTGGCCGCCGGTATTTTCGCTCCTTTGCTGGCACATTATGATCCGGTGCTGGATGCTGACCTGATTAATGCGGAACTGCCGCCGGACGGTGATTTCTGGTTCGGCACCGACGCACAGGGGCGCGATGTGTTCAGCCGTGTGCTTTACGGGGCACGCATTTCGCTGACTGTGGGTATTGTCTCGCAGATCATTAACACGATCATTGGTCTGACTTTGGGCATTTCCGCCGGTTATTTCGGTGGCCGCTGGGATGATTTTGTCTGCGGTCTGACCAATCTGATGCTGTCGATCCCGTCGCTGATTTTTGCGCTGGCAATTATGGCAATCCTCGGCCCAGGTCTTGGCAGCCTGCTGATTGCACTTGGTCTGACCAACTGGTCATGGACCTGCCGTATTGCCCGTTCATCCGCATTGTCTTTGAAGAAGCAAGGCTATGTTCAGGCTGCAAAGACGCTGGGCTATAGTGATATCCGCATTATGATTACCCAGATTTTGCCGAATATGATTGGCCCTATTCTGGTTATCGGTACGCTCGGCATGGGCGATGCTATTCTGGCAGAAGCGGCACTTTCCTATCTCGGTCTGGGCATTCGTCCGCCATTCCCGAGCTGGGGCAGTATGCTGACCGACGCGCGTGAGCTGATTGCCATTGCGCCATGGGCAGCTATTTTCCCGGGGCTTGCAATCTTCCTGACAGTTCTGGGGCTTAATCTGTTTGGTGACGGCTTACGCGATGTGCTGGATCCGCATATGAGGAGCCGCAAATCATGAGCGATACACCATTATTAGAACTGAAGAACCTGCATATTGATATGGTCTCCGGTGAAACGCGGTTTAACGTGGTTGAGAATGTTTCATTCTCGATCGGTGCCGGTGAAACCTTTGGTCTGGTGGGGGAATCCGGCTGCGGAAAATCCATCACTTCGCTTTCTATTATGGGGCTTTTGAACCGTCCGCTGGAAGTGAGTTCCGGTGAGATTCTGTTTAAAGGACAGGATCTGCGTAAGTTGAGCAATCGCGATATGCGTAAATTGCGCGGCAGCCGGATTGCGATGATTTTTCAGGAGCCGATGACTGCACTGAACCCGCTGGCAACAGTGGGACGGCAGATTGCTGAGATGTTTGTGCTCCATCAGGGCGCAACATGGCATGAAGCGGAGAAGAAGGCGATTGAGGCCTTGGCGCAAGTGCATGTGCCTGCACCGGAAAGCCGTGTGAAAAATTATCCGCACCAGATGTCCGGCGGTATGCGTCAGCGTGTAATGATTGCCATCGCGCTGGCCTGCAATCCTGATCTGCTGATTGCGGATGAACCGACGACCGCGCTTGATGTGACGGTTCAGGCGGAAATTCTGAAACTGATGCAGGAATTGTGCTCATCGCGCGGAACGTCCGTGCTGATGATCAGCCATGATCTCGGCGTGATTGCGAAAATGTGCAAACGCGTTGGTGTGATGTATGCCGGTCATCTGGTTGAAGAACAGAATGTAGCGGACTTGTTCGGGCATCCGGCGCATCCTTATACGCACGGGCTTTTGAGCTCACTGCCCGTTTTGGGGCAGCGGAAACCGGATGAACGTAAAAAGCTTCAGGAGATTGAAGGTGTTGTACCTTCTATTTCGGCTTTTCCGAAAGGCTGCCGGTTTCAGCCGCGCTGTACACGGGCGACCGATATTTGCCTGACAAAAGTACCGCCGCAAACTGAACTGGAACAGAATGCAAGCATTCAGAACGGGGATACGGAAGCCAAACGCGGTTTTGTGAGGTGTTATCATCATGAGTGAGAAGAACACGCCGCTGTTGCGTATTGAAAATCTCAATGTTCATTTTCCGGTGGCTGCCGGCTTGTTTCGTAAGTCAAAACAAGCAGTACGGGCGGTCAATAATTTCAGTCTCGATCTGCATAAAGGTGAATGTCTTTCCATTGTGGGGGAATCTGGTTGCGGTAAATCCACTTTGGCGCTGTCAATTCTCGGCCTGCAAAAACCGACTTCGGGTACGATCTATTTTGAAGGCAAGCCGATTACCGGTGAAAAAGGGCCAAGCCGTCTCGAGCGGGCACAGATGGCGCAGATGGTTTTTCAGGATCCTTATGCATCGCTCAATCCGCGCCAGACGATTTATACCTCGCTTGCAGCACCTTTGCGTCTGCAGGGTGTGACGACAAAATCGGAACTCAATGACCGTGTTGAGAACACGATGAAGCTTGTCGGTCTGAAGCCAGAGCATGCCAAACGTCTGCCACATGAGTTTTCCGGTGGTCAGCGACAGCGTATCGGTATTGCCCGCGCGCTGGTTCTCAATCCGAAAGTTGTGGTACTGGATGAGCCGGTTTCGGCGCTGGACGTATCGATCCGCGCACAGATCATCAATCTGTTACTGGAACTGAAGGATGAATTGCAGCTCTCTTATATAATGATCAGCCACGATCTGAGTGTGGTTGAGCATATGAGTGACCGCGTTGCGGTGATGTATTTCGGTCAGGTGGTGGAACAAGGTCCGTGGCAGGATGTGTTTGCCAATCCGACACATCCTTATACACGGCGATTGATGGGCGCTATTCCTGATCCGTTTGCAATCGTTCGCGGTGAAGAACGCAGCGGTATGGATGAGGCTCCGCCACCGCCTGCAGGCTATGATTATTATCCGCGGGAATTTGGCAAACATGATGTTTATACCGTGCCGCCGGTAACAGAGCTTTTGCCTGTTGCCGACACGCATAAAGTCCGGTTTATCGCTCAGCGATAATGACGGATATTGATGCATACTATATTATAAAGAGAGAAAAGGTCATGCACCGGTTACGGTTCATGGCCTTTTATTCTGAGAGATGGTGACTGAACACAATGATGAGGGCAGGGAATTGTCAGCACGCCAAAAACTGGATGCAATTTTAAAACGTCTTGAAGATCGCAAGGCTACGGAAGCGGTTTATGTCAAACTCTATCCGGATACAGCGCGTACTGAAGCCGATGCCGCAGATCAGAGAGCAGCAAGAGGGGAGAGCCTTGGCCCGCTGGATGGCAAGATTGTCTCGATCAAAGACTTGTTTGATGTGGCGGGAGAGCCAAATCTTGCCGGTTCAATCATTCGTAAAACAGCAAAGCCGGCGACAAAAGATGCGGTGATTGTTGAGCGCCTGCGTAAAGCCGGTGCGATTATCATCGGTAAAACGCATATGACGGAATTTGCTTTTACTGCAACTGGGCTTAATCCACATTATCCGGTGCCGGGCAATGCTTATGATGCAAGTTTGGTGACCGGCGGTTCTTCTTCCGGTGCAGCTGTCAGCGCGGGCGAAGGCACATGTGATATTGCAATCGGTTCAGATACCGGCGGATCGGTTCGTATTCCGGCGGCATTGAACGGTGTTGTCGGCTTTAAACCGACCCATGGCCGTGTTTCACTGGAAGGCGCGTTTCCGTTGTCGCCGACCCTCGATTCCGTCGGGCCTTTGGCCAAGACTGTTGTGGCTTGTGCGGATGCCGATGCGATTATGGCCGGTGAAGCGCCGTTGCCTTTAGAAAAAATCGAACTCGCAGGTCTCAGAGTCGGCATTCCGCAGGGCATTGTGCTGCAGGATATGGAAGAGGACGTGGCTGCGGCCTATCAGTCCGTGTTGAAAAAACTGGAGGCTGCCGGTGCGGTATTCACAGAGTGTAGCTTTGACACTCTTATTAATACACTGCGCACAGGCCCGAACAAAGGATCACTCACCGGCATTGAAGCAGCACATATACATAAAGAGTGGCTCAATGATTTATCGATGCCGGTAGATGAGCGTGTCAGCGTGCCACTGCGTGACCGTTTAAAAATTCCGGCTTCGGAATATGAGGCATTGCTGGCATTCCGCGGAGAACTGGTCAAACAAGCGGATGAGATGATGTCTGCATTTGATGTTGTAGTATTGCCGACAACGCCAGTCAAAGCAGTGCCGATTGCGCAGGTCGAGAATGATGAACCGGATTATGACCGGTTTGAAACTTTGTATCTGCGCAATACGCAGATTGTGAATCAGTTCGCGATGACGGCGCTTTCCATTCCTATGCCGATGCCGGAACGTCCGGCAGGTCTGATGCTGGTTGGCCGTAATGGTTCTGACCGCAAAATTCTGGCTATTGGTGCAGCTGTGGAAGCTTTGCTGAGCGCATAAAATGTTTCACGGGAATCATAAATGACAAAAACGCCGCCAATAAATCTTGGCGGCGTTTGTTTTTTGCAGGTTTGCTCCCCGATTCTCATCCTTCAGGCGTTTTGATTCTGAATTTATGAGTCGAAACAAGGGTTTGTGGGTGTGATTTGATATATTTGGCTGGGTTTTTGGGATGGTTTGGGGAGAAAATGGTGGCAGATGCGGTATGGCGAGGGGATAAAGCGGGGTGATGGGCGCTGTTTTTCGATTTTTGTTATAAAAATTCCATAAAAGGTGTTTTGGCGTGTTGACAGTTTGTGAGAGTGGGGTCTATATAGCGACACAACGAGGGCGGCGGCGCTGCTAGCGGCAGAGAGCTTCGCCCCTGAGATTGGTTGA
>WPCJ01366769.1_pt1 | contig 14712 bp, 8 predicted proteins | sample 5399831 | NCBI WGS metagenome assembly WPCJ01 (sample SAMN12869470, study PRJNA574797) | sludge metagenome | isolation source: wastewater treatment of pH10 | place: China:Beijing | collected 2019-05-20 | reverse complement strand
CCGGTGTCGCGCCTGCGTTGCCACAGGCCGATCCCGATTGTGCGCGCATCGGCCACCCGGGCGCCCAACGCCCGCCCGTCCGCTTCCCCGAACACCCTGGCAGCCTGCCACCGGCGCGCCGTGGTGAGGGGCGTTTCCAGTCGCCCTACGGGCGCCTTCCAACGCCCCTCACCACCGAGCCCCAACGCTTTGATCTCGGCACACGACACGACGGTGACGGCGGGCTTCGAGGGGCGTTGACGCCGGATTTGTGCGGGAATGGACCGCCGTTAACAGGAATATCCATGCACAGTGGTCAACCGTATTCCGGTCAGGCGTATGAATTCGTTCCAGCCGATTTTCTGCTGGCGAAAGCTTTACAAGCCAGGTTCGAGCTCCCGACAATGATCTTGCTGTTATCGCATCACACCTCTCCCCACCTCTGCAGTCTTTTCAACAGAGCAGAGGTAAAGGGATGGCACACATCAAACCACGGGGCCGCAGATGGCGTGCTCAAGTCTGTATCCACGGAATTCGTTCCAGCCGTTCGTTCGGCACGGAGTACGAAGCGATTCGCTGGGCAATGCACCAAGAGTCATTCGCGTTCGATCACGGCCGCCCGGTCAACGTCCCGATGGATGATGCAGAAGCACAGGTTGACCCGCGCACGCTCGCCGATCTCATTGATTGGTTCATACAGGAGCGCGTCAAGCAATGGCGCCGTACGCCGACGGCTCAGCATCGGGAGGTCGCCCGCCTCAATCGTCTGCGGCAAGATCCGATAGCCCACCTTCTCGTCAAGAAACTGACTGCCGCGGATGCCGCAGCGTTCCGAAGTCGGCGCATGCGCAACGCTGCGCTCTCCACGGTGAATAAGGAGCTGGTCGTGTTCGGTCAGATCATCGACGCAGCGATGAAAGAGAACGGGTTGGATCTAGCCGAGAATCCGTTCGCACCGGGTATCGTCATGCGCCCCCGATTCCGCAACGAGCGCGATCGCGTGCTGGACGACGACGAGCGTGCGCTGCTGTATGCGGCACTGCTTGATAGCAGCAATCCGCTTCTCTCGCCGGCAGTCCGGTTGTCGGCGGAAACTGGGCTGCGCTTGAGCGAGTTGCTCGGGCTGACATGGCGAGATGTGAACTTGGGGGAACGCTTGCTCAAGGTTCGCCGAGTTTTTGATCAGGTTACGCAGCAGATGATCGAAGGCACGAAGAACGGCGATTCGCGGGTGGTCCCGCTCACGACAGAGGCAGTGATAGCGCTGCAATCGGTTCCGCGAACTGAGGCCAGAGTGTTCCCGGTGACGCACAACGCGCTCCAGACTGGGCTGAAACGGGCACTCCGACGTGCCGGGATCGTGGACTTCCGGTGGCACGATCTACGCCACTGCGCGATCACGATGCTCGCGCAGTTTATCCTGGTGCCCATGGACATGATGGAAGTCGCCGGCTTCCGGACGCTCCAGCAAGTATTGCGGTACTACAAAGCTAAGAACGCGCGTGCTTTGGTCCCGCTGTTGCCGTAAAGATTGAATTGGATCGTGTCTCCGACGCCTGGTGTAGGTTCCACCGTGTCCCTCAGGCACGGCCAAAGGTTCAAAGAGAGGATAGCTGAACAAGGATAACGTGGTCAGCTGCCCTCTCTTTTGCCGGCCTCCTACGGTCAGCTTTCATTCAGCGGCAAGCAAGGACCTATAAGGACCGGCTGTCCTCCCCACCCTGAAAACCGAAGGAAGGGCATCGCAACGGTTGGCCGTCCCGCTACTGAGGGGCTTTCTCGTCTGGAATGTATTCGACGAGCTGATCGATCCTGCACTGGAAGTAGCCACACAGTCGATCTAGGACGTCCGATGTGACGTTGTAGCCCTTCTTGTTGGCTAGCTTCGAGAGCGTGATCCGGTGAACGCCTGAACCATCTGCAATCTCTTGCATGGTTATCACGCGCCCCTCCTTGAACTCGCGATCCGCGATCAGTTCCTTCAAGCGAAATCTAAGCACGCCAGCCTCATCACTACATCGGTAGCGCAAGGTTATCAGATGTTGTTGACACACTACATAAGATGTGGATTAATAGCTACGCATGTAGTCGTTGCGCTACATGAGAATAGCTCTGTAATCACACAAGGATCGATGATGAACGTACAACTTGATGCTGCTACTCAACTCAACTCGGACGCCAACCACTGGGTCTATCTCCTCGACGATCCCGCGAACGAACGCGTAAAGATCGGCTATTCGTCCACCCCTTGCACCCGGATCGCGTTTCTGAGCGGCCAGCATCCGGAAATCGACTTGGCTAGCAGTGTGATGATCGAGACTGATCTTCGTCAGCTGGAGTACATCGTGCAGAACACATTCGATGCTTTCCGCCTGCCGCGGACGAGGATCAGGGACGGCGAAACCGAGTGGTTCGACCGATCCATTCGCCACGCTGCTCTGGACCTCGCTCTCCACATTGGCCGGCTCCGCGGTAAAGAGTATCCGGTGCATCAGGATCTGAACTCTTTTGCTGCTGCAGGTCGCCAGCAAAAAGCCGCGCGTATTGCTGGCCGCGCCTGCGGTGGGCAGCGCTCGACCTGGCGGTCCGCCGCTGAGCAGCAGGCCGAGTTGGCCGAAGTGGCGACCGACTGCGCGGAGATCTTTGTGCAGATTCTGAGCGAACGCCGCATTGATGCGCTGGTGACAGACGGCACGCGGTGGGCGATCGCTCGGACGTTCAAGCACGAGAACGAGCCGGAGATGTGGACCGACGAGTTCTTCTCTTGGACGCGCTGGGCCAACCGGTTGTCGCTTGCTGCTCATGTAACCAGCCGCAGTCGTCCCGGCGACGGGAGCTCCTTCTACGGCGTAACCGGCACTCGTGTCCTTCGGGGCGAGCGCATGGGAACGGAGTACATCCATTTGCCCGACGCCTGGCAGACATTCGCTGCTGGTGACGAAACGTCGGTCGAAGCTCGATTCTTCGCGCCCGTGGCCGAGGCAATGGGCGGCTTGCCCGTTCGATGGGTTCCGCCGGGTGCTAAGCCATTCGACGGCCAGCTCATCTCGAACTTGCAGTAACGGGTTCCGCGGAGCGCGCAAAGTGAGACCACAAGCCGGCAGCACCGTTACGGAGAAAACCCCAGCGCCGAAGGACGGCTCGCAAGTGCGCGCCCTTCGCGAGCAAATTGCCGAGCTGCGCTTGCGTGCCCGTGTCGCACAGGCGCAGCCCGAGCGAGTGGAGACGCTCGGCTGCCGGCGCAGTGCGGCGGTTCGCATCTTCGACCCCGAGGTGCGTCCGAGGAAAAGCATGTCGGCCGAGCGCGATGTCAGCCGGCGTCAGGATGAGCTCCTCAAGCTCCTGCGTGAACGCGGGCCCATGCGGCTGATCGGCGCGCAGGCGGGCGAAGCGCTGGCCGATCGCATTGCGATGCTGCATGTGTCGCACCCAAACTTCGCCACTGCCACCGACTACTTGCTGCAGGAAGAGATTCTTGCCCGCCACCGCGGCAAGGGCCTTGCTGGCATCCGGTTGCTGCTGCATGGCGGCGCAGGGCTGGGCAAAACCGACTACGCCCTTCACCTCGCGGAGCTCATTGGCCTGCCAACTCAGGTCATCGGGTTCTCCAGCGCACAGGCGAGCGCCGCCCTCGGGGGATCCGAAACCTACTGGTCGAACAGCGAGCCCGGCATTGTCTGGAAGGAACTCATCGAAGGCGACTTCGCAAACTGGGTGTGTGTGATGGACGAGATCGACAAAGCCGACAAACGTGCCGGCGACCCTCTGGGCGCTCTGTACCAGCTCCTCGAAGAGCGCTCCGCAAAGATCTTCACAGACAAGTCGGTGCCGTGGTTGCCGGTGGATGCGTCGTACATCAACTGGATCGCCACCGCCAACGACCTCAGCCTGATTCATCCGGCAATCCTTTCACGGTTCACGCTGATCGAAGCGATGGAACTGACCGTTGGGCAGCGCGCGCAGCTCGCTCAGCGGCTTTATCGACAGGTGGTCGACGAACACGGACTGCAGGGAAAACTCAGCGATACATTGGAGGACAAAGCCTTGAAACAGCTCACACGCGGGAGCGTTCGCGATCTCAAACGTATCTTGCGACAGGCGGTCGCTATCGCCCTGCGACGGGGCGCGAAGCGCATCGAAGTTTCCTCCGAGATACCGGCGCCGGCTCGCACTCGCGAAATCGGATTCATTCGACAGGGAGCAGACCGATGATCGCCACCGCCCCCAGGGACTGGCTGCCCTTCCTCGGGATCGACCCGAAATCCGCTCACGATCTCGCGGCGCAGATTGATAGGCAAAGGCAGATTCTGGTCAAAGTAAAACACCCGCATGAATCGTACTACCGCCGCGGACGGATTCCCGCCAACGCTGCGGCGCGACTTTCTCAGCTTCTGGGCCCGGATGGTCGCGCCTTCGATCCGGTACTGCCGCTCGCGGCACTCAAGGTCATGGAAAGAGGACTAATCGCAGCTACCCAAGACATGGGTTCGCTGCTCGTGTTCGACACCGTACTTGGCGTCGAAAGCGAGGACCGTCTTGTTGAACGCTGGACGGAATGGTTCGAGACAGGTGCGTTCTGGCCGCACATGTTGCGGAGCCAATGGCGAGTCATACTCAAGCGGAGCTCGGACTTGCTCCTCACATGGGCGTCCGAGCAGGGCCTGAGCAAGATCGAAGGGGGAGAGGAAGCGGTCAATCACCTTGCCGACAGAATCCGGATGCTCACGCCGGCGGATGTCGTACCGAGGGCGTTCCTCGATGCGGTCGAATCGCAGGACATCCACCAGGGCAGTGAGTGGTAGGACTGCAGAAGGTATCGGGGGTAGTTGGAGGCTGCCAGGTGGATGATTGGCTGGTGGTCGGCCGATGCCGACCTTGGGCATCTCTCCGGAATCGGGCTGCAAACCACCAGTCACCTGCCGTTCGGCAGGGATTCACGTAGAAGGCAGTTTGCTAGCCCAGGGGATTCACACTGCCGACCCTGACTGGAAGTTCAATTGCCCCAGCCTCGTCGCCTCAATGCGGTCAAACGAGCAACTAGTCAAAATGACGAGATCGTAACCAGAAGCCGCTGTCGATGGTTAGGTTGAACATCGCGAGGTCGCAGACCGCATGTGCGTTCTGGAGGTGAATGCAAATCGCTCAGATATCCTTCGGCTTGAGGGCTGGCTTCTGGCCGACCAACTTCTCCTTGTTCCAGGCTTCGCGTTTTGTGATGGATTGCATTTCCAGACTCCTTGGTTGTTGATCGGAGTCTGATTCTTCACCAGGGTTGGCAACGGCAGCAATCGGGTAAAATGCTCTATGCGTACTGACGGCCGGCAATGGTCAGCGGCTCCACGTCTTCAACGAGAAGCATCCGCACTAATTCCCGAAAATGCGCTCGCCTTGGGAGCTCCGGTGGCAACAGGCGGCAGTGGGTGATCGCGCACTCTTTCGCGAATAGCGCTGTGCCGAGAATACCGAGAGTAACATTCTGAGTGCCCCTGCTACGTAGGTAGTAAATGACGACTGAAAACAGCACCCACGGGGAACAAACTCCAGGTACGCCGCAAGAAGCATCAAGTGGGACTTCGCCCGAACTGACTGGTGGCCAAGGCTTCAGCTTCGAGGACGCAGTTTCTTCGGTATATGCAGCAGCACTGCTCTGCGAGACGACAGCACCGGGCCTGCCAGGCCGCGTCGTCAGGCACGTCTCAGTGCAACAGGGTTCGTTCGGGCAACCGCTGGACGACCTCATTGTTCGGGCAGAAGGCGCCGACCAAGTCTCGGTAACCCTTAGCGCCCAGGTCAAGCGCAAGCTGGTACTCAGCGCGGCAACCTCGAATACCGATTTCAGAGAGACGATTGAGCGTGCTTACGAAACGCTCTCTGACACGGAATTTCAGGTTTCGTTGGACAGGGTGGGCGCCATCGTTGGCGAAATCTCCGACGCAGCCAAAAGGAGCTTCGAGACGCTTTGTGAGTGGGCGCGGGCAGAAAGCTCCTCGGTACAGTTCGTCCGTAAGCTGCAGACAGATGGCGTCGCGGGAGACAAGCTCTCGCAGTTCGAGGCGGTTCGCGACATCCTCTCGTCAAAGGTGGCGCCCGGCGAGCTTGATGCAGCCACCCACAAACTACTGAGTCACTTTGTTCTAATACGCCTGGATTTGCTGACAGAAGGCTCACCAACCGAGGCGCAAACAGTTTCTGGCCTTGCCAACATCCTGGCTCCAGTCGACCGGCCCCGCGCTGACGACCTGTGGCGCCGGTTGCTGGCGTTGGTGCGGGTTTCGCAAGGCCGCGCTGCAGGCTACGACCGCAAGACCCTCGTCGCTCGCTTAAACGGCGCATTTCGGCTTGCTGGGGCGCCGAGTGTGCAAGGAGCACTAGAAGCCATAAAGCAGGAGAGCCGACTTGCCGCTGCCGAGATCACGAACAGCATCTCTGGCTTAAGTGTGCCGCGCGACACCAGCGTTCAAGCTGTGGTCGAGGCTGTAAAGTCACCTGGGTTTGTGCAGATTGGCGGTATGCCCGGTGCGGGCAAGTCAGTCGTTCTCCGCTCGGTGGTCGAACGGCTTGCCGCCTCTGGAACTGTCCTCTTCCTAAAGTCCGACCGTCTGCGGGGGAGCACGTGGGCGCAGTACGCCACTGCCGCGGGCATGATGCACAGCGACTTGGAAGAGCTCCTGGTGGAGCTTTCCGCGTCCGGGCGCAGCGTGTTGTTCGTTGACGGTATTGACCGTGTAGAGGTCGAACACCGAGGCATCCTCTTAGACCTGCTGAACACCATCCACTCATCGCCGTTGCTATCGGGATGGTGCATGGTAGCCACCGTGCGCGACACAGGAATGGAGCCGATGCGCACTTGGCTGCCTGCGCGTCTGTTCTCAAGTGGAGTGCGGACGCTAACCATCGACTCTTTCGATGACGAGGAAGCTGAGGCGCTCGCGCAAGCCAAGCCGGCCCTTCGACCGCTGCTTTTCGGCACTGATTCTGTTCGCGCGGTAGTACGTCGGCCCTTTTTCGCGGCCGTGCTTGCCAAGGAGGTTGACTCGTCGAACGCCCCTGCCACCTCTGAGGTCGACCTTGCGGCTCTGTGGTGGGAGCGCGGCGGCTACGGCGCTGACCCGATGCGGGTGGGCTATCGGCGAAATGCCCTGGTGCAGCTGGCCAAGACAGGGGCACATCAACTTGGTAGGCGTATTCCCATAGCCGATGTCGATGCTCAGACCCTCGCTGAACTGGAGGCGGACGGCATCGTTCGACCTGTCAGGCGTGGGCACACCGTGCAGTTCTCCCACGACATCTTCTTCGAATGGGCGTTCCTGCAGCACCTGATCCGGGCGGATGACACCTGGTCAGAGGTCATTCGCGAAGTTGGGGAGCCGCCGGCGCTTGGCCGGGTCGTCGAATTGCTCTCCCAGGCGGAGCTTGCCCACGGCGAGAACTGGGCCAACCACTTGGCCGCCTTGGGGGGAAACCAGAGACTTCGCTCCCAGTGGCTGCGCGCGTGGATGGCTGGGCCGTTCGCCCTGGAGACTTTCGCACAATACTCCGCCGCCTTCGACCGAGCAATGCTCGACACTGCCCACTCGCGGATCCGCAAGCTGGTCGTTTGGTACCAAGCTGAAAAGACGAAGCCGAATACGGCGATTCTCGAGCGCTCAGACGCTCCTGACCTCGACCTCGCCAAGCGCATGCTGTACGCGGACATGTGGGGGCATCCTTCGGACGTCGCAGCCTGGGCGCGCTTCTGCGACTGGCTTCTGGACCACGCTTCCGACGTCCCAACCAGTGTGATTCCAGATGTGGTCTCGGCGTTCGAGGTCTGGCAGAACATGTTCTGCCACTACCGAAACCGGGTGTCCGAGCGCATCGTTCAGACCTGCCTCGCCTGGCTGTACCACATCCAGCATCAACGGCATCGAAGGGAGTTCTCGACGGACCGCGGGGTCTGGGCCGAGATTGAGGACTGGCGGGATGGCTTGGACGAGCTCGAGTCCGCGCTGCGCACGTTAGTGCTGAACTCTTCGCTCACCCAGGGCTCCTTGGTCACTCAGTACCTCCGCGACTTGCGCCGCCTGGAACGGATGCCACATCAGGCCGTGCAGTCCGTGTTCACACATGCCCCATTTCTCTCGCGTGCTTGCCCTGCGGAGTTGGTCGATTTCACTCTGTCCGTGGTGCGCAAGCGCCTCCCCGTGGTTGTACAGAAGGAAATGCGAGGCCGGGACTACTTGGTGTCACACAGCTTCGGCCACTTCGAATGGGACCATCTCTCCATCGACGATCACTTCTCCTTCTTCCCTGCGGCTCCAACGAGGGAGCCGTTCCACTCGCTGCTTCAGCAAGCACCGGACCAGGGTAGGAGACTGGTTCGGGAGGTCGCGAACCATGCCATTCGGTCATGGCGGCAGCTTCATCGGCTCTCCCACGAGAAGGATGGAACACCTATCCCGCTCGTCATGCAGTTCCCGTGGGGCCGGCAAATGTTCTGGGGCGACAGCCGCCTCTACTTGGGGGCACGTGGAAGCTTCGGGCCGTCGACCGTCAACTCAGGCTGGATGGCTCTTGAGGCGTGGGCGTTTCGTGAGCTTGAGAAAGGCACCCCCGTTGACGACGTCCTCAAGGCGGTCTTGGAAGGGCACCAGTCCGTGGGTGCCCTTGCTGTTGCCGCTGCCATCGCGCTGCAGGCGCAACACACCTCCGCAACAACTCTGCCCATCGCGACGAATCAACGCCTCTGGCACTGGGACATTCGGCGCCAGGTGCAGGACATGGCACAGACAGCGAACCTTATCGGATTCATCAAGCCGCAGGACAGACCTCACGGCTTGGCCGTGAAGGAAGGTAACGAACGGTCGGTGCGCCGTGCAGACATCCGCTCGCTCGGCACTCTCATGGTACTCAGGGGAGGAGAGCTAGGCACACAAGCGGCTGCAGCCATCCAAGACTTCCCGAGGGACCTTCCCTTTGACTACGCCGAGCAACGACAGAACCCTGGAGTGCGTTCGGACCTCGCAAGAACAGCGGAGATTTGGGCGGAGCTTGGCAAGCGAGAAAACTATCGCGCAGAACTCAGCCCGGATGAATCCAAGGTGGTCATCTCCCACGAAAACCCCAAGGCGACAGGCGAGGACGTTCAGGCGATAGAGGCCCGGCACAGCGAGATGGAGCGCTATCTCACGCCCCTGAACTGGGCCTGCTCCTACTTTCACGACGGCAAGCTGAAGGAGTCACTCACGCTCGAAGCTGCTGTGACAGCAGCAAAGGCACTCGACTACGAAGACCTTTTCGCCACCGGCCATGAACACACGGAGCTGGCCCACTTACGGCAATCAGCCGTTGCTGGTGTAGCTGCAGTCCTCCTGCTTGAAAATGCGGAAGCTCACCTGCCATGGGCGGCTGAAGTGTGCGCTCGTGCGGCGCGGACGCCGGAGGTGCCGCAACAGTTTTTCACCCGCAGCATGCAGCTCATGCACCATCCCGTGCTCTACGCCACCAAGGGGCTGGGCGCATTGTTCGCGGTTGCTGAAGACCACGAGGACGTCAAACCACTGCAGTCTCTCCTCACGGAGCTCTGCGCCGATCCATACGAAGAAATCGCAGTCGCCGCATTCGGCGCCTTGCTGGGTGCTTGGCCACGGTATCCGGACATCGCGTGGGCAGCGATGCGACTGGCTACGGCGCTAGCGCTCGTCGAGGTGCAGTATGCTCCAGGCGAAGACGCAGAGGAACGACACTACGCGCGAATCCAGAGGATAGTCACCGAGGAACTCCAACGCCTCCAGGATGGAGCGGTTGTGGCCAGCCCCCTGCCCACTTGGCCCGAGCCCTGGGTGCCGATTACTGACGGCGAGCCTATTCAAGCTCACCGCCGACGTGGCCGCACGGCCAATGTTGAGTGGCGGGTCAACCCAACGCGGGTCGACACCTCGGTACTCGATAAGCTTTTGCAGGTCATCCCCTTGGAAGCTGCATTGGCCGACCAAGCGCACGCGCCCCTGTTCCTGGACTGGTGCGAGGGCCTGACCAAATGGACCATCGAGCTAATCTCGCCTGCTTGGGCGAGAAGCAGGCGCGACCTTGATGACAACTACGCCACCAGCAACTTTGAGTGGCGCCACCACCTATATCAATTCTTGGCTCGGGTTTCGCTGAAGCTGTCTGTAGAGGAGGGCGTACGACGGTTCCTGCAACCGGTTATGACCGCTAACGATGAGGCTTTCTCTGACCTCACCGTGTCATTCACAGGCCATCTGATCGCTCAAGTAATGGATAGCCCAGAGATTCCCAAGAGCGCCTTGCCTTTGCTCTCTGTTGTCGCACAGCGTGTTCTAGCCCATCGAGACTGGCAGCACGTTGGTTACGGCGGGCACTCAGAGCAGGACTTCGTCGGCATCGTCAAGCACCTGTTCTTCGCCGACCTCGGATACGCAGGTGGGGCCGTTCGCTTTGCAAATGGAAAGTGGGCCGAAGTTGGAGCTGTGATTCCCGTCTTCGAGCCGATACTGCGTGCCCACGGCTCTGTCACCTTCGTTGCTCTCGCCTGGATGAACCTTTGCGAAAGCAGCTTCGAGCACTACCCAGTTCAGCACTTCGTGGACAACCTTGAGCACCTGCTGGTCGGCGAGGAAACCCCTCCCGGATGGCGCAATACGCAGTTGCCGGGGCGGCTATCGGGGCTGATTCAGCGCTTCAGCGAGCGGCAGCAACCCATGCCCTTGGCGATGGCGCAGAAGCTCTTGCGAGCACTCGACAGACTCGTTGACATGGGTGACAGGCGCGCTGCTGCTGTTCAGTTGAGCGAGGTCTTCCGCTCTGTTCGCGTCGCCAATTGAAGGCACGGCCCACAACGCCGCACCTTGCGTGCTACCGGCGCTCATAGTCGGAGCGGTCGCCTGTTCTGCATGTACGCTTCGGGTCATCAGTCCCCGCTCACGGGATGGAGAAGTTGCCGCTTGCGCATGCTCGCGGCTGAGCGACAGGTAACCGTCGCATTGCAGCTCCACAGGCCGTTGCTGGCGAATGGCCGCTGAGGCCGAGAAGAGGCCGCCCACCCGACTTAGCAGACAGCCGGACCGCAAAGCAACAGACTTCAGCCCATCCCTCGCGATTTCCCGTCGGCTAAGGCATTCAACTGCTCACGATGCTCCCGCCCCGGGGGTTGCAGTTCGAGCCAGTCCGCGCCAAGCTATCTGGGTGTCCAGATCAATGGCTCGTCCGGCTTTACACCCTGCGTTTTCTTTCTGGCGTCTTGTTCGTCGCCCACGGGTCGCGCAACGTTTGTAACCACGGTGGCGGTTACGTCGGCTTCCAACCGCATCCAAGCATCCCTCATGTGCGCCTTCCGCCTCACATCAATCGACCCGGCGACGCTTGTTGCGTAAGCCAATGTGCGAGCTGCATATCGCTCCCAGTCGCGGTGATCGTTGGCACGTCGAGCCGGATCGATGCTAGCCAGCAACGCGTCACGTACTGCTGCTTTGTCATGCCCCGTAATGAGCAGACGCACCACGACCCGTACATCGACCACCGACGGCGCAAGCCGCCGCCGCGATCGATCTAGCACGTCTTGGCGATGCATCCAAAATGCGGGTACCGTCTGATTGGGCGTGCCCAGTCGGACCAACATTGATTGATCGGAAGTGACCATGCTGGAGACGACACTTGACTTGAGCCGGGCTGAGATTCCGCAATCGACGTCCTGTGAGTGCGCAACCTCTGCTTCCATCCAACAGCTCTTCAGACCGGGTAGCAAGAAGCCGAAGCGGTTGGTCTGATCCATCGAGTACGTCGAAACGAGGCGATCGAGTTCGCTTTGCACCGTGTGCGACAACCGATCGTCGAAGCGCTGATCACGCAGCACAAGCGTGCTCACGCCTCCTGGCTCAGATAGGTGCAGCGCCGGGCGCACGCCCTCGGACTGCTGGATACGAGTCGCCGACTCCGGCAGCAGATCTCCGATTACGGCGTAGATCCATCGTCGCGACAATGGCAAGCACCGCAGAGCCCCCTCATGTGCCGCCTCGGTCAATCTCGCATACGCAAGCATCAGTTGATCGGCTGTGAAGCCTGTGCGCGCTTGTTCAGCACGCCCGAGGATACGGGAAATGACATCACGCCCGGGACGCGGAAACACATCAAGGGAAACAAGGTAGCCGTCGGCCCGCAGCGCGGCATGCATCGATCTGACCGCGTCATAAAACATCTCTCGATGAGGGTCAGCCTGCCTGGCTTGATGCCAGCGCGCACGCTCTAAGCGCAAACCCGGTAAAAGCTCTGAATTCGCAATTTCAATCTCGTGTTGAGCTGCAAGCCGCAACGCTAAATCTCGAAACGACGCCGAACCGCGAAGCTCAAGCGGGCCGGATGAGCGAGCATCCGCATCCCGTAGCGCCTCAAGCACGCTCGCGGGACGATCCGCAAGATCCACCAGATTCCGTTCTATCCCCTTATCCCAGCCCGGCTCCTGGATCGCTGGCGTTGCAATCGCGTCATCGCTCAATGATGGCGGTGGCGAAACGACTAAGACTTGATTGTTGATCGAGTCATCGTAGCGGTACTCATCACCAGCTTGATCTCCCACAGCGTGCCGTAACCAGGACTCATAGTCATTCAGTCGCAGCGCTTCGGCCTTCTTAGAGAAGGCACTGCGCTCCGCCTCGTGCCGCAACAACATTCCTTCGCGTTGATCACGATGCCGCATAGCAAGCTCACGCCGTCGTGCGTTTAGCACACGTCCTTGTCCGTGCCATGCTCCGCGCATACAGAGTCGAGCGCGCTCATCTGCATGACGAGCCTGTAGTGACTTTTTCTCAGCAAGATGGCGAGCCCTCATCGCTTCGCGCGCCAAGTAATGCTGCTGGCGCGCTTGATGATATGCAAGTACAAAGGCATCGTTCCCACCCCGTACTGCGGCCGGTGGGCGTAGCGTGATCACAGTGTCGGCGTCGCGCGGGACGTACGGTCCAAGCCGAGCCGAAGACGTCATCCGCGAAAACGAGAACTGCCGGCCCATCCTGCTCGCACGCACCGCGACTTTTTCAACGTCACCGGAAGCCGGATGTTCGGAGTAAATCAGCACCGCAGCACCCGACCCGAGCTGCACGAACTCCGCTCCACGCTCAGCAAACTGCCGATGCACTTCGGCCCAACTTGTTGCCATCGTCGCAAGCGGTGCAAGTTCGACCTGAGCAATACGCTCTGCCGACTGCAACCCCTGCCGGATCTCCATCGCGGCTGCGCCGCTGCTAAGATTCAGCACCGTTCCGTCACCAACACGGATCAGCGCGCCACTGACTTCATCGACACGGTAACGAGCATTGGGCTCTGGCACCCATCCTTGAACATGAACGATACGAGCCATAGCTCGATGAGCTGCTTCAAGATCGAAACCGCCACCTGCCGTTACCGTCAAGCCGCTCAAACAGTCGACGCGATTGATCAGGACATGCACGTGCACGTTTGAGGTGTCGACGTGCACCGCGGCGATCACTTGATGCCCACTCAGCCCGAGCTCTTTGAGGAATATCTTGAGCGCGTCAGCAATATCTGCATCGGCAGGTGACTCACCCTCACGCCAGCTGAGCAGCCAGTGATCAACTGGCTGAGGCGAGCGCATTGCGGAATTTGCAAGCACTGCCATCTCGGTGATCTGGCGTTCTAGATCCTCCGATATGAAGCCCCATGCAAACACACGGTGCACGCGGGCTTCTGCTACGGGGGAATCCGTGGAAGCAAGCAAGGGCAGATCGCCAGCCTGTCCCGCAGTCACATAACGGGCCATGCGGCGGACATTTGCGATAATCGACCGCGATGCGTCGCGCTCGCGATCGTAGCGGATCTTCTTGGCAATCATTGCCCACGCCGCCAGGCATCGAGTGCTGACACAGCTCGATGCAATACATCTTTGAGATCGACCAGGAGCTCCCCCAGCTGATCAGCTGAAGTGGCATTAGAGTCACGCAAGGCAAGCAATGCGTGTCCAACGCGTTGCAGCTCGACAATAACTGGATACAGCGGGCAACCGGCACGGGTCGTGTGACCAATAGCTCGATCCCGGATGAGCTGACTGACGTTCATGCCAGCTCCGTCTGCTTCGAGTCTCAGATTTTGATCTTCAAGTGCTGAGAGTCGAATGGTAATTCTCTTTACGGAACGGTCAGATGTCATTTTCTACTCAGTTGCAAACAACCTACGCGAAGCGTGATTCAGTCAGAAGGACTGACTGCAAAAAAAATAAATCTGCTGCGAGAAGCGTAGCGCCGAGCGGCTCTCCGCTTTTAAGCGAAGCTGTCGGGCGAATCGCAGATTCGTCTGACAGCTTCCATCCTGCTATTCATCGCAAACGGAAATTTTTCTCAATATTAAAAGCAGAAACTCATAATAGAAAGCTTTGCACTTTATCTATTGCGCGCAATAGGCAGACGGCAATGGCGATCAAATATTGACTTGGGGAAAAATGAGCGCGAAAGAAAGATTTGTCTATAAGAGGCGGATACATCAATCAACGTGTAGTAGATAAATCCATCGGCTCATATGGAAATAAAATGTCTTCCGTCGTGCACGGCAAGCTATTTCTGACTATCAATTGAAATCAATGGCGTTGACCCGACTTTGACACCAGCGAGTAACATGCCCCGTCGCAAGGCGCACGGCGCATGGCCTCCGGCCGAGCGCCGGAAACGGCCGTGTATCTATGTGGGGATAGGTGTCAGTCGAGCCTGAGGACAGCCGGCGGCGGCTTGA
>WPCJ01002404.1_pt1 | contig 14715 bp, 13 predicted proteins | sample 5399831 | NCBI WGS metagenome assembly WPCJ01 (sample SAMN12869470, study PRJNA574797) | sludge metagenome | isolation source: wastewater treatment of pH10 | place: China:Beijing | collected 2019-05-20 | reverse complement strand
CACGCCGCGGCCGCTGCGCCTTCGCAGCGTCGGCCGACGTCGCCGCCGTGGGACAGTCCGGGGCGATGCGTGGGCGAAAGGTCACCGCTTCGCGCCGTTCGAGAGGGGCGACGAACGCGGGCGCGCGCCAGGCCTGACGCCGCAGAAACCCCAGGCTGCTGTTGTCGAAACAGCCTGATAGGAGGAGGATGACCGGAGGCGGCGGCCATGCTGGATCAGGCCAGGGTCGTAGTTCGACAGGCGAGCGGCGAAGAACGGCTCGATAATGAGGAAGAGGACCGTGACGCAGCACCGAATCTACTCCACGAGCTTCGCCAGCGTGTATCCGCACTATGTCGCCAAGGCGGAGAAGAAGGGTAAGACGAAGGCGCAGGTCGACCAGATCATTCGCTGGCTGACCGGTTTCAGCGAGGTCGAACTCGAGGCTGAGCTGGCCGCACAAACCGATTTCGAGACCTTTTTCGCCAAGGCGCCTGCGCTCAATCCCGCCCGCTCCCGGATCACCGGCGCCGTCTGCGGCGTCCGCGTCGAGACGATCGACGAGCCGCTGATGCGAGAGATCCGATACCTCGACAAGCTGATCGACGAGCTGGCCAAGGGCAAGGCGATGGAGAAGATCCTGCGGACCGAGGCTGCGCTCTGAAGCTTCGCTCTTAAGGCGACGACCACGCCGATAATCGAGCGCTCGGCTGTAGATAGGCGAATTGAGAGACGTGCGCTGGGCCTTATGCGCGACATGTTCAGCAGCACGGGCTCGATCCACCTTACCAGTGCGCTCAGTTCATGTTCCAGCTTCGGCCGCGCGTGACGGACCGCGCGGCTTACGCGCCGTCATCGCTCGGCGGGGTCTGGTCGGACCAGGGAAGGATAGGACGTCGCCGCGAGTACTCGGTCCACGTCGTGACGTCGAGGATCAGCCGATATTTGTCGCGCAAGCGCTCGAACATCAGCCGGTCGCGCGGCTCCGGCTTGCCCGGTTTCGCCGCTTTCGACTTGAGATATCGACCGAGAACGGCGAGCAGAAAATCCGGCGCGCTGATCCCCAGATGCGGCTTCGAGACGAACTGGACGGCGAAGTCCACCGGGCGACGGTCGTCGCGCGCCTTGAGACGGTCGAAGGCGTCCTGGATCAGCCCTTTGACCCTGTGCGCCGAGACCTTCTCGTTCTGCTCGATGTAAAAGGACGCGAGCTGACTTTCCGCGGCTTTCAGGCGTCGCTCGATGATTGCGCCGAGCAGTCGCAGATAGGTCTCCTCGTAACGACTGGGGTCGTCACAGTCGGCGAAGGCGACATAGCCCTCGAACCGCATCCCCTCGAGCCGCCTGACATAGGCGATGCGAAGGTCCTCGGTGGCGTCGACGAAATGCAGGCCGCGCTTGCGCAGGGCCGCCGGGTCTCCGTCCAGATACATGTCCGCCAGCGCGGCTTCGAGAACCTGGCCGGCCTCGATCGCCATTCGGGGGCCGTGCTGGCTCACCGCCATGCCGATCGCCAGGACCTTTTGTCCGCCGCGGTCGAATTCCGCCTCGTCCACGAAGATGAAGAAGGGCGCCCGGTGCTGACCGCGCGGCGCGAAGCTCGGCTTCATGCCTTCATCCTGCAACGCCTTGCGCCACTGCGTCCTCAGGCGGGGCGCCATCGCGGGCTCGTGGTGGGCGACGAACCGGACCAGGCCGTCGACGCGGTTGACCTCCTGCTGGATGACGCGCGCGTCGTTGACGCCGCGATGCCGGAAGTGGTCGGCGATGCCGAATTTCCCGGCGTAGTAGAGTTCCTGCCGCAGCCGGCGCTTTCGTTCGCGCGGAACGTGAGGCTGCGCCGGGTCGCTGATGCTCAGCCCGGTCACATAGTGCGCCTGGCCGATCTTGGACCGGCGCGTCTTGTCCTCCGCCAGCACGAAGCCTTGCGCCTCGACAACCGACCGCAGCGCATCGATGGCGGGGAGCTGGTCATCCCCCGAGAAGGTGAGATCGTCGGCGTACCGCGTGTAGGTCGCGTTCGCTCCGCTCGCCAAGGCCGCGCAGGCGAGATCGAGAGGAAGCGCCACGGCGTTCGAGATCACCGGGCTGGTGGGCAGGCCCAGCGGCAGGCCGCCGCCGATCGTGACGAATCGCGCGAGCAGCTCGGCCACGTCGGGAACTAAACCCAGCTTGGTGAACAGGGCGGCGACGCGATCCGTCGTGATCGAGGGGAAGAAATTCTCCAGGTCGGCGTTCAGCAGCGCCGAGCGCCCCGCGTGAGCCGAAGCGTTCTCCCGGATGTTGCGGCCGGGGCGATAGCCGTAGACGGCGTCGTGCGGATAGCCGGGCAGGGCGATGCGGAAGAAGGTCTCGAGCCGGCGCGCCAGCGTCCGATATCCGGGCTTGCCCAGCAGCGGCTCCCACACCGTTCGATGGCCGCGCCTGCGATTCCGCTTTGGAATGTCGTGGCGAAGGAAGACCGGAATGTCCTCGATTGAAGCGGCGTCGGCGGCTCGCTGGAGGGCTTCGATCTGCTCTTCACGGGTCCTGGGAGGATCGAAGGCGAGGATGGCCTCGAATGTCGCCTCGTCGGTTCCGATCGCCGTGATCAGCGCTTCGCGGGTCGTGACGCGTCGAAAATCGGCGGGAAACGTCATGGACGGCGCGCGCCGAGAGGGGCGGCACGCGATACGAAGCAAGTGGTGCTGAATACAGCAGACGCGACTCGCGCCTTGAACCTTATAGCCATGCCGCCCCCACGGCCGTTTATAGGCCCATACCCCTGAAGTTCAAGGCGAGCACATGACCGGGCCTGCCTGCTCTTTGCAAGGCAAGTCATCGTAAGGGGAAGGCCTTCCCCTGAGCGGGAGCCCGCCCGCGGTCTCCCGCTACCCCTTCGAGCAGGGGGCTTCGCCCCCCGCAACGCCCCCCATTGACGGTCGCCGCGCGTTCGCGCGGCGGCTTTGTTTGGGCCTCTCCCTGAAGCGGGGGGTGGCCGACGCGCCCTTCTGGACGCGCCCCGGCGCGCGCCAAGCGGCCGTTGGCCGCTCCTCCGCTTCGCTTCGGCCCCGTGGGTGACGCCCGCCTTGCAGGGCGCGTCCGGCAGGACGCCTTCGCCGTCCACCCCCCGCTTCCGGGAGAGGCTGTGGGGTTTGGGGCGGGGAAGGAGGATCGCCATGCGTAAGGACAGCCAGCCGCAGCGCCGCCCGAAAGGGAAAGGGAAAGGGAAGGGGCGGGCTTCGCCCGCCGCCGAACCGCGCGCCAACCTCTATGACGAGGTGACGGCCAAGATCATCGCGGAACTCGAAGCCGGGACCTTTCCATGGGTCCGGCCGTGGGGCCGCGCCGGGGCGGGACGTCCCGGCCTGCCGAGAAACGCCGCCACCGGCCGCCGCTATTCGGGCGTCAACGTCCTGCTCCTGTGGGGCGCGGGCTTTTCCGAAGGCTACGCCTCGCAGAACTGGCTGACCTTCCGTCAGGCCCTCGCGGCGGGCGGGAGCGTCCGCAAGGGCGAGCGCGGGACGACCGTCGTCTACGCCGACCGCTTCACCCCCGAGGCCGAGAAGGAGCGCGCCCGCGAAACCGGCGAGGACGCCCGCGTCGTGCCCTTCCTCAAGCGCTTCACCGTCTTCAACCTCGACCAGTGCGAAGGGCTGGACCGGCTCGTCCCCGAACCTGCGCCGCTTCCCGAACGCGAGATCGTCCCGCGCGCCGAAGCCCTGATCGCCGCCACCGGGGCCGATGTCCGCATCGGCGGCGAACGCGCCTACTACCACCCCGGCGAGGACTATATCCGCATCCCGCCGCAGCCCGCCTTCTTCGACCAGATCAACTACTACCGCACGACGCTGCACGAACTGATCCACTGGACCGGCCACCCGACCCGGCTCCGTCGCGACCAGTCGGGCGGCTTCGGAACCCCGGCCTACGCCCGCGAGGAACTGGCCGCCGAACTCGGCTCCGCCTTCCTGTGCGCCGCGCTCGGCGTCGCCCCGACCGTGCGGCACGCCGACTATCTGGCCAGTTGGCTGACCGTCCTGCGCTCCGACAATCGCGCCATCTTCCGCGCCGCATCAACCGCAACTCGGCCCGCCGATGTTCACCCTGTTCGATGTCCCGGTCTATCGTCCCTGGGCGCTGTTCGGCTGGTGGTTCCATTACGAGGCCTATGCGCCCGACGTCTTCGACCGGGCGGGGCTGCTGGCGGGGGCGTCAGGCTTCCTCGCCTGCGCGGCCGCGATCGCCGGCTCGCTCTGGCGCGCACGGCAGAACCGCAAGGTGACGACTTACGGTTCCTCGCGCTGGGCCACGCACAGCGAGATCGCGCGCGCCGGATTGATGCAGCCGTCCGGGGTCTTCCTCGGCGTCAAGGACGGCGACTATCTGCGCCACGATGGTCCCGAGCATGTGATGGCCTTCGCGCCCACCCGTTCTGGCAAGGGCGTCGGCCTGGTCGTGCCCACCCTTCTGTCGTGGACGGGTTCGGCGGTCATTCATGACATCAAGGGCGAGAACTGGACGCTCACCGCGGGGTGGCGGGCCCGTTTCTCGCATTGCCTGATGTTCAACCCGACCGACCCCCGCTCGGCGCGCTACAATCCGTTGCTCGAAGTCCGCAAGGGTCCGGACGAGGTGCGCGACGTTCAGAACATCGCCGACATCCTGGTCGATCCGGAAGGGGCGCTCGAACGGCGCAGCCACTGGGAGAAAACCAGCCACTCCCTGCTGGTCGGGGCGATTCTCCACGTCCTCTATGCGGAGGAGGAGAAGACGCTCGCGCGCGTCGCCAGTTTCCTGTCCGATCCTCAGCGCAGCTTCGCCCATACCCTGCGTCGGATGATGGAGACCAACCATCTCGGCGCGCCTGAAAATCCGATGGTTCATCCGGTCGTGGCGTCGGCGGCGCGGGAGGTGCTGAACAAGTCGGAGAACGAGCGGTCCGGCGTTCTGTCCACGGCGATGTCGTTTCTCGGCCTCTACCGCGATCCGGTTGTGGCGGAGACGACCTCGGCCTGTGATTGGCGCATCGCCGACCTTGTGGACGCAGCGGCGCCGGTCTCGCTCTACCTCGTCATTCCGCCGTCGGACATCAGCCGCACCAAGCCCCTTGTCCGACTACGCCGCCGTCTATCGCGAGGCCTATGACGATAAAGCCGAGATCGCGGACCTTGTCCCGGCGATGCTCGAGGCCTTCCTCGCCGGCGACAGGGAGTTCGCCAAGGCGCTGAAGGCGAAGGGAGGCTGAGATGGGCGTCATAGGAAAGTTCAAGCCGACCAAGCAGGGCGGCTGGGAAGGCCGCATCGAAACCCTTCTCATCGACCGGAAAATCCGGTTCGTTCCAAACGACGACCGCCGAAACGACAACTCGCCGGACTATGTCGTCATGCTCGGCTGGTCGCGCGTCGGCGAGGCCTGGAAGGCGACGTCGCGGGGAGAGAATCCGCGAGACTATCTCCGCGTTCGGTTGAACGACCCCTGGTCGGAGCCGAAGCGTGCGACCCTGTTTCCAGCGCCGGACGGCGCCACCGCCGAGCTTGCCTGGAGCCGCCAGCATCGGATGCGGGATTGGGGCGATGAACCCTGACCGCCGATCTGTGTCGTCCGTTCCGGAGAAAGACGTTCGTCCGTCGCGGCGCGGCGGCCACTTTTCCGCGGATCTCGCGCGTGACGCGCAAGCGCACTTCCAGAAGCAGTCGATAGGGGAAGTTTCTGAAGTCGAGGCGCGGGCGATGCTCGCCGATCTGACGGACTTCTTTCGTATCCTCATCGAATGGGATTCGAAGCGTAGAGCAAAGCCTGGACGGTCTATTCCAAATTCACGCAAGAAGGAGTGATGAGGCGGATCTTGCCTTGGTGTCGCGTTGGAATAAAATTCCATATGTAATTGAAATATATAGCAACATTCGCAATTTTGCGAGTTATTTGCTTGATTGGTTCTCCCGGCTCGCTAGGATTCTGCGTCCGGCGTTGTCGATGCTCTTTTCTGGATTGAGCCGTTGCCGCGCCGTTATCGCCTTTGCTCGGCGACCTTAGCGGGAGACAGATATGGCCAGTCGGAAAGTCGCGCGTTCTGCACCAGTTATCGAGATAAGACGGGCTGTTATGTATGCTCGTGTTTCATCGAAGGAGCAGGATCGGGAAGGATTTTCCATCCCGGCTCAAACCAAGCTGATGAAAGACTACGCCGATGCCAACGATATTCAGGTGGCGCGGGAATTTGTCGACGTTGAAACCGCCAAGAAGAGCGGGCGCACCAGCTTCAACGAAATGCTGCAATACGTCCGCCGGCACCCTACAGTTCGGACGCTTCTGGTCGAAAAGACCGACAGACTCTATCGCAATCTCAAGGACTGGGTGACGGTCGACGACCTCGACATCGAAATTCATTTCGTAAAAGAGGGCGTCGTCCTCTCGCAGGACTCCCGCTCTTCCGAAAAGTTCATGCACGGCATCAAGGTGCTGATGGCGAAAAACTATATCGACAATCTGTCGGAAGAAACCCGAAAGGGCATGTTGGAGAAGGCCGAACAGGGCCTGTGGCCGACAGTCGCACCGATCGGCTACCTGAACGTCGAAGGTCCCAACGGTAAGAAGATCATCACCATCGATCCGGCGCTCGGTCCGCTCGTTCAGCGCCTATATGAGTGGTATTCTACAGGCCAGTACTCGCTAAAGGAGGTCTCCAAGAAGGCTCGGCAGGCTGGCTTGACCTACCGGAAGAGTGGCGCTCCCATAGGCGTAAGCACGGTCCATACGATCCTGCGGAACCGAATTTATACCGGCGCCTTCGAATGGCTGGACAAGGTCTATCAGGGCTCCCACGCGCCGTTGGTTTCCGAGGACCTTTGGGGCGCGGTCCAGGATGTCCTGGATGGGCGCAAGGCGGCCAACATTCGCGCCAGCGTAAACGACTTTCCGTTCACCGGCATGATGACGTGCGGTCATTGTGGTTGCGCGATGGTCGGTGAGATCAAAAAGCAGCGATACATTTATTACCACTGCACGGGCTTCAAAGGAAAATGCGGCGAGCCGTATGTCCGCGAGGAGGTCCTGGAGCAGCGATTCGCCGGCCTGTTGCGGCAATTGCGATTCGATGATGCTGCTTTTGAACTGATCCAACGCGCCTTGCGCGAAAGTCTTCAGGATGAAACCCGGGAGCGTAGGGCGGCAATCGAGCGGCTCCGCGGCGAGGCCGATCGGCTGCAGGCCCGCATCGAGCGGATGTACGAAGACAAACTCGACGGGGTGGTCTCCGACGACTTCTATCGCCGGATGCAAATCGTGTGGCGCGAGGAGCGGGATCGTTGCCTGAAGGACATTGAGCGGCACCATAGCGCTGATGACGAGTATATCGATAACGGGATTGCGCTGATCCGTCTCGGACGGGAAGCGCACGATCTCTTCGAGCAGGCCTCCGCTTCAGAGAAGCGAAGGGTCCTGAATCTCGTACTTTCGAACTGCTCGTGGGCTCATGGAGAGCTTACAGCAAAATTCCGCCAACCATTTGATTTGTTGTCGGAAACTATCGCCCAGTCTACCTTCTCAAAGAAGGAGAAAACGGGCGATTTGCCCGAAAATGAGAAATGGCTCCGCGGGTAGGATTCGAACCTACGACCAGCCGATTAACAGTCGGCTGCTCTACCACTGAGCTACCGCGGAACATCCCCTCGGGGGAGGCCGGCGTATAGCAGCGCCTTTTCGATTCACGCAACTGGTAAAAGACAGAAATCGCCAAATTTTTTCGCAAAGCCCTGCGCTACAAGGCTCCGCATGACTCCAATCCATGTGAACGACCCTGATGATCCGCGCATCGCCGCCTTTCGCGATGTGAAGGAGCGCGATCTGACCGGGCGGCACGGTCTGTTCATCGCTGAGGGCGAGGTGGTGTTGCGCGTGCTGGCGTCCGAGGCGTCGCGCTGCACGCCCGTATCCATTCTGATCGCCGAGAAGCGCCTGGAGAAGCTGCGGGAGGTGCTGGAGCGTCTGCCGGGCGACGTGCCGGTTCATGTGGCGTCGCAGGCGGTACTGAACGCCGTGGCGGGGTTTGATCTGCATCGAGGCGTCCTCGCCCTGGGACGCAAGCCTGAGCCCGTCGAACCGGACGTTCTGCTGGACAACCTGCTGGAGCAGGCCGTGGTGGTCGTGGCGTGTGGAATCGGCAATCACGACAACATGGGCGGGCTGTTCCGCAACGCCGCCGCCTTTGGGGTCGGAGCGGTGCTGCTGGATCGGACCTGCTGCGATCCTTTCTATCGCAAGGCGATCCGGGTCTCGGTCGGCGCCGTGCTGCGGACGCCGATGGCGACGGGGCTGGATGCCGAAGCCATGGTCGACCTGTTGCAGGGCAAGGGGTTCGAGGTGCTGGCTCTGGCGCCCTCTGCGGAACAGACGCTGGCGGAACTGAAGCCGGGCAGGCGCACGGCCCTTCTGTTGGGCAGCGAAGGGCCGGGGCTGCCGCGGGACATCATCGCGCGCTGTCGTCCGGTGGGCATCCGGATGGCGGGGGGATTCGATTCGCTGAACGTGGCTGCGACCAGCGCTGTCGCCCTGCATCATCTGACGACTGCGGGAGCGGATTAGGTCCGAAAACAAGAAAGCCGCCCCGAAGGGCGGCTTTCTCGATGTTCATCGCGATGGAGGCCTGACCGGGAATCGAACCCGGGTGCAAGGATTTGCAGTCCTCTGCGTCACCACTCCGCCATCAGGCCGTGACCCCGTATCGGTGGGGCCCCGCCATCGCGAGGGCCGTCAGCTATCAGATCGGATTGTCCGCTGCAACGCACGGACCTATAAGCGCGTCACATTTCTTCGCCTGAGCCGACCTGAAGGACTTCGGATTATGGATTTCGCCGCCGCCCGCAAGGTGATGCTGGACTCGCAGGTCCGCGTGAACGACGTCACCGACCGCCAACTGCACGCCGCCATCGGCGCTGTGGAGCGCGAGCGATTCTGCGCCGCCGACCGCGCTTTCTCGGCCTATGCCGACGTTGAGCCGGAAATCGCGGGCGACCGTCGTCTGATGTTGCCGCGCGATGTGGCCAAGCTGTTGCAGGGCCTGGACGCCCGCGCCGGTGAAAGGGCCCTGGCGATCGCCGCGCCGTACGCCGCCGCCGTTCTGGCGCACATGGGCCTGTCGGTGACGGCTCAGGAATCCGACGCGGCCGTGTTCGATGTGGTCGGCGCCGCCTTGGCCGAGGCTGGGGTCGAGACCGTGGTTGCGCCTCTGAGCCAGCCGCAGGGTGAGGGCTATGACCTGATCGTCAGCGAGGGCGCCGTGATCGAGCGTCCCGAATCCTGGATCGCGGCCCTGCGTCCCGGCGGTCGTCTGGCTGTGGTGGAGCGCGACGGCGCCAGCGGCGCGGCTGTGCTCTATGTTCGCGGTCGTGAAGGCGTTTCGCGGCGCGAGCTGTTCGACGCTGCGCCTGAGTTGCTGGCGGAAATGGTCCCGGCGCCTGCGTTTGCGCTCTAAGGCCATTCGTGGCGACGGAAGGGGCGTCGCGCTGCGTGAAAAAAACTTAACTGGCGTCGGGCGGGCCTAGCCTCCAACTACGCGGATACAAGGCACTACAGGCGCGCCGGATGGGGGCGTCAGGCAGGGACAGGTTCATGTTGAAACGCTCGCGCGCGCTCGCTTCGGTCGCACTGGTCGCATTGACGATGGGGGCGACGCCGGTCTTCGCCGAGTCGTTGCAGGAGGCCATCGGTCTGGCCTATCGCACCAACCCGACCCTGCTGGCGCAGCGGGCGAATCAACGGGCTCTGGATGAGAGCATCGTCCAGGCGCGCGCCGGCCTGCGGCCGACCATCAATGCTTCGGCGGGTGTCGATTACAGCCGCACCCGCACCGATCGTGTGACGACGACGATCCCTGGTCAGACCTTCCCGATCGACACCAACGGCGACGGCGTGCCTGACGCCACCGGTACGCTGCCGGGCAGCAGCAGCACCAGCGGCGGGACGATCGAAAGCGACGGCGCCAGCGCCAGCGTCAGTCTGACGCAGAACATCTGGACGGCCGGACGCGTGTCGCACGGCATTTCTGCGGCCGAAGCCAATGTCCTGGCCGGTCGTGAGAACCTGCGCCAGGTCGAGCAGCAGGTCATGGTGACGGTCATTCAGGCTTACGCCGACGTCACCCGCGATCTGGAAATTCTGCGCATCCGCCAGGAGAACTTGAAGGTGCTGCGTCGCCAGTTGGATGAATCGAACGCTCGATTCGAGGTCGGCGAGATCACCCGCACCGACGTCGCTCAGTCCGAGGCTCGCCTGGCGCAGTCGGAATCCGATCTGGCCAGCGCTCAGGCGCAACTGTCGGTGTCGCGCGCGGCCTACGCCGCCGTCGTGGGACAGGCGCCGTCCAACCTGCAGACGCTGCCGACGCTGCCGGGCCTGCCGACCGATTTCGACGCAGCGATGGACGTCGGCCTGGCCGAAAACCCCGGCGTGCTCGCCGCTGTTCACGCCCAGCGCGCGGCCGAGGCCAATGTGGCGGCGGCGCGGGCGGAGTATCTGCCTTCGGCGCGCCTGAACGCCTCCTATGGCGGGACGGCCAATGACCTGTCGGGCTTGGACCTGGGCGATCGCACCAGCTTTACGGCCGGCGCAACTGTCTCCGTGCCCTTGTTCACCGGGGGGCTGAACCGTTCGCGCGTCGCCCAGGCCCTGGAGCGCGCCAACGCCGCCCAGATCAACGTCGAGGGTGAACGTCGTACGGTTCTGCAATCGGTCAGTTCGGCCTATGCCCAGAGCGCTTCGGCGCGTTCCAGCGTTCAGGCCGGCGAACAGGCGGTGCGCGCCGCTTCGGTCGCCGCCGAGGGCGTGCGCCAGGAGGCTCAGGTCGGCCTGCGCACCACCCTGGACGTGCTGAACCAGGAGCTTGAACTGCGCAGCGCGGAAGTCGCCCTGACCAGTGCCCGTCGCAATGAGTATGTCGCCCAGGCCCAGCTTCTGGCGGCCATGGGCCGTCTGGGCGGCCCCAACCTGGATCCGACGATCGAGGCCTATGATCCGTCCGACAACTATCGTGCGGTACGCAATCGCGGCGCCCTGCCTTGGGATGGCGTGATCGAGGCCATCGACCGCGTCGCCGCCCCGGCGACGACGCCCGCCGTCGATGTGGAAGATGCGCCTGTTGATCGTCAGTTGAAGGGTGAAGTCGTTCGCACTGCTCCCCAGGGCTGAAGGCTGATCGACAAAACGTCCGTTGATTCCGACGGGCGTTGATGCGACGACAGGATTCAAGGGGGAGGCGAGTCTGACGGCTCGGTCCCCATCGTCGCCTGCCTAGTCCGCATCGGTTGGCGAGTGTCCCCGTTCGAGCGCCCAGGTTGAGGTTCCGACATGACCGAACAAGCCGCCCAGGAACCGACGATGGAAGAGATTCTGGCGTCGATCCGCCGGATTATCTCTGAAGACGACGCTCCGGCCGAAACCGCCCCTGTGGCGGAAGCGGCTCCCGAGCCCGCGCCGGAGCCAGAACCCGTCGTCCCCGTGCCCGAGCCCGCGCCGATCGAAGACGAGGTGCTGGAACTGACCGAGCCCTATGAGGCGCTGGCAACCGAAGCCATCGGCGATCTGGACGTGGCGGACGCTGCGCCGTTCCCGACCGAACCCGCGCCGGCGGCGACGCAACCCGCGGCCGTTGCGGCGGAGGCCGAAACCCTGGTCGGCGAAACCGCCGCAGCCAGCGCGGCCTCGGCCTTCGCCGGTCTGGCCGCCAGCTTCCAGAAGCCGGAACCTGCGCCGGTCGCTTCAGCCGCCGACATGAACTTCATGAGCGGCAATACGGTCGAGGCCATGGTCCGCGAAATGCTGCGCCCCATGCTGAAGGATTGGCTGGACGCGAACCTGCCCGCCATCGTCGAGGCTCAGGTCCGCAAGGAAGTCGAACGCATCGCCCGCAACGCAGGCTGATCGCTTCGAAACCTCGCTGAGTTTTACGACGCCCCTCAGTCCGCTGAGGGGCGTTCGTTTTTCCAGTCGAACAGGGCCTCCAGCAGACGCACGGCCTGGCCGCGCTCGCTGGTCAGGTCGGGATCGCGGCCCAGCAGCAGGCGCGCATCGTCTGCCGCCGCCAGCAGCAGCGACCGATGCCGGATCGGATCGGCGAAGCGATAGGCCGGGAAGCCGCTCTGCTTCAGTCCCAGCGGGTCGCCGCCGCCGCGCAGGCGGAAGTCTTCCTCGGCGATGACGAAGCCGTCCTCGGTGCGGCGCAGGGTCTCCAGCCGCTCCTTCGCCGTCTCGCCCAGAGCGCCATCCTCGCCGCCGTACAGCAGGATGCAGGCACTGGCCTTGGCCCCGCGCCCCACGCGCCCGCGAAGCTGATGAAGCTGCGCCAGACCGAAGCGGTCGGCGTGTTCGATCACCATGATCGAGGCGTTGGGCACGTCGACGCCGACCTCGACCACGGTCGTTGCGACCAGGACAGGCAGGCGGCCGTCCGCGAACTCGGCCATCACCGCTTCGCGCTCGGCGCCCGGCATCTGGCCGTGAGCCAGACCGACCTCGGTCCCCAGAAGTTTACGCAGGTCTTCCGCCCGATCCTCGGCGGCGGCCAGGTCGATGGCTTCGGATTCCGCCACCAGAGGACAGATCCAATAGGCCTGGGCGCCTGCCTGAACCGCCGCCTTCAGACGCTTCGCCACCTCGCCGATGCGCGCCAGCGGCAGGACGGCCGTGGTGACGGGCGTGCGGCCCGGCGGTTTCTCCATCAGGCGGCTGACTTCCAGCTCGCCATATTGGGTCAGTTCCAGCGTGCGCGGGATCGGCGTCGCCGACATGGTCAGCAGATGGACGCCGCCCAGAGCCGGATCGCCCTTGGCCTGCAACCGCTGGCGCTCGCGCACGCCGAAGCGGTGCTGTTCGTCGATCACGGCCAGCGTCAGCCGGTAAAACTGCACCGCGTCCTGGAACAGGGCATGGGTGCCGATGGCGACCTGGGCCTCGCCCGAGGCCAGGGCCGCCAGCTTGCCGCGTCGCTCGGCCGGGGTGTCGCGTCCGGTCAGAAGCAGGCTGCGGACGCCGGCCTGGTTCAGCAAAGGCGACAGCTTGTCGTAGTGCTGGCGCGCCAGGATTTCGGTCGGCGCCATCAAGGCGGCCTGGAGCCCATTGGACGCCGCATCGGCGAGGGCCAGGGCCGCGACGGCGGTCTTGCCCGACCCGACGTCGCCCTGCAGCAGCCGCCCCATCTGCTCGCCGGAGCTCAAGTCGGCGCGGATTTCCGCGACGGCCTGCTCCTGCGCGCGGGTCAGGGCGAAGGGTAGGGCGGCCAGCAACCGGGCGGACGCCTCGCCCGGCATGATGCGGGCGGCGGGCGTGATCTGGCGAGCGCGGCGGCGACGGGCCAAGGCCAACTGATGCGCGAACAGTTCGTCATAGGCCAGACGCTGGCGCATGGGCGTATCCGGCGTCAGATCGGTCTCGTTCGTCGGGGCGTGCAGGGTCTCCAGCGCCGCGCGCCAGCCGACCCAGCGCCGCGCCGCCAGCCAGTTCGGCTCCTGCCATTCCGGCAGTTCGGGGGCGAGGGCCAGCGCGCCCTGCGCCAGCTTGCGGATCTGGCGCGAGGTCAGCCCCTGCGTCGCCGGATAGACGGGTTCGGACAGCGGAATCTCATCCGCCTTTTCGACCGGCAGGATGTAGTCGGGGTGGGCGATCTGGACTTCGCTGTTGAAGCGCTCGACCTTGCCCGTCACCAGACGGCGCGACCCACGTGGAGCCAGGCTCTCGATATGGCGCGGCGATCCGGCGAACCAGATCAGGTGGATGAAGCCGGTGTCGTCGATGGCGCGCACCTTGATTGGCGCGCCGTGCTTGTGCGGCGGAATCAGGCGGTCGATCGTCACCTCGAAGACGCCGATCTCGCCGTCGACGGCCTCCATCGCCGTGGTGCGGCGCCGCTGGATCACGCCGCTAGGCGATAGGAACAGCACGTCGCGCACGAGTGGACCCGCCACCTTCTGCACCAGGGGCGCGCTACGCGGTCCCACGCCTTTCAGCGTGGTGACGTCCGCGAACAGGGGAAAGAGAATCTCGGGCCTCATCATTGGACAGCATAGCTGGCGAAGCGGCGTCTGGAACGCTATCTGATCGGCCTCTTACCGAAGTGAACGGACAGGCAAGGAAACCGCGTGGCCGATATCGACGCACGTCCCGAAGACGCACTGAACTCTGACGGCCGCAAGACGCGCTTGGGCCGCATCGCCTTCCGCGCCTGGCGCCGGGGTTTCCGCGAGGCGGACATGGTGCTGGGGCCCTTCGCCGATCAGATCGCGCCGACGCTGGACGACGACGAATTGACCGAGTTCGAGCGCCTGCTGGATGAAGAAGACCATTATCTCTACGCCTGGATCATCGAGCGCGAACCGACCCCGCCCCAGTTCGAAGGCCCGATGATGGCCCGCATCCGCGCCTTCATGCGCGCCCATGTCGCCGCCGAAGTGGCCAAGGGCATCGGTTGATGGACGTGGCGCTGGCGCGGACTGACGCAGAACTGGGCGGCGCGCCGGAAGGGCTGGACGCCCTGATCGTCGCCGAGCGGATCAAGGCCCAGGGCGGGACCGCTTTGTTTATCGCGCGCGATTATCAGCGCACAGGCAATTTCATCCAGGCGTTCCGTTTCTTCGCCAAGGATATTGAAGTTCTTGAATATCCTTCGTGGGATTGCCTGCCTTACGACCGACTGAGCCCGACGGCCTCGGTCGCCGCCCAGCGCATGGCGACGCTGACCCGGTTGGCGACCCGCGATCCGGCGGACC
>WPCJ01027383.1_pt1 | contig 14722 bp, 15 predicted proteins | sample 5399831 | NCBI WGS metagenome assembly WPCJ01 (sample SAMN12869470, study PRJNA574797) | sludge metagenome | isolation source: wastewater treatment of pH10 | place: China:Beijing | collected 2019-05-20 | reverse complement strand
CTGCGAAGAAGCGTTTGCTATGCTTGAGGGCTGTCGAGACGCCTCGTCCAGTCTTCCACCCGGTTGCTCGCCAAACGGCGCGCAGCGTGGCCTCGCCAGCCCTCCGCCAGACGGTCGAGGGCTGCAATCCCGGCAAGTTCCGCACGGTTGAGCGGATCAACGTAAAAGGTCCGCCAGACGCGCTTCAGCGTCCAGTCCGGCGACCGGCGGTCAAGCAGCGTGAGACGGTCTTGCGGCGCGACGATGCCTGGTGTCAGCACGCGGTAATACCAACCCGTTCGCCCTGTGGACTGCACCTGCCTGGCCATGTCGGACCTGCCGAAGCGTTCGTTCAGTTTCCAGCATGGCTGACGGCCCTGGCTGACTTCGACAATGGCCGTGCCCAATGAAAAGACGTCACCGATCGCAACCGTCTCCTCGTCAAGTCCTATGGTGGAGATGTTTTCACCGAACGCGCCCGGACCTGCAAACAGGGCATGGTGCCCAAAATCGCTTCGCCAGGCCGCATAGTGGTCAAAAGGATAGTGATGCACGGCCTTTTCCGGTCCACCGTGGCGCACGGTATCGCCTTGCCTGTCCCCGGCAAGCCCTGTTTCAGACAAGACAAGCGGTGACGCCACCGCCAGTTTGACAATACCACTTGGCGCGCCATGCAACCCGAGTGGCGCAACCCCGCCGATGCGCAGGCTGAGCAGCGGCAGGCTTGTCATGGTTCCAGCCCCGCCAGCCATTCGGCCAGCAATTGTCGCGCCGCATCCCGAAGACGCTGACCGTGTTTTTTCGCATCATCACGCAGCACGCCGAGATCGATGCCGGCGGCGGAAAGCTCCGCCGCGTGGCCGACCAGCCAGCGTTCGAAGCGCTGATCGGTTTCGGCCTCGGGATGAAACTGCAGGCCAAGCACCGAACGCCCGATCGAAAAGGCTTGCTGCTCGACGAGCGCCGAGGCCGCCAGGTTGGTCGCATTTTCCGGCAGCGTGTAGGTGTCGCCATGCCAGTGCAATACCACTACGCCAGCAAGATGGCGGAGTGGACTTGCCTTGCCGGCTTCCGTGAGGAACAGCTCGGAAAACCCGATCTCCTTGAGACCCGTTGGGAAAACCCGGGCGCCGAGTGCCGCCGCGATCAGTTGTGCGCCGAGACAGACACCAAGCGTCGGGCGCTTCTTCGCAAGGCGCGTGGTGACGAATGCACGCTCGACGGCAAGGAACGGGTAAGCTTCGTCTTCATAAACACCGATCGGACCGCCGAGGACAACCAGAAGATCCGGCGCCAACGGATCGCCAAGGCAGAAGTCTCCATCGCCGACGCTGCGATAGCGGATGTCGTAGCCCGCCGCCTGCAAGGGTTCGTGGAAAGCGCCGAGGTCTTCAAAATGGACATGGCGCAGGACGAGGACTTTTTTCAGCATGGAAATCTCATTGGGCAGAGGCCGTGGAAGCGGACGTGGCGCAACGGTCGTGGGAGCAGGCTGTCGCATCCGGGGTTCCATCGAGGCGATCGTGGAGACTGGCTGCAATCGCCATGGCGATCCGCGCGCCGACGGCTATGTCGTCCTCCACACCAAAGGCTTGATGCAGGATCACGCCGTCGCGACCGATCAGCACGGAAGACGGTGTACCTTGCAGCCCGTAGCGTCGCATGGTCACCGGAATGTCCATCCCCTCCTCCGCCAGATCGACGGCAACGGGCGACTTCAACCGATATTCGTGCAGGAACGCCTGCAACGTTAGCGGTGTCATGGCCGCATGATGTTCAAAGACGGTGTGGAGCCCGATGATCTGCAGGTCGCTGCCGGCGAAGACCTGCTCGATACGGCGAACCTGCGGTATCGCCTGTGCGACGCAGCCCGGGCACAAGAGCTGGAAAGTATGCAGGAAGACGGGGCGTCCGCGAAGACTCGCCAGCGACAGCGGCACCGGCGTGTTGAACCACTGGCTCGTGGCGAGCTCGGGAGCGGGAAACGTATCAATCATGATCGTCCCCACTGCGATCAGTCCGATCCAGAATGCCGGTTGCCATTGCCTTGGCAAGGTCGGCGGGCGTACTCCTTGTCATGTTCTTTCCTTTCATTTGCCTGGAGGGGAGGAACTGCCGGTCCGGCGATGGCAGTTGCCGGACCGGCGCTTTTTCATTCGGCGGGCACCACCTTGCCCGGCAGGCTCAGATCCCCGGAAGCGACCTTGAAGACATCGCTGACGCAAAGCAGCGGCGCATGCAGGTTGCCGTTGACCCTGAGCCCGGCTGTCACACCGTCATAGGATGCGCCGGCAATGCCGCCGATCAGCGCAAGCGGTATTTCCACATCCACCGTGTCGCCCTTGAAGGTGGTGGGATAGGCAGGGCTGTCGATCAGAAGCGGCACGCCGGGCCAGGTCTCAGGAACCCTCGGCTTGGTTCCTTCCGGAATATCAATGACCTTCAGCCCGCCACCGCAGGCCGCATCTTTCGCCAGCACGACCCAATGCGGATGCCAGACGTGACGGTTCTTGCCGCCTTTGGCCGCATCATCGAAATCCGGATGGAAGGTGACGGCGAGCGCTACAATGCCCTGGCCCTTGTCGAAGCCGACATCACCGCTGTCCAGGCTGGTCGGCCAGACATAGGCATAGACGCTGGAGCCTTCGAACCTGCCGGTCGCGTCCGGCTTGTCCTTGCCGGCCTCGCCGCGCACGCGGGTGCTGAAGACGGCGGTGTCGCCCTTGGTTGCGATCGTTGTTTCGACGATGTCGAAGGAAGCTTCCACTTTCTCCGTCGGCTCGGCTTTGATGGAATGGGCAGAGGCTGTCGACAGCCAAAGCGCTGCCGTACCGGCGATGAACACGCCGGTCGAAAATCTTGTGAACATGATGCTGGTTCCTTTTGCCTGGAGGGTCGATTATCCCGTTTGGAAAGCGTCCCAGGTGGCAGCCCGGGACGAGGGATCGGCTTCAACGTGATCGTGGCAATCGATGCGGAGCTCCCGCTGGCCGAAGGCCGCGTCGACGAATTTGCAATGATGTGGCCGCGCTGCATCCGCGTGAGCGAAGGGCGCGAAATGGCGACAGCTTACGCACATGCGCTGCACGGGTATTGCACCCGTCTCCTGGAGATGGCGGATCATCTTGATCAGGGTGAGCAGCAGATCTTCCCGCGCGCCGCCACCAAGTGCGGCAATGGCCTGTTCAGTGAAGCTTTCTTCCTGATGTGCATGTTTGAGACCAGCAAGACCTGCAGCCGTCACAGCTACACGCACCACGCGTTTGTCGGCCGCGTCCGTCTGCTTCGCGACGCAGTCCTTTCGTTCCAGTGCGTTGATGGAATCAGTCGCCGTGGGCTGGGAAACGCCGATGTGAGCGGCGATCTCTCTCACTCCAAGCCCCCCTCCACGTCCTGCGAGCAGATCGAGAATGGCCAATTGGGTCGGGTTGAAGCCGCTTGCTTTTGCCCTGCTCCACTCATCGATGCGCAAGACCGTCGCCAGCCGCGAAAGGGCCTCGTGGATGCGGCTATCGAGTGAAAGAGGATCTTGTCGCGTGACCATAGGAAAACAATATAGGATTCCTATGTATATGCAATGCCGGTTTCGCGGTTCTGTCCTGGACCGTCAAAACTCCCGAGCATCTTCGTCAGTTTGACGAACCCGCGGTGTCTCACGACAGCGAGACACCGATCTCAACCCGGTTTATGCGACCTCAGGCGGCGACCCGCACCCACACCTTGTTGTCGTGTACCGCTGCCCCGCCATATGGGGCGGGCGCATCGGAACCGGTCAATACGTTGATGCCCTCGCCGCGTTCGTGCGCCGAATTCGGCCAGATGCCTTCCGCGATCACCACACCGCGCTTGAGCCCGGCGAACAGCTTGGCGTGCAGTACGACCTCGCCGCGCGGATTGCCCACCTCCACTCGCGCCCCTTCGACCACGCCGAGTGCCGCAGCATCCTCCGGATGGATCAGCAGCTCAGGTCGTATTTCCTTGGCTTGTGACACCGGTGTTTCGGCGAAAGAAGAATTCAGGAAATTGCGGGCCGGCGATGTTGCCAGCCGGAACGGATGTGTGGCGTCCGCCACCTCGATCAGGTCGACATGATCGGGAAATTCCGGAAGTTGCTCGACAGGGCCAAAAATGCCCATGCTTTTCGGCGGCTTGTTGGGTGCATAGCCGCCGTTCCACTGTGGCCTGAAACGGTACTTGCCATCCGGATGGCCGAAACCCTTGATGAAGTGCGCGGTCTCGAAATCCGGCTGCATGTCGGCCCAGCGCTGTTCGCGCAGCGTGTCGAAATCGAGGTCCCGGTTCTTGAGCAGCGCGTTGATGTGTTCCTTCTCGGTCAGTCCGAAACCCGGCATATGTGAAACACCAAGACGCTGGGCCAGTTCCTCGATGACGTAATGGTTGGTGCGCGGGCCGACAGGGGGATCGATCAGCTTCGGACCGAGCGTGATGTGCTGGTTGCCGCCGCCCTTGTAGATGTCGTCATGCTCGAGGAACATCGTAGCCGGCAAAACGACATCGGCGACCTTCGCTGTATCGGTCATGAACTGTTCATGCACACAGGTGAACAGGTCCTCGCGCAGGAAACCTTCCTTCACCAGCCGCTGCTCGGGCGCGACATTCATCGGATTGGTGTTCTGGATAAGCAGCGCCGTCACCGGCGGGCCGCCATAAAGCGCATCCGGCGCATTGGTGAGCACGGGGCCGATGCGCGAATGATCGAGATAGCGCACCTTGGGGTCCCGGTAGCGGTCGCCTTCAAGCAGATCCTTGTTGAACTTGAAGCCGGAAATGCCTGAATTGGAATGGAAAGCGCCACCACCTTCATATTGCCAGCAACCGGTCACAGCGGCGATGGAAAGTGCCGCGTGCATGTTGGCTGCACCATTGCGCTGGCGCGCAAAGCCATAGCCCAGACGGAAGAACGTGCGTTTGGTGGTGCCGATCAGCCGAGCGAAAGCCTCGATCTCGGCGACAGTCAGGCCCGTGATGGCGGCCGCCCACTCCGGCGTCTTGTCGGCGAGATGCGCCTCCAGTCCCTTCGGATCGTCGGTGTATTTTTCAAGATACGCGCGGTCGGCCATGTTCTCGCGAAACAGCACGTGCATGACCGCGCAGGCCAGCGCGCCGTCCGTACCGGGCTTCACCACCAGGCCAATATCGGCCTGCTTCATCGTCGCGTTTTCATAGATGTCGATGACGACGATCTTGGCACCGCGTTCCTTGCGCGCCTTGATGGCGTGGGTCATCACATTGACCTGGGTCACCACCGCATTGGTGCCCCAGATGACGACGCAGTCGGAACGGCCCATTTCGCGTGGATCGGAGCCGCGCAGCGCGCCCGTGCCCATGACATAGCCGGTCCATGCCAGATTGGTGCAGATCGATCCGAAGAAGCCGGAATATTTCTTGGCGTGCCGCAACCGTTCGATGCCGTCGCGCTGCACCAGCCCCATGGTTCCGGCATAGAAGTACGGCCAGACCGTCTCCGAGCCGTATTTCTCTTCCGCGGCGATGAATTTTTCAGCAACAAGGTCGAGCGCGGCTTCCCAGCTCGCTTCCTTCCATTGGCCATCGCCCTTGGTGCCGGCGCGCACGAGCGGCTTCAGCAGCCGGTCGGGGTGATGCACGCGATCGGCGTAGCGCGCGACCTTCGCGCAGACGACGCCCGCCGTATAGCTGTTGTCCTTGGCGCCATGGATGCGCCCGATCCGGTCCGGCCCCAGCAGCTCGACGTCGAGCGCACAGGTGGATGGGCAATCATGCGGGCAGGCCGAATGGCCGATGCGGATCTTGGCGTGGGTGTTCATAAGGCTCTTTTACCTGTTCGCCGGCCCGGAGTGTAGGGCCAGTTGTCCAAGGACGGGAGGCAACGCCAACCTCCCGCGGGAACCACGAGGAAATCTATTTCCTGCCGCCATGGAACCAGCGGATCGTAATCCTGCGGGTTCTGCGGCAGGATCGGCAAGCTACTCGGCGATGCCTTCCTCATATTCGGCCGACATCGTCAGCCAACGCTCTTCATGCGCGTTGAGCTGCGCTGCCAGCTCCGAACGCTCCTTGGCAAAGCGCGTCGCCTTGATCGGATCCTTTTCGTAGAGCGCCGGATTGGCAAGCTCATCCTCGATCAGATCGATGCGTTTGCGCAGGCGATCCATCAGCCCCTCGGTCGCGCGGATTTCCTCTGCCAGCGGCTCCAGCGCCGCGCGCCTTGCGGCTGCCTCGCGACGCCGGTCCGCCTTGGAAGCCTTGTCGGCTTCCCGCTTTTCGCGACGATCGGCCGATACCCCGGTCACCAGCGTCTTGTAATCGTCGAGATCGCCGTCATACGGATTGACCGCGCCATCCTTGACCAGCCAGAGCCGATCCGCCGTCGCCTCGAGCAGGTGGCGGTCGTGCGAAACTAGGATTACGGCGCCCGGAAAGTCGTTGAGCGCATGGATCAGCGATTCTCTGGAATCGATATCGAGATGGTTGGTCGGTTCGTCGAGGATGAACAGGTTGGGACCATCGAAGGCAGCCAGTCCCATCAGCAGCCGCGCTTTTTCACCACCGGACAGGTCCTTGGCAGCGGTGTTCATCTTCTCGGTTGCCAAACCGAACTGCGCGACACGCGCCCTCACCTTGGCTTCAGGCGCCTCCGGCATGAGACGGCGCACGTGCTCGTAGGCGTTTTCGTCCGGGCGCAGGTCATCGAGCTGATGCTGGGCAAAGATCGCCACCTTCAAGCCAGGCGCGATCGTCATCGTGCCGGTTTCGGCCTTGAGTCGTCCGGCGAGCAGCTTGGCAAAGGTCGACTTGCCGTTGCCGTTGGCACCAAGCAGCGCGATGCGATCATCGGCGTCGATGCGCAACGTCATCTTCTTCAATATGGGCTTGCCCGGCGCATAGCCCACTTCGACGCCGGACAGCGCCACGATCGGCGAAGCCACCGTCTTCACCGGCTCCGGAAAGGAGAATGGCTTGACGGAATCGTTGACCAGCGCCGCAATCGGCTTCATGCGCTCGAGGGCCTTGATGCGTGACTGTGCCTGCCTTGCCTTGGAGGCCTTGGCACGAAAGCGATCCACGAAAGATTGCAGGTGCTTGCGCTGCGCCTCCTGCTTGATCCGGCTCTTTTCCTGCAGTTCCTGCTGTTCGGAAAGCTGCCGCTCGAACTGATCGTAGCCGCCGCGCCAGAAACTCAGCTTCTGCTGGTCGAGATGCACGATCGAGTTGACTGCACGATTGAGCAGATCACGATCGTGCGAGATCAGAAGCACGGTATGCGGATACTTCGAAACGTAGTTTTCCAGCCAGAGCGTGCCCTCGAGGTCGAGATAGTTGGTCGGCTCGTCGAGCAGCAGCAGGTCAGGCTCGGAAAACAGCACCGCTGCCAGTGCGACCCGCATACGCCAGCCGCCGGAAAAGGATGATGCGGGCCGCGCCTGCGCCGCCTCGTCAAAGCCCAGGCCGGCGAGGATGGTCGCGGCACGGGATTCGGCGGTATGCGCATCGATGTCGGCCAGCCGGATATGGATCTCGGCAATGCGGTTGGGATCGGTCGCCGTCTTTTCCTCTTCCATCAGCGCGGCACGCTCCTTGTCCGCGGCCAGCACGATCTCCAGCAGCGAATCCTCCGTGCCGGGAGCTTCCTGAGCCACCTGGCCGATGCGCGTGTTCTTCGGAATGCTGATCGAGCCGGTCTCGGAAGCGAGATCGCCGGTGATCGCCTTGAACAGCGTGGTCTTGCCCGTGCCATTGCGGCCGACAAGGCCTGCCTTCGTGCCGGTGGGCAGCGTCAGCGAAGCATGGTCGAGGAGCAGGCGTCCGGCGATGCGGAGCGAAAGGTCATTGATGATAAGCATGGCGGCGCGGTTTTGACCCGTATAGGCAACAATGGCAAGGGGATGCGGCCGACTGTTTCAACCCGAAGGCGGCCAGACGCCACCAGAAACCGCTATGCTGTCCTGAGAGGTGCCAGCCGGCCTGCCCGCAACAAGTCGCTCAACGCGGTGTCGACAGCCTCCGCCGGAGCGTCGGCGCCAAGCCGGCGCGGCGGTGGCAAGGAATGACCAATGGCGAAAAGCAGTGCGCTGCCGGCCGAAAACACTGCGAACAACAGGAACATTCCGGTTCCGCCGTAGGCTCCAAGAGCCATTCCAGCCAGCAATGGGCCAAAGAAGTTGCCGATGGTGGACAGCGAATGCGCCCCGAAATAGGTGCCTCTGTTGGCGGCCGTCGAAATGCCGTCGACCAGCATGTATTCGGCCGGAACGACAAGAACCTCGCCGATCGTGAAGACAATCATCGAAGCGACCAGCATCTCGACACCCGAAGATGCTGCAAATCCCAGATTGCCCAGGAGAAACAGCACGCAGCCCAGGACCAGAGCATGCAGCGCGCCGATCCGCTCGATCACCCAACGCGCGGGTGTGCTGGCTACCAGCACAGCGGCCGCATTGGTGCTGACCAGCAAGGCGAATATTTCCACGCCCCTGGTGAAATCCTTGATGATGTACTGCGACAGCGGCACCGACCACTGCCCGTAGACGGCAACCAACAGCGTGCCGCCACCGGCAAAGAACATCAGCCTGGGATCGCGGAAAGCACCGACAAGGCGCCGCCAACCGCCGATATGCTGCTGGGCGGTATTCGCTGCACTTGTGGCAATCTCCGGCACCAGCAGGAAGATGATTACCCCGAACATCAGATGAACCATGCCGGCCACGACGAACAGAATGTCGGAAGTCGCGCCGAAAGCCAGCCCGATCATGGGACCGATCGCCCAGCCGGCATTGATGGCGAGGTAGCGCCACGAAAACACCTTCAGGCGCAGTCTTTCAGGCGCAGCATCGCTCATCATCGCGCGGGCAGCCGGCTCGTAGACGGCGCCAGCGATCGAGGCCACGATGTGGGCAAATGTGAAGGCCGCGACGGATTGGGCAAGTCCAAGGCCAGCCATGCCGAGGCCGGCGAAGGATATGGCGATGGCCAGCACGGTTCTGCGCCCGAGCCGATCCGAAATCGCTCCGGCAAGTGGACTGACCATCGCACCAAGCAGAGGCCCCACACCGATCAGCGCACCGATTCCGGCCGGACCGAGCCCAAAGTCCTGCTGCAGTCGAATCGCAAGAAACGACAGACTCATGCCTTTGGCGACAGCGACGACGCCGGAGCCGGCGATCAGCAGGAGGGCGATCATGCGCCCGGTCTTTTCGGAATAGCTGTTCATGGACATTCAGAGCACATCCGTCGGCTCGGACAGACGACCGACGCCCCACGGCTTCGCATTGAATCCGACCGCGTGCAATGGAAGACACTGCAGGGAATTGTGGGCCAGGTGGAAAACTGAACCCGTGAGGTTCGCCGCCCGCGCACCAGCGTCCCCCAAAATGTCCTCGTGCAAGAAAACAGCCCGCCGAAGCGGGCTGTCTCTTTTCGGAGAGCGAAAGGATCAGCGATTGACCTTGGCAAGCAGGGCGCACAGTGCCTGCAGATCGCTATCATAGGCACCGCTGCTCACCACTTCGGCGCAGCGGCGCTTCAGCTTCATCAGCTTGCTGTCCGAAAGCTGAGCAATGGCCCTCGGCACGGCCGGATTGCTGGGATTGACTTTTCCGGTATTGGTCGCGGTGCCAAAGATCGTACCACTTGGAGCGACCGGGCTCAGCGGATTGCGCGGACTGGAAGGCCCGGACGGATTGCTCGTGGTACCTCCGCCTATCCCGACTCCAACCCCCACGCCGGTGCCGTTTCGGCCACCGACCGAAGCACCGAGACCGGCAGTGACCCCGTTCGAACCACCAACGGAAGCACCAACGCCGGCATTCACACCGCCACTGCCACCGACCGATGCGGTAGCGCCGGCTGCAACACCGCCGGAACCTCCTATCGTGGCTCCGCCTCCCGCTGTAACGCCGTTGGATCCGCCGACATTTGCCCCGGCCCCCGCAGTGACGCCATTGCTGCCACCAACCGAGGCGCCCAGCCCCGCATTGACTCCACTTGCCCCGCCAATGCTGGCGCCCGCGCCTGCGTTAACACCGTTGGAACCGCCGATCGACGCTCCCAACCCGGCACTCACGCCTCCCGAGCCACCAATCGAAGCGCCAACACCTGCATTGACACCTCCTGCGGACACGCCAAGACCATCGGCACCTGCTGGCAAAGCCAAACAAACAACGACGGCACCACTCGCCAATGTTCCGGCGAGACTCCTAACGAAACCAGCCATTACATCCTCCTAATGGTTTTGCGCTTCCTCGACAGCACGGCCAAATCAGCCCGCAGCGAAGTCAAAACATCTGGAGAATACCAAAACCGTCAGTACATTCTCACGTTTTAATATTTATGGCTTTCGGTGCGTTTTCCACCTTTGGTCAATTGCTGTCTAATTTTATTATATAACAAATCAACGACTGCATTGAAATTATGCGAAAGTACGGCCCTCTTCTGTCCGCTGGAAGTACATCAGATCCAGCTGAACCGACGCATGTCCGAGAACTGTCAGGATCATATGCGCCTGGCCCCTGTGATGGGTCTGATGGTTGAACAGATGATCGAGCGCTGGCGCCAGGCGCTGTGAAATTGTGCGCATGTCAGTGGTCACATAGGAAAACCGGCCCGCGATATCCTTGTCGCTCAGACCGTCGACCCATTCGACAATACGCCTGTCTTCAGCCTCGCGCGCTATCCGCAGCGCCGGCAGCGCCCGTTGCACGATTGCGTCAAGGCTGGCCGGTGCGTCTCCCTGGCCGGTGAAGCGCTTCATCCAGATGCGGTCAGTAACCAGCAAATGGTTGAGCGTGCCCATCATCGACCCGAAGAATGCGCCGGTGTTACGCGTGAATTCTTCGTCGGTCAGGGCGTCGGCGGCATCGTAGAGGCGGCTGTTGGCCCATCGATTGTAGGCCGCGAACATCATGAAATGGCGTTTCATCCGATCCCCGGTTTCCCACACTGTCCACCCCGAACCTGATCTAGAGTGTCGGGAAGGGCAAAGCCATGGCCATTTTGCCCGGCAGCACGATCAACGCCTCCCCTTGGCAATGCGCCGGTCGGCTTGTATAGAGCCCGCCACACCTCAATTCCCAGCACCAAAGGACGACCCATGGCGATCGAACGCACCTTCTCGATGATCAAGCCGGATGCCACCAAGCGCAACCTCACGGGCGCCATCACCAAGATGCTCGAGGATGCCGGCCTGCGCGTCGTCGCCTCCAGGCGCGTCTGGATGAGCCTGCGCGAAGCCCAGGGCTTCTATGCCGTCCACAAGGACCGCCCCTTCTTTGGCGAATTGACCGAATTCATGTCGTCAGGCCCAACGATCGTGCAGGTTCTCGAAGGCGAGAATGCAATCGCCAGGAACCGTGAAGTCATGGGCGCCACCAATCCGGCCAACGCCGCAGAAGGCACCATCCGCAAGGTGCACGCCCTGTCGATCGGCGAAAACTCCGTGCACGGCTCGGATGCTCCTGAGACTGCTGCCGAAGAGATCGCGTACTGGTTCTCGGGCACCGAGATCGTCGGCTGATCGCGCCTTCGATTGCAGGGCACAAGCGCTATAAAAGCCGGGCTGGTGCCCGGCTTTTTTGCATTCGCGTATCAGCTTGCTGTCCAGCTGGCTCTCTCCATCTAGCCTGGAGTAGCCGTATCGCCTTGCTTGTCCTGAACTTGTTTCAGCACCATCGTCATCGGTTCGCTGGCAAGCGGATCGATATAGTGTCGAGCATTGGTCAGGAACTGGGTCTGGCCGTCGACCGTAATAGTGGCGTCCACCGCATAAGTCGTCTTCGGGCGGATGTCCCGACTATCGAATTTCAGCGTGAAACGCATGGGTACCTGGCCGGCAGGTGTGATCCTCTGCTCGCAGATCACCTTGGCGGGAGCATCGGACTGTGATGTATCGAGCAACTGCACGGTAAGCACCGCATTCGTGGGCAGGATCATGTGCTCGCGGTAGATCACTTCGCCGGTCAACCGGCGCTCGGCCGCCGCGGACATGTCGGTTGAGACAAGCATCCCCACCATCAAGGGCGCGAAGCCGAAGATCAGGAATTCCGCGATCCTGTCCAACATGACACTGCTCCATTGGCACTCGACAAACGTCGGCGCCAACGAAAAATCCGCCGTGATTGCGGACAATCCATGACCGATCTGGGGTATTTTCGAGCGCGAAATCCAGTCAGCGCCAGCGGGCGGCCGCCTTGTCGTCCCTGTCCTTGGCCTCGACCCAATTGCCGTCGATACCGTCGGTACGGTGCTCCTTCTTCCAGAAAGGTGCACGCGATTTGAGGTAATCCATCAGGAAATCGGCGGCCTCGAAGGCAGCCTGTCGATGTGCGGATGCAGTGACAACCAGCACGATGTTCTCGCCAGGCCGAATCTGGCCATGACGATGAATGACCGTGATCCCCTTTAACGGCCAGCGTCCGATGGCTTCGTCCGCAATGCGGCCGATCTCAGCTTCGGCCATGCCGGGATAGTGCTCAAGCTCGAGCGCTGCGAGCACACCGCCTTCATCACGACAAAGCCCGGAAAACGTGACTATGGCGCCGATATCGGCGCGCCCGGCGGCAAGAGCCGCGACCTCCGCCGCAATGTCGAAATCCTGGGCCTGGATGCTGACCTTCGCCGCAACGACGCCGGACACGGCATCAACCTCCCGTCATCGGCGGAAACAGCGCAATCTCGCGCGCGCCAGCTATCTTCTCGCTGTGGTCGACATGCTCCTGATTGATGGCGACACGGATCGAACGCGGGTGCTGGAGCGCGTTTTCGTACTCATCGCCGCGCGATTTCAACCAGGCCAGCAACTCGGCCACTGTGGTCACCTCTGCCGGAAGTTCGACGTCTTCTTCGGTTTTCCCGATCCGTTCACGCACCCAGGCAAAATAGATGAGCTTCATCGCCGTCTCGCTACTCGTCGACGATATGCTTCAAGCCGGCACGGAAGTAGTCATAGCCGGTATAGAGCGTGACCACCGCTGCAATCCAGAGCAGCACCAACCCGGTTTCCGTGGTGAACGGAAAAATCTTGTCACCGGCCGGACCGGCAAGCAGAAAGGCGATCGCCACCATCTGGATGGTCGTCTTCCATTTGGCCAGTTGTGTGACCGGAACCGACACCTTGAGCGCTGCAAGATATTCGCGCAGGCCCGAAACCAGGATTTCGCGGCACAGGATGATGATGGCCGCCCAAAGCGACCAGCCGGCTATGCCATCCTCGTCAGCGGCAAGCAGCAGCAAGCAAGTCGAAACCAGAAGCTTGTCGGCGATCGGATCCAGCATCCTGCCTATATTGGAGGTCTGCTGCCAGGCACGTGCCAGATAGCCGTCGAAATAATCGGTAATCGACGCGGCCAGGAAGATCGCCAGAGCGAGCCAGCGTGCAAAATCGCTCGATTTCAAATGGCCTTCGAGAAAGAAACACACGACGACCATCGGCACCGCAACGATACGGGCGTAGGTGAGCATGTTCGGCAGGTTGAATGCGTGTTTCGCCATGCGTGCCTGGAGCTTCCGGGGTCGTTTCTTTTGCCTTCGTACTCAAATCAGAAGCCGATATCAGGGGTCAACCATTGAAAATCGACTAGCCAGCGCAAAACACCGCACAAATGGTCAATTCTCGTGAAAATGGTTGTAAACAAGCCGCGCAACCTGCTCTGAAATACCGTTGACCGACATGAGGTCGTCGATTGCGGCACGGCTGACTGCCTTCGCGGTACCGAAATGCAGAAGCAAGGCACGCTTGCGGCCCGGACCGATGCCGACGATTTCGTCCAGGGGACTCTTGACCATTTCCTTTTTGCGGCGGGCACGGTGTGAGCCAATCGCAAAGCGTTGCGCCTCGTCGCGCAGACGCTGGATGAAATACAGCACCGGATCCCGTACAGGCAGCGTGAAGGACGGCTTGCCTTCAACGAAAAAGCGCTCGCGGCCGGCCTCGCGATCCTGGCCTTTGGCGATGCCGATGGCCACCACGCGATCCTGGACGCCCAGATCTGCCAGGATCTTGCGTACGGCCGACATCTGCCCCTGGCCACCGTCGATCAGGATGACATCGGGCCATGCCGGAAAGCGGTGGGAGAGAAGATCGTCCGGCTCGCCATTCTCCTCACCCGTGTTCTCGTCACCATGTTCCTTGATAAGGCGGGAAAAGCGGCGCTCCATCACCTCGCGCATCATGCCGAAGTCATCGCCAGGCGTGATCTCGGTCGAGCGAATGTTGAACTTGCGGTACTGGTTCTTGACGAAACCCTCCGGCCCGGCAACGACCATGGCACCGACGGCATTGGTGCCCATGATGTGCGAATTGTCGTAGACTTCGATGCGCACCGGCGGCTTCTGCAGACTGAACGTTTCTGCGAAACCAGCCAGCAATCTCGCCTGCGTCGAGGTTTCGGCGAGCCGCCGGCCCAGCGCTTCGCGCGCATTCTGCAACGCATGGTCCGTCAGATCCTTTTTCTCGCCGCGCTGCGGCACCGAGATCGAGACCTTGCGGCCGGCACGGGTCGACAATGCTTCGGCAAGCAATTCCTGCTCGTCGACGGCATGCGAGAGCAGCACCGTGCGCGGTGTCGGCTTGTCATCATAAAACTGCGCCAGGAACGAACCCAACACCTCGGCCGCTTCCATTGCCGGATCGGCCTTGGGGAAATAGGCGCGGTTGCCCCAGTTCTGGCCTGTACGGAAGAAGAAGACCTGGATGCAGACCTGCCCGCCCTCCTGATGGATCGCAAAGACGTCTGCCTCCTCCACCGAT
>WPCJ01003171.1_pt1 | contig 14729 bp, 15 predicted proteins | sample 5399831 | NCBI WGS metagenome assembly WPCJ01 (sample SAMN12869470, study PRJNA574797) | sludge metagenome | isolation source: wastewater treatment of pH10 | place: China:Beijing | collected 2019-05-20 | reverse complement strand
CTAAATCGAGGAATAAGTATTGCTTAGAGCGTATGTCATAGTGCACTTCTCCTTTTCTCTCTCATCATAAATCTACTACATATTTATTTTACAAGTCTAAAGGAGCGGAGTCGAGGGGGGCAGTTGAACCCAGTGGATATTTGAACCAGGATGGAAGGGATGAGAGGATAGACCAAGATCTGGGCTTGAACCAGGATGGGGTTCGGCTCCGCTCACCCACCGAGGATGAGAGGATGGACCAAGATTATGATATGAAGCTTGCTTCCTTGACTATAATTGACCCCAATTCCGTAGGGGCTTATCGCATAAGCCCGCATTCTATTTTGAACATATAATAGGTTTGCATTGGCGTACAGGTCCTTTACCGAAGGTAAAGGACCTGTACGCCAATCGTAGTCATAACCGAAGGTACAGGAACTGAATGTCAATAAAATAAATGTGTTATTAGTTTTGGAAGTTTGGATTGTTCCGAGATGTTTCGTTCCTCAACATGACAGAAAAAAATCAACATCCAGCGAAATGTCAAGCATGATCTTGGTCCATCCTCGAATCCCTCGAATCCTGGTTCAAAAAAAGCCATCTTCCGATGGCTTCTATATTTTAATATTAAGAATTAATTTCTTTCCAGATCATATCCTTCAGTTGCTGGATATTTTTACCGGTAACGGAAGATATAAATAGATAAGGTATCCCTTTCGGTACTTGTAGGGCCATTTCCTTTTCCAACTCCTCGTCCAGCATATCTGATTTACTGATCGCCAAAAGCTTCGGCTTATCCAATAATTCTGGATTATAGGCGGTCAATTCATTCAATAAGATCTCGTATTCCTCGGCGATGGTGCGATCCGTGTCTGCAGGGACCAAGAACAACAATACCGAATTTCTTTCGATATGTCTTAGGAAACGGTGTCCTAAGCCCTTACCTTCAGATGCCCCTTCGATAATTCCCGGGATATCCGCCATGACGAAAGACTTGCCATCACGATAGCTTACTATCCCTAGATTAGGTACCAGGGTGGTAAACGGATAATCTGCGATTTCAGGTTTTGCTGCCGATACCACAGAAAGTAAGGTCGATTTACCCGCATTCGGGAATCCTACCAGACCAACATCTGCCAATACCTTTAACTCCAAGATCATCCACTCTTCAATACCCGGTAAGCCCGGTTGAGCGAATCTTGGTGTTTGAACGGTAGAAGACTTGAAATGCCAGTTACCCAATCCACCTTTCCCTCCCGGAGTCAAGATCTTGGTTTCACCATCTTCCGTGATTTCAAAAAGGACCTCACCTGTTTCGGCGTTTTTGGCTACAGTCCCCAATGGAACCTCTAGGATTTCATCCTTTCCGTTTGCGCCGGTACGCAGGGCACTTCCCCCAGATTCACCAGGTTCAGCAATAATATGTTTTCTGAATTTCAGGTGCAATAAAGTCCAGTGCTGATGCGATCCTTTCAAGATAATATGTCCACCACGACCACCATCACCACCATCAGGACCACCTTTAGCCGTGTGTTTATCACGGTGCAAATGGGCTGATCCGGCACCTCCGTGTCCCGAACGACAACATACTTTTACATAATCAACAAAATTTGACCCCTGAGCCATATCTCTCCCTATTCAGAATATTTTATTAATAATTATCGATAACGTTTGAAAGGTCAGCGAAAATCGTTTCGATTTCACCGATACCGTTCACTTTGGTCAACTTACCTTGGTTTTCGTAGTAAGGCAACACGTGAATGGTCTTTCCGAAGTATTCTTCGATACGTTTTTTCAACTTATCAGCAGCATCATCAGCACGTCCAGAAATCTCCTGACGTTTAGCGATACGCTGGGTAAGTTCATTTTCATCCACATCCAATGCAATCACCCCAGTAATGGAAGTTTGGTTAGCTTCCAAAAATTTATCCAATGCCTCTGCTTGTGCTACTGTACGTGGGAAACCATCAAAAATAAATCCTTTTGCATCAGGATTGTTTTTCAACTCTTCTTCCAACATAGAAATTGTAATCGAGTCAGGAACTAAATTACCATCAGCAATGATCTGACTCACTTCTTTACCCAGTGGAGTCTGATTTTTGATGTGTCCTCTGAACATATCTCCAGTAGAAATATGGTGCAGGGCATATTTATCGATCAATTTAGCCGATTGGGTCCCCTTACCTGCCCCTGGAGGTCCGAATAAAACTAGGTTTAGCATAATGTGTTGTTATTTTTTTAGATGTAAAAAAACAAAAGCCTAATCCCGTATAAGAATTAGGCTCTTTCCAAGTGCGCTCAAAGGGAGTCGAACCCCTAACCTTCTGATCCGTAGTCAGATGCTCTATCCAATTAAGCTATGAGCGCGGCAACCAATACTATACGACTGACGCCCTTTCTGTTTTGGTGATGCAAATATAAGGAAATAATATCCTCAGCAAAATTTTTTTTTATTTTAAAACCAATTCCTTTCAGCCTCAATGACTTATTTTTCCACTTTTCCTCTGCAGGAATTGTTTTTTTAAAGGAAGATTTTCGCTGTGGGTTTAAAAAGAAAGTGCGCTCAAAGGGAGTCGAACCCCTAACCTTCTGATCCGTAGTCAGATGCTCTATCCAATTAAGCTATGAGCGCATTCTTTAAAGGACGAATTGTCCTTTGAGGTGGCGCAAATATCGGGACTTTTTTAGATTTTCCAAACCCTTTTTCCCTTTTTTAATCAATTTCAAACTATATTTTGCTTATCGTGTTGATATTTATATATTTAAAATTATGGCGGAACGTATAATTAAAAGCAACAAGATCCGGATTGGGGATATCAGTATCTCCTATTATATCAAAAAGGCCAGCGAACAACCTGAAAAAACGATCATTTTCCTACATGGTTTTCCTTTCAATAAAAAAATGTGGCGCGAACAGCTCGAAAGTTTAGAAGATAATATCACTGGAATAGCGGTCGATATTCGCGGACATGGCAATACAACAAAGGGTCATGGATTTTTTTCCATCGATGTCTTTGCTAAAGACCTAGGCGTATTCATGCGCAAACTTGAAATTGAAAAAGCTGTTTTATGTGGAGTCTCTATGGGTGGTTATATTGCCCTGAGAGCCTATCAATTGTTTCCAGATCGGATTTCTGGACTGATCCTCTCCGATACGCACAGCAAAGCGGATGATAACGCTGGTAAACAGAAGCGCTTTGATGCCATCCAGGCCGTCCTGCAATACGGACGCAGACCCTATGCCATCGGTTTTATCGCTAACCTATTCTCGAAGAAAAGTATCGATAATAACCCCGATGCCATTGAATTGATCAAAAGTAGCATCCGAAGGAATAGCATTGAGTCCATCTGTGCAACCTTACTTGCCTTAGCGGCCCGAACGGATACCACGGAAGTCCTTTCAAAAGTCAAAGTCCCTACCCTCGTGGTCCGCGGCAAGGAAGATAAAATTACCCCTGCCAATCTCATGGAAGAATTGACAAAGGAAATCAAAGGATCAAAATATATCGAAATGGAAAAATGCGGTCATCTTCCAAACTTGGAACATCCAGAGGAGTTTAATCTCCACATGAATAAATTATTGTTAGAGGTCGATTAAACGACCTCTTTTTCTTTCTCTTTTTCTTTAGGAGACTTATTTTTCTTCTTAGCCTCCTTCTTCTTGATGGGCACATCAGGGACCACCTTATCTGTAAGTTCCTTACCTTTCTCGATCATAAAAGAAGCTTTGTCATAGTCCCATATCCCAGCGATATTATGGGGGATATTGATCACATAATCGGGCTTGTACAATTCAACAGACAATTGGCTCAATCGTCTCCGCATCATAAAATAGGATTCCTGCAACATCGAAATCGCATTCAATCCCTTGGCGCCATTGTATGGGCCATATTCAGCATCAGGTTTCCCATCCAGATTCACGGCAATGATAATGTTCCTTCTTTTCCTTCGCACATAATTGATGGGTAAAGGATTGATTACGCCTCCATCCACTAGATTCCAGTCTTCACTTTCTATACTGGTAAACACAGCTGGAATGGCTATTGAAGCACGAATAGCTTTGTAAACGCTCCCCTTATCGAACACCACTTCTTTTTCACTTACCATATCCGTAGCGATGGCCCGGAATGGAATATCCATATCTTCGATGTTCTTGTCCGGAAAGATTTCCTTCAAGGACTCAAAGACCCTCTCGCCTTTGAGCAAGCCAAACTTTGGATTCGTAAAATCCATCAGTTTAAAGACCTGCCTTCGGGTAATCGACCGCATCCAATCCTCCAGTTTCCCCATTTTCCCTTCGACATAGGCAGCGCCAATCAAAGAACCAATCGAACAACCTACCACCTCATCGATTTCATATCCTTTCTCCTCTAAACTACGGATAACCCCTATTTGAACCAGTCCACGAGCTCCGCCGCTTCCTAAGACCAATGATACTTTGCGTTTACTTTTTAAGAAGTTCATCCTTAAAGTTAAAACTTATTTCCCGAAGCTAATTGTCATTTTGATGTTTGTTTTAAGTATATGTTTGCAACATATAAATATCATTGTTACTTTTGCTAACACTGTTAACAAAATGCATAATGGGACTTACAGAAAGAAAACTCAGACAACAACAAGAACTCAAGGAACAGATCATAACCTGTTCCCGTGAAATCGTCGAAAAAGAAGGTTGGGCAGCACTTTCTATCCGAAAGATTGCCGATGCCATCGAGTATTCTGTCCCTGTGATCTACAAGCATTTTGAGAATAAAGAGGCTATTTCCGCTCATTTCGTCCAGGAAGGTTTCATTAATTTATTGGAGTCCATCAACCACGAAATTGACACGAAAGAAAGCATCAACACTAAGATCAAACAGCTTTCATTAGGCTATTGGTTATTCGCAGTGAACTTCCCGAAACATTATGAGATTATGTTTGGCCTGGGAATCCCAACTTGTGAAAAAACCAATGAATCGGAAGAAATCAAAAAGGTATCCAACCTGATGTTAGCCTTGATCGATGAAGCGATCCTAGCAAGTGGCAAGACAGACCTGGACCGATACCTGAAACTGAAGACCCTTTGGTCTATCCTGCATGGTATTGTCGCCATGGACCTGCTAGCCTTGAACAGCAAAGAGAACATCTGCCCCTCAGCCGTCCTTAAAGACGCTATTGAAGGCTATATAAAATCCATATTGGTTTAACACGAAACACTATCATAAATTTTAAGAGAATGAGCTTACTACAAGATTTACAATGGAGATACGCTACTAAAAAAATGACAGGAGCGGCTGTAGAACAAGAGAAAATAGATTATATCATCGAGGCAGCTAGACTTGCACCCACCTCTTCGGGCTTACATCCTTTCAAGGTTATCGAAATCAGCAACCAAGAGATCAAAGAACAGATTCTTCCTTTGGCTTATAACCAATCTCAAATCGTTGATTCTTCACACTTATTGGTCTTTGCGGCATACGATGAATATACACAGGAACGTGTGGATTCTGTGTTCTTACAACAAGAGCAAGAACGCGGATTGGCTCCAGGGTTCGCAAATGATTATAAAAACAGCCTAATGGCCAGGTTCAACAGTCAGACGAAAGACCAACATTTTGCACATGCTGCACGTCAAGCCTATATAGGTTTTGGAATCGCTATTGCAGCAGCAGCTGAGCAACGCGTTGATGCCACGCCAATGGAAGGTTTTGATAGCCTGGCGCTAGACCAATTCCTAGGCCTGGACGAATTAGGATTACGTTCTGTAACCATCTTGGCATTAGGTCACCGCGATGAATCCAATGATTGGTTGGTCAACTTGAAGAAAGTTAGGATTACCAAAGAGAACTTTGTAATCAGCAAAAACTAAAATTTCATCCAACATATTTGAAGAGGCCTCGAGAAATTCGGGGCCTTTTTTGATCAACAATAATCTCCAATCGATCAGACGAACTACATTAACATCTATTTCAAAGCTCCCATCCATAGCTTAGAAAGAAAGTTTTTTAGCCAATCCACCCTGTTAAAGCTCAACCATATTCGAGACATATTTCGAATTTTCCGAATATGGCTCGAATCAGGGTAAAGCTTCTCTCGAAGCTTATCCTTAGCCAAAATCTTATCCATGACCATCCAAATTCAACCAGTAATGCCGCTAATTTTGCTCCGAACCAGGCATTTTTTGTATATTAAATCAGTAATCAAGAAGACATAGCAGATGAATAAAAGCTCAAAAGAAAAGATGATCGCAGGCGATCCTTATATCGCTTCGGGAGATGAACTATTTAAGGAGAGGCAACATGCCAAATTGGAATTACAGAAGTTCAATTTAATGGACCCTACAAAGATCAAGGCGAGAAACCAGATCATCAAGCAATTGTTTGGGAAGACCACGACCCGATTCTTTATTGAGCCACCATTCTACTGTGATTATGGATACAATATTGAAATCGGTGATAACTTCTATTCCAACTATAACCTGACCATTTTGGATTGTGCCAAGGTAAAGATTGGGGATAACGTGATGATCGCACCTAACGTGAGCTTGTTTACGGCTGGGCATCCAGTAGATCCGGTATTGCGGGTTGAAGGTTGGGAATATGCCCTGCCGATTGAAATTGGTGACAATGTCTGGATCGGAGGCAATACGGTGATCAACCCTGGTGTGAAAATCGGCAGCAATACGGTGGTGATTGGGTCGGGATCGGTTGTGACCAAGGATATCCCCGAAAATGTGGTCGCGGCAGGAAATCCTTGCCGGGTTCTGCGAGAGATCAATATCAGGGATAAGGTGTATTATTTTAGGGATTTGAAATATAATTTTGAGGAGGAGTAATTGGGGGATAGAACCCAGGGAGTCAATGTGATTTAGTTAAAGTTTTTAGTGTCATGCTGAGGAACGAAGCATCTCGGAGAAATACGAACCTTCAAAAATAAATGGATCATTTACTAAACCCCTGGAAGGGGTGGAATCTTTGTAGGTCAATGAAGGATAATAACGGACAACCCCCAGCGGGGGTGGAATATTTTTCAATACTTCCCGTTTAAGAGGTCATATTGAATAAATAATAGTTTGCTCATCTTACGATTTCGAAATAAGGGTGGATAGTTCCGAGACCCTTCGGGCGTGCCCTCAGGGTGACACAAAAAAGGTGAAAAATATTTCACCCCCGCTAGGGGTTATACGTCTAGCGATTTACCTTTCTACAAATATTCCACCCCCGCTGGGGTTTTTCAAAAAATAAACAGCAGACAGTTCCGGGAACCTTCGTTTCACCCTCAGGCTGAAACGACCGGTTAAAAACTTATCGTTTCTAGGCATCCATAAAATAAAAATACCTAAGATGGTGATCTCAGGTATTTTTCCAAACCAATTATTAACCTAAATTATGAAATTATGAATTTACTATCTAAACGGTAACTAAAACGCTTTATTATAAGGGATTGAAATTTTTTTATTTTTTTTCGAAAGATTTAAAAACAAAAATACCCGGAGCGGAGAACTCCAGGTATTTTACCAAACCAATTATTAACCTAAATATTTTCTATTTATCTAGATAGTGTATTAACGACATATACCTTGCCATATTGTATTAAATCGTAAAAAAACAACCACTTTTTTTGAAGAAAACTTATAATCAATTGATTTTCAGATAAATAGTTTTATATTATTTTGAAATAACTTCGACAACTTTATCACTTAATTTAGTAATATCGGATTTTAAACCGACCATTATTGAAAGCACATGCACCGGATTGCCCTGCATTTTCCTAAAATTGTGCATGTATCCGACTTCCATCCCCAAGAAGAATCCCTTGAATTTATAATCTGAACCAATTCCCATTTTGATGGCTGGTGAAATACTATATTCATAATTAAGCTCCACCGTCCCATCACCCTTATCTTCCGAACGTGGTTCCATATTCAAGGCTCCGGATGGACCCAGGTACGCATAGGTATTCAGTCGTTCCCATTGTCTACGCATCCCTCCAGCTAAACTCAGCACATACATCGTAGAACGCGCATTTTTTAAGACACGGTTGTATTCTGTATCATCCAGCAATTGATCGTAGCCAAAGCTCAACATATATAAGGTGGGCTGCAGGTAGTATTTAGGATTTTTCAGAGAAATATCCAATCCCATGCTTCCGGTAAATAGCTTTGTGGTCAGGACATTCTTAGTCTTCCCCAAAGGGAAGGAAAGTCCAGTCCCTCCAAAGTAATACACTTTACGGTAATGTAGGGTATCAGCACCCGTTTGTGAAAATGCTGAAATTGCCATAAATGAGCAGAAGCAGATCAATAGAATTTTCTTCATGAAATAGACGGTTTAAAAACAGAACGCTAAACATAAAGAAATTGTTTCAAGAAGAAAACAAAAACTGATTAGAAATAGTTTTTCGACTGCGGTCCTTGACTGAATAAAAGATCGATGATGCTCAAATCAGGTAGAAATCCATTCTTGTCCTCAAATAACTGATAATATGGCTTTTGTTGCTGAAGCAATGAGGGCATTTTAGGGTGAATCGCCTTCCGATAATCTATTTCGTTTGGCGATTCCACTTCATATTTTTCGCTTAGCAATATTTCACGGTTTATCTTGAGCAATTTAAGGATCAACTTTAATTGGTCTACATGGAATTCCAGGAGATGGCTATATTCCTTTTCGTAAAATCCGCGGAAGTCATCCTCATAGAACTCAAAATAGGCAGAACTACGGTAAGCTGTCTGAAGGCTCAACCAGTGCAATCTTTGCCATGGATGGTCATAATTGATCAATACATCCTTCATGACCTGCCTTTGTTTTTTCCCGTGCTGAATAGGCACTAACAAATCCAGAACACCATTAGCCGTGGCAATTTGGGTTCTTGTACGGAAGGTCTGTTTGGGAAAGTTCTCGAACTGTTCCACGACAATTGGACCATCGTTATTTTTTATGGCTTGTAAATAACTGATATTGGGCAGGTAGAGTGCCGGTAAAAGGATTCCTGTTGACATAAACGAATATTCACTTCAAATTGTCCGCAAAAATAACTTTATTTGGGGATATTTGTAAAGTACTTTAAAATAGGCATGAAGGAAAAACTGATTTACGGGACATTGTATTTAATATCACTCCTGCCCTTTTGGTGCCTTTACCTGATCTCCGATTTTCTTTTCGTCTTGATATACTATGTGTTCGGTTATCGCAAGAAAGTGGTTTTCGATAACCTGAGAAATGCATTTCCAGATAAATCTGAGGAGGAAGTCAAAGACATCGCCTATAAATTTTACCGGTATTTTCCGGACTTGTTGGTTGAATCTGTAAAAATGGCGACCATCAAACCCGAAGAGGTCATCAAGCGGATTGAATTATTGAATCCGGAGGAAGTGTATCAATATACAGAGCAAGGAAAAGGGGTCATTGGGGTGACCTCCCATTATGGAAATTGGGAGCTATCGATCCATCGGCTGTCCTTGATGATGGATGTTCCGGAGCTGATTGTCTACAAACCTTTAAACAATAAAGTGTTCAATAAGATTCATAATCAGATCCGTTCGCGGTTTGGAGCTGAAATGGTCCCTATGAAGCAGATCTTACGACATATTATAAAGTTGAAAAATGTTCCACATATTAGTATGTTTGTAGCGGACCAGACACCTACCTATCAGGATTCTGATTATTTCATGGAATTTTTGAACCAAGATACCTTGGTTTATACAGGTGCCGAACGGATTTCACGATTGACGAAATTTCCAGTGGTATTCTGTGAGGTCAGGCGGAAGGAAAAAAGAGGCTATTACAGCTGTAGGTTTACCACCTTGGTGGAGAATCCAGATGAATATCCAGAACATGAAATTACCCATATCCACAATAGGTTCACCGAGCAGATCATTCGCTCGGAACCGGCGTATTGGTTATGGTCCCATCGCAGATGGAAGCGTAAAAGAAGAAATTAAATGTCAAATTACCCGAAAGTTGCCGTTGTCATATTAAATTGGAACGGGAAGTATTTCTTAGAGAAATTCCTTCCTTCGGTATTTAATAGTACATACCCCAATATTGAGTTCATTATCGGAGACAATGGTTCGACCGATGATTCCATTACGTATGTGGAAGAGAACTTCCCGATGTTCAAGATCATTCGCAACAGCGAGAATTTAGGTTTTGCTGGTGGATATAACGAGGTGTTGAAACAGGTGGAGGCGGATTATTTCATCCTATTGAATTCCGATGTGGAAGTTTCGGAGAATTGGGTGGAACCTGTGATTGCCTACATGGAACAGGACCCCTTGATGGTGGCTTGCCAACCAAAAATCCAAGCGTACCATAGTAAGGGCGAGTTTGAACATGCAGGAGCAGCTGGCGGCTATATAGATTATTTTGGGTTTCCGTTCTGTCGAGGTCGGATCTTGGATAAGGTAGAAAAAGACCATGGACAATATAATGATGCCCGAGAGGTCTTTTGGGCGACGGGTGCTGCATTGTTCATCAAATCCAAGGCTTGGAAAGAAGCAGAAGGTTTCGATGCCGATTTCTTTGCCCATTTTGAGGAAATAGACCTGTGCTGGCGATTGAAGCGCATGGGATATAAAGTAGGTTATTGTCCAGACTCTATCGTCTATCATGTGGGTGGTGGAACGTTAAAGACCAGCAATCCGCAGAAAACCTATCTCAACTTCCGAAACAATCTGGTCATGATGCAGAAGAACCTTTCCGTAGGTGCTGCTATTTGGAAAATATCCTTGCGATTATGGTGGGATCTATTTGCCTTAATCAAATTTCTTTTTGACGGAAAAACGGCAGATGCTTGGGCTGTAAGCCGAGGTCATCAATATTTCTTCAAGAATTTCTTTAAAACTGCAAAGAAAAGAAGGAAGTATGCGCAAAAAGAGAACAAAAAGGGTCAATATAAAAATTCCATTATTTGGGATTATTATATGAATAATATCCATAAATACAGTGAGCTTCATGACAATAATTTCCATTAATCGCTAAAGTCCTGAATTATCTTTTCCTGCATTAATTACATTGTTTTGCAACACTTTGCGCAATCAATCAATTTTTGTTTTAAATTATTTTACCCTTAATATATTTTGTATTTTCGTGGTCTATGTCAATAGATATTCAAGCGAAGATAGCAGAACTTACACGTGAGCTGAACGAATATAATTACCAATATTATGTTTTAGCACAGCCCTCTATATCCGATTACGATTTTGACCATAAATTAAAGGAACTGGAAGCATTGGAGCTGCAGCACCCTGAATTCAGAGATCCTAATTCCCCTACCCTAAAAGTTGGCGGTGATATCACACAAAGATTCCAGACGGTACGTCATAAATGGCCCATGATGTCATTAGGCAATACCTATAATGAGCAGGAATTAAAGGATTTTGACAATAGGGTCCGGAAAGTGGTTGGAGAGCAGGTTCAGTATGTTGCGGAATTGAAGTTTGATGGACTTTCCATTTCCATTTCTTATGAGGATGGGGAATTGGTCCAAGCGGTAACCCGCGGCGACGGAACACAAGGTGATGATGTGACCAGTAACGTGAAAACGATTCGCAGCATCCCACATCAATTAAGGAAAGGCGACTATCCAGAAAGCTTTGATATCCGCGGAGAAATCTTTATGCATAAATCGGCCTTTTTGAGGTTGAATAAAGAAAGGGAAGAAAACGGAGAGCAAACCTATGCCAACCCAAGGAATTTTGCATCAGGAACCATCAAGTTGCAAGACTCGGCGGAAGTTGCAAAAAGGCCATTGGACTGTTTTCTATATTTTCTATACTGCGATAACAGGAATAAACTATTCCATGATCATTGGCATAGCATAGAGGAAGTTAAATCTTGGGGATTCCCGGTTTGCGAACACAGTAAACTGTGCAATTCCATCGAGGAAGTATTGGCTTTTATCCATCATTGGGATGAGGCTAGACATCAATTATCCTATGAGATTGACGGAATTGTGATCAAAGTAAATGACTTTGCACAGCAAGAGGAATTAGGCTTTACGGCCAAGTCTCCACGTTGGGCAATCTCTTATAAATTCCAAGCGGAACGTGTTGAAACTATTTTGAACAGCATCAGCTATCAGGTTGGAAGAACTGGGGCAGTGACTCCTGTGGCAAACCTAAAACCAGTTTTATTGGCAGGAACAACGGTGAAGAGAGCCTCTTTGCATAATGCCAACGAAATCGAGCGATTGGGACTGCATGAGCATGATACGGTCTTTGTAGAAAAAGGTGGCGAGATCATTCCGAAGATTATTTCAGCAAATGTTGAAAAACGTCCCGAAGGAGCAAAACCATTTGTATACCCTACTCACTGTCCGGAATGTAATACAGCCTTGGTCAGGGAGGAAGGCGAAGCGGTACATTATTGTCCGAATGAGGATGGCTGTAAACCACAGATCGTTGGCAAGCTGCAGCATTTCATCGGCAGAAAGATGATGGATATACAAGGTTTAGGCGATGAAACCATCGTAACCTTTTTCCGTTTGGGATTAATCAGAAAGATTTCAGACATCTATACACTGAAGGATAGAGAATCTGAATTGGTCGGCATAGAGCGATTTGGGCAGAAGTCCATAGACAATATGCTGAAAGGCATAGAACAATCGAAGAACAAGCCATTTGAGAAAGTATTGTTTGGCTTGGGGATCCGACATATCGGTGAAACGGTTGCGAAAAAATTAGCGCAGCATTTCAAGAATATCGATGCGATCCGTTCGGCTACGGTAGACGAGATCCTTTCCGTTCAGGATATTGGATTGCGTATCGCCGAAAGCATCAATGCTTATTTGGTCAATCCGGAGCATTGGGAAGAGATCGAAAAACTTAGAGCGATGGGCTTGCAGTTTGAAATCGAAGAGAAAGAAGTTCAATTGGCAGGTGATAGCCTTTCAGGCAAGACCTTTTTGATATCCGGTGTTTTTGCGGATCATTCCCGAGAAGAATTGACGGAACTGATAGAGTCGCATGGTGGTAAAATGTTGAGCAGTATTTCCTCAAAACTGAATTATTTGGTCGCAGGAGACAAGATGGGACCATCCAAATTAGCGAAGGCTGAAAAACTTCAGGTTCCGATGATTTCGGATGTTCAGCTGCTAGCGATGATCAATAAATAAGAATAAAATAAATAAATATACATAAACGATGAACGAGCTTCAAGGTGCGGGAGTAGCATTAGTCACTCCATTTCACGCAGACGGCACAGTAGATTACGAAAGCCTCGGCAATCTGATAGATTTTCAGATTGAGGGAGGCATTGATTATTTGGTTTCATTGGGTACCACTGGCGAGACAGCTACCCTAACCCAAGATGAACGAAAGAAGCTGTGGCAATTTACTTCGAAGCACGTCAATAAGCGTATTCCATTGGTAGCTGGTATTGGCGGAAACAATACCTATGAAATCGTTGAACAGATCAAGAACTTCGAAGCCCTGGATTATGTGGCAATCCTTTCGGTTTCTCCATACTATAATAAACCTACGCAAGAAGGAATTTACCAGCATTATAAAGCGATTGCGGAGGCTTCCAAGCTTCCTATCATACTGTATAACGTACCGGGACGTACAGGCAGCAATATCAGTCCGGCGACCACAGTACGTTTGGCAAAGGATTTCAAGAATATCGTGGCAACCAAAGAGGCCTCAGGGAATTTTGCGCAATTCAGTGAGATCCTTCGTGACAAACCCAAGGAATTCCTGTTGATTTCTGGGGATGATCCTGTTACATTGCCGATGATGGCGATGGGTGCCGCTGGAATTATTTCGGTGGTTGGCAATGCCTACCCTACCAAAGTTTCTGCCTTGGCTCATTTATGCCGCGAAGGAAATTATGTGGAGGCCAGAGCCATTCACTTGGAATTATTGAAGATCATTGACCTTTGTTTCATTGAAGGAAATCCAGCTGGTGTAAAATACATCTTGGAAAAGAAAGGCATTGGCAAAGACCATGTTAGGTTGCCATTGGTTCCGGTAAGCGACAAAACCAAAGCAGCCATAGATGCAGAGATGCAGCTACTAGGTTAAAAAAAATATAAGGTTGGCAATGGAAATTCGCCAACCTTTTTTATTTTTAGGTATTCTTTTTGTTACCAAATAGAAACTGAATCAAAAAAAATGGAAACATCAAACCAACAACCTAGCACTAAGGGTTCAAAGTTCAAAAAATTCATTAGCTGGTTTTTACTTATACTATTTCTAGCCTTTGCTGGATTTGTTTATTTCAAATATTATTTTGTATTTGGAGAAGGCGTTAAATCTGGGGTTTTGAATTATGCGGTAAAAAAGGGAAATTTATTCAAGACTTATGAAGGTAAGCTTATCCAAGAGGGCATTCGTTCGCAGAAGACCGGCACTGGGCTGTCGAGCAATGAGTTTGAATTTTCCATTGAAAACGATTCAGTTTTCCATATCTTGGAACTGAATAGCGGAAAAGCTTTCGACCTACACTACAAGGAATATCATGGTGTATTGCCTTGGCGAGGAAATACAAGATATGTAGTGGATAAAATTATACAAATGCGTGATGCGAAGACAACTACTTTTTAGTTGATCGGAAAAACATATCAGAAAAAAATTGGGGCTTCAACCGACGTTAGAGAAGGGACTAACAAAGGTTGAAGCCCTGGTCTTTATAGGGAAATTTAGTTTTGTGGGATGCCAAAGAATAAACTTTTCAGAAAAAGATTGCAAAATTAAATTTCGTGAACTATATTTGCGGAGTACTTCGATAGTGGTACGCTAATCATTACCTCTCTAAAAAGATGGTCTTGATTTA
>WPCJ01190076.1_pt1 | contig 14753 bp, 8 predicted proteins | sample 5399831 | NCBI WGS metagenome assembly WPCJ01 (sample SAMN12869470, study PRJNA574797) | sludge metagenome | isolation source: wastewater treatment of pH10 | place: China:Beijing | collected 2019-05-20 | reverse complement strand
AGCTCATGGCTGACATCGGCGAGGAACTGCGTGCGGCGCACGTCCACGGCGCGCAGCCGCGCATTGGCGTCGCGCAGTTCGGCGGTGCGCGTGTCGATCTCGGCTTCGAGCCGCTCGCCCGAGCGGCGCACCGCCCGGTAGAGCAGCACGCCCAGAAGGCTCAGCACCGCCAGCGACACCAGCGCCAGGATGCCTGCGACGACCAGGATCGTGCCCTGCGTCTGCTGCACCTGTTTCAACTCGGCGGCGACCTCGTTGCGTTCCTCGGCCAGTGCCCGGTCGATCAGCGGCTGCAGCTCGTTGGCGAGGCGGAAGGCGACATCGCGCCCATAGAGCTGGGTGGCCTCGGTGCTGTTGCCGTCGCGGGCGGCGGCCAGCGCCCGCGTCGCCGACGCATCGATGGCGTGGTAGAGCTCGATCATCCGCCGCACGTCCTCGAGCTGGGTCAGCTCGGGTACCACCTCGGCAATGCCGCCCAACGTCGTCAGTTCGTCACGGGTGGCCCGGCTGAGGCGGGCAAAGGTGCGCTCCATGTCGATGCGCGCCCGTTGCACGGCCGGCATCTCGGCGCGGCCCAGCAACAGCACGCTGGCCACCTGCTTGGCATAGGCATTGGCACGGCCGTCGAGCTCGGCGATGACCTCGAAGCGCCGGTGCACGGCGTCGATCCGCTGCACGAAGCGATCGGCGAGCCACAGCCCGTAGGCCATTACCCCGGCCATGGCGACGATCGACAACAGGCTTGCCAGCGCCAGTCCCACAATGCGCCAGCGCACCGTCACCCGATCATGCCTCCCATCAGCGTCGCGCTATGTCTAGTGCGCTGGCGGCGTGGATGAAAGGCCGAGGGTGCAATGCTGCGCATTGGTCGCGGTGGTGAGTGGGCGCCTGCCCTTGGAGGATAAGCCAGCGCGGGAAGACACCCCCACCCCTGTCCCCTCCCCGCAAGGGGGAGGGAGACGCTCACACCGCTGCTCGTGTTTTGGTCTCCTCCCCCGCGGCGCTACTGCGTCCGCTAGGCGGGGGAGGGACAGGGTGGGGGGTGTTCTTCCCGCACCGGCCTATCAGCCTGCAGCAGGCCGCCGATCAGAAGCGCCGCGGCGCTTCCGGCTTGTTGCCCATGATCTCTTCGATCTTGGCCAGCACGTCCGGCGTCATCTTCGCTTTCGAGTCGAGCGCCTTGAGGTTGTCCTTCAGCTGGCTGAGTTTCGAAGCCCCCAGGATCACCGTCGAAACGTTCGGGTTGGCGTTGCACCAGAGCAGCGCCAGGTGGTGGATGGGGAGCCCCACTTCATCGGCGAGCTTGGCCAGCTTTTTCACCTTCGCCAGTTCGTCGCGGCCCTTGTCGCTGTCGAGCCGCGCCTTCAGCCACTCGTAGCCGGGCAGGTTCATCCGGCTGTCGGCGGGGATGCCGTCATTGTACTTGCCGGTCAGGATACCCGAGGCGAGCGGCGACCAGATCGTCGTGCCCAGCCCGAACAGGCTGTAGAGCGGCAGGAACTCAGCCTCGACCTTTTCGCGACGGAACAGGTTGTATTCCGGCTGTTCCATGCTCGGCGGCGTCAGGTGCTCCTGGCGCGCCACGGCATAGGCTTCAGTCAGCTGCTGCGCCGACCATTCCGAGGTGCCCCAGTACAGCACCTTGCCCTGGGTGATGAGGTTGTGCATCGCCCGCACCGTCTCTTCGATCGGCGTATCGATATCGGGGCGGTGACAGAAATAGAGGTCGAGATACTCGACCTGCAGGCGCTTCAGCGCTGCATGCGCGGCGTCGGTGACGTGCTTGGCGCTCAGGCCCTTCTGGGTCGGCTTGGCGCCACCCCAGAACACTTTCGACGACACCGCATAGCTGTCGCGGCTCCAGTTCAGCGCCTTGAGCGCCTCGCCCATGACGATCTCGGCATTGCCCTGCTCGTAGCCTTCGGCGTTGTCGAAGAAGTTGATGCCGTTGTCGTAGGCGTAACCCATGATCGACTGGGCGGCGTCTTCGCCGACCTGCTTGCCGAAGGTCACCCAGGCGCCAAACGAAAACTCACTGACCTTGAGGCCAGCCTTACCGAGGCGGCGGTATTCCATGCTGCGATGTCCGTGGTTGGGAGTCGGAAAGGAGAGATCGGCAAACTATCGTCGGTTGCCGATGGATACAACCGGGCCATGATGGTTTGTCGAAGGCGAAGCGGTCCGCGCAGCCTCCCGATCCACGTCAGCTAATAGGGCAACAAACTGGCCTTCGTTTTTTGCGTTCGGCTTTGAGGAACTGCTCAAACCAACTAGAGAAAATTTCCTCTAACTGTCGTCTCATTGCAGAGCCTCATCTGGAAGGAAGAGGCTGGCGGGGGCCTTATCGCCGTAGAGATTGTCCTTGCGTTTGCCTTGCCATTTCTCGATACGGCGCGTGATCTCGCGCTCGACGGTCGGCAAGAACGCCGCAAAGACGCTGGTTCCTTCGCTCTGCTCAACCGCCCAGTGATCGTAGCGAACATCAACGATCTTGGTCAGCAACACTGAGGCCTGCCAGAACTCGAGTGGGCTCGCGGCATTGCGCATTTGCTCATACCAGTGCCGTGCCCAAACATTGCGCTTGTAGGCCTCGGCAGCCGCCTTCTGAGCAATCCCGATATAGCCCTTGGTGCCCTCAAAACGTGCAAGAGCACTGCTTGCATGAGCGCTCTCATCGCAGAATCCCGCGATGGTCAGAGCGAGGCATGTATCGACCGGCTGACCTGTTGCGAGCAGCGTGTCGATCGTTTCTTCAACAATCTTCACGTGACCGCAAAGAGTGGCTGCCAGCACTTCGTTGGCGATCTGTCCATCGTCGCGGCACGTGATCAAACGGTGCTTACAGATATCCCGGAGCTCCGGCTTGTCTGCATTACGCCAGAGCGCGATGGATTGGACCGGGATCTTCCCTGCGCCTGCAACGCGGTTGATAGAGGGATTGGCCGCTAGAACCCGGCCCAGCAGTTGCTTCGCCCCAGACTCCTTGGCAAGCGTGACAGCCAGTTGGGTTGCAACGTGATGAAGGTGGCGGAACTGCATGTCTGTGGCCTGGTTCAGCATCGCAATCCAACGCTTCCCTGCCTCTTCATCGGCTTCGACCAAAGCCTTGATACCTTCCAATGTCAGGTCAGAGAGAATGAGTCCTGCGTCAGCTTTGGTGAGCTCTTTTGCAAACTTGTCAAAGGAGTGCGCCATGCGGTCTTGCCGCTCGTCGAACTGCTCGCTCGTTTCGCTCATACGGCTGAGTTGATCTCCGATGTCTTGACTTGGCGGCGGATCGCTCAGGGAAACAAGAGTAGGCCCGGCGCCTCTCGCTTCAGGTGCTGACATCTGCATTTCTGGAAGATCGCCAGTCTGTGTGTAGCCGATAGCTCGTTCGATGGCGGCCTCAACACGCTTGCCAATTGCGATAGCGGCAGTCGTCCCAAGATCCCTTGCCGCATAGCCAAAGTGGTTGAGATCCATGCGATCGAGCGCATCATTTAGATCGATGAGCCCCGCTTTCGCGGCCTCCAAGATGGCAGATGAACCATACCAGCGCTCATAAGTCTGCTCGCCGGAGCGCAAGGGGCGCGAATCCCACCCGCTATCAACCACCATCTTCAAGATGGTCTTGTCCCCACTGGTGGTCGCCACACCCAATGCCTGGGTTCGCACGTTGGCATCGCTGGATGTGAGTAGCTGACCCACGATAGCGCAGGACCGTGCTGACAGTGGTGCCCGAGAGGCCCGAATGGCGGCAAGCGCCAAACTCTGCTTGTCGCTATCTGCTGATTGCAGAACGCGCTCGAGTACCCGTTCGCCAGCTTGTTCCGATGCAGGAAGCAAGGAATCCAAAGTGTCCAGCATCACGGTGTTGCCTTCGACACTGGCGATGGCCTCAAGTTGCTCGTCTGCGGTAAGGTGCGCGATGCCGGTGAAGATTGAGAACTGGGCCGTTAGCCACTCATCCCTGTGGTCTCTCTTGTCATCAAACTTGACCTCACTCATCTGTCCCGACCTGAGAAGGTCTCGCGCCTGCTGGTCCGTCAGTGCGGCGCTATGTTCGAGAAGAGAGAGAATACCTTGCCTGCGCGCAAAGTCTGTTCTCTTGAGAACGTCATCGGCCAAAGCTCGATGGGGTACGACAGCGTCATCGGGATAGAACCGCACCACCCCGGTGCGCGCCATGTTGAATGTATGGTCCTCCGACCCGGGCCCCATGTGCAAAGCTAGCTTTGATGGCTCCATTGCGCGATATTCCTGCGCTGTCACGCTAACATTGTATGGCGCTGTTGTGGCTGGATCGCACGGATCAACCTCGCAGAACCCTTCTATGAGCGAACCGCCCCTGTATGCCTTGCGATCCCGCGTCAGCCAATCAGCCAAGGCCTCGGCTTTCACCGCCTCATCCGGTGAGGCAATCGCGCGCAGGATCTCGACCGTTGTCCATTTTCCGACGCTCGAAGAGTTGTCACCCTCTAAGATCTTGATGCCTTGGAGCAGAGCATCTTTCGTCTCCGTCCAGTCGGCCCTGTTGAAGCGGAGAAGCTGCCTGAACTCCTTGTCTGGCGGACTGATCGCCGGGCCGAGTGCATCCGAGAAACTCCACTTTACGAGATCGTTCGCAAAATCTGCCAACGGCTTTCCCGCCAGCAGGTGAAAAGCGAGGCGATGCAGTGACGTAAAGTCCCAGCGATCCGTGTGGGTAAGATTGTCCTTGAGGTACTTTTTCTCGGTGGCTGTAAGGCCATTGAGCTTCTTGTCGATTTCAGCTTGGCGTTTAGCACGTTCCTCACTCACTTGGTCGTCCGTATCACGGCCAGATCTTCTGAACATCATCCGCTCAGGCGCCAGCGAATAGAATGCAAGCCAGCGGCGCACGGCTGCTTCAATCTCTGCCCACACCACGGGGTCATCACAGTGCTTGTTCAGCGCATAGTGCAGCCATTCTGCATGTGCGACGTGAGATTTGCTGGTGTGAGCATTCTCCGCTGCCACCAGAAACTCTGACGGCGCCGATTTCACCAGGACGGCGAAGGCATCAGCCTCGCTGTTTGGAAGGTTCTGCAGTGAGACAAAGTGCTCGATCAGAGCGGATCGGACTTCGGGGCTTGCGTCCTCATCAAGGCAAGCCACCTGGGTTGCGAGAAAGACAACATTCGCGGCTTCATCGAGCGCAGTGATGGGCTCGAGTATTATGGCGAGGCGCTCTCTAGGATCCCGGTGGTTACGCAGCTCCGCCTCTAGAGCTTCAACAAGCGAGAGCGCTAGGCCGAGATTGAGCCCTTCTGGCTTGATCTCATATCGAAGGCTGCCTTTGACACCTTCAAAGAAATTGCACGAGGCCACGTCCTGCAGGCCGTGATGGTTCCTCTCTTCGAAGACTCTAAGATCGTCTTTTTGCTGAGCCTGTGCCCGCGACAGGGTTTCTCTTGCAAGGTCCTTAAGAAGTTCAGCGAACTCGGCACCGGACATAGGTGCCGCACCCGTAATCTGGGCTTTGCGCATATGCTCGAACAGGAGGCGGCCCACGCTGAGCTGTTCAATGTCTTGAACATCGTTGTTGGAGAATAGCTCGACGGCGATCCCGAGTATTCTTGGGTTACGAAGAGACTCAAGGACATCACCCTTGATCTTGGCCGGGATTATCCCTCTTCCACGCAGGATCGTTTGCACTTCCGCCACAGACCAGCGGTCAACGCGCACCTCAGAGACCTTGCCCACAAGAGCGCTCTTGAGGTGTTTCCAGTGCGCTGATCTGGTGGTGATGACAAGGCAGCCACCGATCCTTGCGAGCTCTTTAGCTGCGTAGTCCACGCGCTTTGCCCAGTCGTGCTTCAAAGACTGATTGAGCCCATCGAGCACAACGGTGACCCGCACATTGTCTGGCGCTGAATTGGCTCGCCACCCTCTGATACGCCGGCTCCATCGCTTTGAAGCCTGCGGAGATAGCTGGCCTTCTGTCTGCTGTATGAGCTTTCCAATGAGGAATTCCTCAAAGTTCCCCGTAGCTTGCGGCACCAGCAGATCTTCTGCCGGAATCATCAGGAGGATTGAAGCTGGATCGCTTGCGAGCCAGGTCGACGCAGTCAGCCATGACTTGCCAACACCCTCATCCCCTATGACGGCGTATATCTCGGCCTCAGGCTTCCCTGTGAATGCTCTTGCTAGTTTCGCCTCGATCGGCCGGCCCATCGCTTCGAGGCCAGTTTTGTCTCGTGGCGCAAGCGGCTGACCAAAGTAGGCGCGGGCGTCCACCTTGTTCGAGAGGATTGATGTCATCCACTCGTGATTGCGCGTACGGGCGCCCCCTAACCCTGCTTCCTCTGCATTAAGGGCACTACGAAGCGTTGCCAATCTTGCCGGCACGTCAGGGTGCTTCGCAAAATAATCAACTGCCGCGAGAGCGCTATTAATAACAGCGGGCTTCGCCTTGTTCTTGAGATTCCTCTTGAGAAAATCCTTCGCCTTGTCCGGGGCGTTGGCGATGGCCAGCAGCAGCGGGCCAAGATCGTTTTCATTCCAGTCTAGGAGGACGAAACCAATTCCCAGATTTGCGTACGCGGTGCGCATATCTGTTTGTGTCTGCGATGCGATCTCACAGGTTGCGCCCAGAATCCATAGATCAACCTGCCCTGCATCATCATTGCCAAGGTGGTAGAGCTTTGCTGCTATTTCAGACGCCGCAAGATCCGTCTTGTATCGTTTCCCCTCAAAGTAGGTCGCCCCGCCATCAAAGGCGCTGTCACCATCACGTCCGCGCTGTGATCCGGACTTGGCGAGACGAAATGACTGTCCCGTGAGGTCGCCCAGCACGATGCCAAGCAGCCCTTCAAATCCGCTGTGCCCGGAATGATAGAGCGCGAGCAGTGCGATCTTCAGATTGTCAGAGTGTTTCGTGTCTGCCGGATTCATGGATCGACGCTACAACAGTCTGGTTTGATTGAGTTATCTAAAATGAGGCAATGTCTCGTTCTACACTGACTCCATCAAGCCAATCACTTGGGACGAAACACGAGGGCGGGACCCCGTGCGATCCCCCTCTCCTCCACTTGCGCTGATGCATCTTACTATGTTCCCAGCTTCGCGGGAATGACACCCAAGTTGGGGTCAGCGATGCGGCGAGCCGGTACAATCACTAAAGCGTTGACTTAAGCATCATGCTCGATTACTTAAGCGTCACCTTAAGTGAAAGGAACCGCCATGTCCGCCACCGACAAGCGCGCCACCGCCCGTGAATGGACCGGCCTTGCCGTTCTCGCGCTGCCCACGCTGCTGATTTCCATCGACGTCTCGGTCATTCTGCTTGCGCTCCCCCGGATCAGCGAAACGCTCGGCGCCGACAGCGCCCAGCAGCTGTGGATCATGGATATCTACGGCTTCCTGCTCGCCGGCTTCCTCATCACTATGGGGACCATCGGCGATCGCATCGGCCGCCGGAAGCTCCTGATGATCGGTGGCGCCGCCTTCGCCGCCGCCTCGGTGCTGGCTGCCTTCTCGACCAGCGCCGTCATGCTGATCGCGGCGCGCGGCCTGCTCGGCATCGCCGGCGCGACGCTCTCGCCGTCGATCCTGGCGCTCATCACCAACATGTTCCATGACGAGCGGCAGCGCGGTTTCGCCATCTCGATCTGGCTCACCTGCTTCATGGGCGGCATGCTGCTCGGCCCGCTGGTCGGCGGCGTCATGCTCGAGCATTTCTGGTGGGGCGCTCCCTTCCTGCTCGGCGTGCCGGTGATGCTGCTGTTGCTGGTCACCGCCCCGGCGCTGCTGCCCGAATACAAGGCGCCGCAGGCCGGCCGGCTTGACCTGGTGAGCGTCGTGCTGTCGCTCGGGGCCATCCTGCCCATGGTTTATGGGCTGAAAGAGCTGGCCAAGGGCGACGTCTCGCTCGCCCCCTTCGGCGCCATCGGCTTCGGCCTGCTGCTGGCCATTGTTTTCATCCGCCGCCAGGTGACGCTGGCGCATCCGCTGGTCGACCTGAAACTGTTCCGGAACGGCGCCTTCACCGCGGTGATTGGGGCGATGTTCCTCATCACCGTCACCGGCGCCATCATGGTGCTGACGGCGCAGTATTTTCAGCTCGTCGCCGGCCTCTCGCCGCTCTGGGCCGGCCTCTGCGGCCTGCCGGCGATCCTGCTGATGATCGTCGCCTTCATGCTGGCGCCAAAGCTCGCGCAGACCATCCGCCCCGGCCGGCTCATCGCCTCCGGCATGGGCGTCGCCATAATCGGGCTGCTGATCGTCCTGTTCTTCATCGAGAGCTATGGCGTGCCCGCGGTGATCGTCGGCTTCGCGCTGTTCAACCTCGGCTGTGCGCCGATGGTGACGCTCGGCACCGGCATCATGATGGGCTTTGTCGCCCCGGAACGGGCCGGCGCCGCTGCCGCGCTGCAAGAAACGTCGTCCGAGTTCGGCTTCTCGCTCGGCATCGCCGCCCTCGGCAGCCTCGGCACGCTGGTCTATCGCGGCATGCTCTCCGGCAACCTGCCGGCCGGGCTGACCGAAGCGCAGACCCATGCCGCCACCGAAACGCTGGCCGGCGCCGTCAGCGTCGCCGCCGGCCTCCCCGATGGCGGGCCGCTGCTTACGGCAGCCGGCACCGCCTTCACCGCGGCTCTGCAACTGGTGGTCGCCGTCGAAGCCGGCGTGCTGCTGCTGGTCGGTATCGTTGCCCTTACGGCGCTCCGCGGCGTCAAACCTCTCGGCGCCGGAGCCGGCGCTCATCCCACTCCGCCTCAGGCGGAAACCGAAGACCGTCTGGCTGCTGCCCAGTGACGGTCCGGCCGGCGGTGGGACAAGCGCTGGGTACGTGACCCCCGCCGCCGGCTACTCCTCGACTTTGGGCTGCCTTGTTCAGGACGCTCATTGCCGCCAAGCTGGACCAAAGGAGTTCGGCATGCGGTTCATCATCTACGGCGTCGGCGCCATCGGCGGCACCTTCGCAGCATCCTTCGCCACGGCCGGCCATGACGTGGTCGGCATTGCCCGCGGCGAGATGCTGGCGGCCATCCGGAACAATGGCGGGCTCACCTTCCGCACCCCCACCGACGCCCAACTGGTCAGCTTCCCGGTGGTAGGCGCCCCCGCCGAAATCGCGTTCCAGCCCGACGACGTCATCCTCCTCACCATGAAGGGCCAGCACACTGCTCCGGCGCTCGAGGAGCTGCGGGCCGCGGGTGTCACGACAGAGGCGGTGGTCTGTGCCCAGAACGGCGTCAACAACGAACGGCTGGCGCTGCGACTGTTTCCCAATGTCTACGCCACGACGGTGATGCTGCCGGCCGACTACGTCACCCCGGGCGAAGTGATCTGCTACGGCACGCCGAAGCGCGGGCTCATCGACCTCGGTCGCTATCCCCTCGGGCTCGACGAAAATGTCGCGGCGATCGCCGCCGCCTTCGACAGCGCCGGCTTTGCCGCTTTCCCGCTCGAAGAGGTGATGCGCTCCAAATACGGCAAGCTGCGCGACAATCTCGGCAATGTGGTGGAGGCGGCGCTCGGCCACGGCAGCCGTTCCGGCCCGCTGATGGGTGCGATCCAGGCCGAGGCGGAGCGGGTCTACGCCGCCGCCGGTATCGACTGGGTCGCGGTCGGCAATGCCGACCCGCGCCGCAAGGGCCTGATGGAGATGGGCGCCGTCGCCGGCATTACCCGCACCGGCGGCTCCTCGATCCAGAGCCTCAAGCGCGGCACCGGCACGATCGAGACCGACTACCTCAATGGCGAGATCGTGTTGCTCGGCCGGCTGCATGGCGTGCCGACCCCGCTCAATGCCGGGCTGGTCGCGATCGGCCACGAACTGGTGGCCAGGGGCGCCAAGCCCGGCAGCATGACCGAGGCGGAGCTGCGGACGCGGCTGGGGCTTTAGCCACGCCTCGGGGCCGGCAGTCGGGACTCCCTCTCCCGCTTGCGGGGGAGGGTGCCGCCGGAGGCGGTGGGAGGGGGGTGCCACAAACACCGGCATTGGCCCAGACCGCCCACCATCAGTGCGTGGGGCACCCCCCTCCCACCACGCTTTCGCGTGGTCCCCCCTCCCCCGCACGCGGGAGAGGGTGCGCCGACTGCACACCCGATGAGCAGGCTCGCGGCAGGTGGCCGGCCCCTTAGAACAGCACCACGCTGCGGATGCTTTCGCCGTGATGCATCAGCTCGAACCCCTGGTTGATGTCTTCGAGCCTGAGCGTGTGGGTGATCATCGGGTCGATCTCGAGCTTGCCGCTCATGTACCAGTCGACGATTTTCGGCACGTCGGTGCGGCCGCGGGCGCCGCCGAAGGCGGTGCCCATCCAGGTGCGGCCGGTGACCAGCTGGAACGGGCGGGTGGAGATTTCCTGGCCGGCGCCGGCGACCCCGATCACCACCGATTTGCCCCAGCCGCGATGGCTCGCTTCCAGCGCCTGCCGCATGACCGTGGTGTTGCCGGTGCAATCGAAGGTGTAGTCGGCGCCGCCGATCTGGTCGGCTCCGCGCTTGGTGAGGTTGACGAGGTGCGGGACGATGTCGCCCTCGATCTCCCGTGGGTTGACGAAGTGCGTCATGCCGAAGCGCTCGCCCCACGCCCGCTTGTCGTTGTTGACATCGACGCCGATGATCATGTCGGCGCCGGCGAGCTTCAGTCCCTGCACCACGTTGAGCCCGATACCGCCGAGCCCGAACACCACAGCGGTGGCGCCGGCTTCCACTTTGGCGGTGTTCAGCACCGCGCCTACCCCGGTGGTGACGCCGCAGCCGATATAGAACACCTTGTCGAACGGTGCCTTGGGATCGATCTTGGCCAGTGCGATCTCGGGCAGGACGGTGTGGTTCGAGAAGGTCGAGCAGCCCATATAGTGGTAGATGGTCTGGCCCTTGTAGGAAAAGCGCGAGGTGCCGTCCGGCATCAGGCCCTTGCCCTGCGTGGCGCGGATCGCCGTGCAGAGATTGGTCTTGCGGCTCAGGCAGCTCGGGCACTCGCGGCATTCGGGGGTGTAGAGCGGGATGACATGATCCCCCGGCTTGAGGCTGGTGACGCCGGCGCCGACTTCCAGCACCACGCCTGCCCCCTCATGGCCGAGGATCGCCGGGAACAGCCCTTCGGGATCGGCGCCGGACAGCGTGAAGGCGTCGGTGTGGCAGATACCGGTGGCCTTGATCTCGACCAGCACTTCGCCTGCCTTCGGACCCTCTAGATCGAGCTCGACGATCTCGAGCGGCTTGCCTGCCGCGAATGCCACTGCCGCGCGTGTCTTCATCAGTCCTGCTCCGGTACGAATCTCGTGTCGCACCATACCCGCAGCCGGCGGTAAGCACAGTCCGGACGCATCACCTTGCGTTCACCGGCCATCGGCGCTATATGAGCGCCAACAACATCTCTGGCTCTAAGCGAGAGTGGGGTGCCGACCGGGCCCCCGCTCTTTTTGTTTTCCTGAGGCCCATCGCAACAGCATGACGTTCGACCTTACCGAAAAGCGTTACATCAAGGAGACCGGCCTCGAGCAGCGGATCGCCCGCATCGTCGAGCCCGTCGCCAACGATCTCGGCTACAGCCTCGTGCGTATCAAGATGACGCAGGAGAACGGCCTGACGCTGCAGATCATGGCCGAGGACGGCAATGGCCGCTTCAACATCACCGACTGCGAGCGGCTGAGCAAAGACGTCTCGCCAGTACTCGACGTCGAAGATCCGATCGACCGCGAATATCATCTCGAGGTCTCGTCTCCCGGCATCGACCGGCCGCTGGTCCGCGCCCGCGATTTCGCCGCCTATATCGGCCACGAGGCCAAGGTCGAACTGTCGGACCTGCTCGATGGCCGCCGCCGCTTCCGCGGCCTGATCAAGGCGGTCGATGGCGACCATGTGGTCATCACCCTGCCCGACGTGCCCAAGGGTACCGAGCCGGATTTCCGCCTGCCGCTGGCTCTCCTGGCCGAAGCCAAGCTGGTGATGACCGACAAGCTGATGAACCTGGCTCAGGTCGACCAGGAAGAGTTCCCCATCGACGACGACGAAGAGATCGAGACCGTCGAGATCCCGTCTGACGACCCGGAGGCCGATACGGCCGAGGACACGGCAGGCCACTCAAAATCTGAATCCGAAGAAGACGCTTCCACTGAGGAGACACACTAAATGGCCGTTAGCGCGAACCGCCTGGAACTGCTCCAGATCGCTGATGCCGTCGCCCGCGAGAAGTCGATCGATCGCATGATCGTCATCGAGTCGATGCAGGACGCGATCGAGAAGGCGGCCAAGACCCGCTACGGCGCCGAGACCAACGTGCGCGCCGAGATCAACCCCAAGACCGGCGAGCTGCGCCTGTGGCGGCTGCTCGAAGTGGTCGAGGCGGTCGAAGAGCCCTCCCGCCAGATCGAGCTCAAATACGCCAAGCAGAAGAACGATGCCGCCAAGCTCGGCGACTTCCTCACCGAGCCGCTGCCGCCGATCGAGTTCGGCCGCATCGCCGCCCAGTCGGCCAAGCAGGTGATCGTGCAGAAGGTGCGCGATGCCGAGCGCGACCGCATGTATGAGGAGTACATCAACCGCGTTGGGGAGATCGTCAACGGCACGGTCAAGCGCGTCGAGTACGGCAACGTCATCGTCGATCTCGGCCGTGGCGAAGCCATCATCCGCCGTGACGAACTGATCCCGCGCGAGCTCTATCGCTACGGCGACCGCGTCCGCGCCTATATCTACGACGTGCGGCGTGAGCAGCGCGGCCCGCAGATCTTCCTCTCCCGCACCCATCCGCAGTTCATGGCCAAGCTGTTCATGCAGGAAGTGCCGGAGATCTACGACGGCATCATCACCATCCGCTCGATCGCCCGCGATCCGGGCAGCCGCGCCAAGATCGCCGTGACCTCGTCGGATTCCTCGATCGACCCGGTCGGCGCCTGCGTCGGTATGCGCGGTTCGCGCGTCCAGGCGGTGGTCGCGGAACTGCAGGGCGAAAAGATCGACATCATCCCGTGGACCGAATCGATCGCCGACCTCGTGGTTTCGGCGCTGCAGCCGGCCGATGTGGCCAAGGTCGTGCTCGACGAGCAGGCCGAGCGCATCGAAGTGGTGGTGCCCGATGAGCAGCTCAGCCTCGCCATCGGCCGTCGCGGCCAGAACGTGCGCCTCGCTTCGCAGCTGATCGGCTGGGATATCGACATCCTCACCGAGGCCGAAGAGTCCGAGCGCCGCCAGAAGGAATTCACCGAGCGCTCTGCTTTGTTCATGCAGGCCCTTGATGTTGACGAGATGGTTGCCCAACTACTGGCTTCCGAAGGCTTCTCCTCGGTCGAGGAGCTCGCCTATATCGATGCTTCGGAAATCGCTTCGATCCAGGGTTTTGACGAAGAGACCGCGGCGGAAATCCAGCAGCGCGCCTCCGACTATCTGGCGGCGATCGAGAAGGCCAACGACGACGAGCGCATCAAGCTCGGCGTCGAGGACGAGCTCTACGAAATCCCCGGCCTGAACGCGGCGATGCTCGTCGCGCTGGGCAAGGAAGACATCAAGAGCGTCGAGGACTTTGCCGGTTGCGCCGCCGACGATCTGGTGGGCTGGACCGAACGCAAGGACGGCGAGACCAAGCGGTTCGAGGGCACCTTCAAGGACTTCCCGGTGAGCCGTGAAGAAGCCGAGGAGATGATCCTGCAGGCCCGTCTGCGCGCCGGCTGGATCACCGAAGCCGATCTCGCCGTGGCCGATGAGGCCGCCGAGCTGGAAGAAGGGGCGCCCGCGTAATCGGGCGATCTGAGCCCGGTGCCGCGTCGCGAGGAAACTGAAAGGCAATGCGCCCTCACCCGTGAGGTGAAGCCGATTGCCGAACTGATCCGCTTCGCCGTCTCACCCGACGGCGAGGTGGTGCCAGATACCGACGGCAAGGCCGAAGGGCGTGGCGTCTGGATCAGCCTGGGCCTCAAGACGGTGGCCGAGGCGCAAAAGAAGAAGGCCTTCGCCAAAAGCCTCAAGGCCGAGGTGAAGGTGCCCGACGATCTCGCCGGGTTGACCCGGCGCCGGCTGGAGGAGCGACTGCTCAGTTCGCTCTCCCTGGCGCGCAAGGCGGGGCAGCTGGTGACCGGTTCGACCAAGGTCAAGGCGGCGATCGAAGCGGGTGACGTCGTAGGCCTCTTCACCGCGACCGATGCGGCCGAGGATGGCAGGAACAAGCTCCTGGGTTCGCTCAAGGGGTACACGAAGGCGGCCGAAGAGGCGGGTTTTGAGCCCGTCTTAACTCCGCATTTCGAATTGCTCGATTCGGGCCAAATGGGTTTGGCACTCGGGATCGAAAATGTGATACATGCTGCGCTCATCAAGGGGGGCGCGGCCCAGGCGGCAGTGCAACGAGCCGACAGGCTGGCTCGTTACATTGCCAACTAGATGGGTTATTTGAGCGGCGCGAGCGACAGCTACGCCGCCCCCTGAGCCCGACAATCGGACGTGTTCAGAGAGCGCGGCGACGCGCTTTCGCGGGCAGGTTTCGTGAAGGAAGACGCGAGTTACATGGCTGATAACGACGACAAGCGCGAAGATTCTGGTGCCGGCGGCAAGAAGACGCTGTCATTGAAGGGAGGCCCCAGCGTGGGGGCGCGCCCCAATGTGGCACGTTCGTCGCGGAACACTGTGGTCGTCGAGAAGCGCACCCGCTTCGTGCCGCCGGGCTCGCCCGGCGCCCACACCCCACATACGCCGCACACCCCGCGTCCGCCGCAGGGCGGTGGTGGCGGCCGTGGCAATCAGGGCAGCGCCGATGGCGAGGGGCAGGACGAGTTTACGTTCACGCTCACCAAAGAAGAATTCCTCGA
>WPCJ01366840.1_pt1 | contig 14761 bp, 12 predicted proteins | sample 5399831 | NCBI WGS metagenome assembly WPCJ01 (sample SAMN12869470, study PRJNA574797) | sludge metagenome | isolation source: wastewater treatment of pH10 | place: China:Beijing | collected 2019-05-20 | reverse complement strand
TGTCGATCGGTTCCGCAGCGGCGGTGCGTGAGGCGCTGCTCGCGAGCGGCCACCTGGTGACCGGGCTCACGATTCGGCGCGACGGCGGCTGGGAGACGATTTCGGGCGCCCAGATCGGGATCGCGGCCGCGATCCAGCGCCTGTCCGAGAGCGACGTCGTCTTCCCTGCCCTCCACGGCGAGGGGACCGAGGACGGCACGGTCGCCGGCCTCCTCGAGATGACGGGTGTGCCGTACGTCGGCTCAGGCGTCCGTGCGGGCGCCCTCGCGATGGACAAGTGGGCGTCGAAGCTCATCGCCGAGCGCCTCGGGATCGCGACGGCGCGGGGCGTACTCATCGACGGCGAGGACGAGCACGGCGACCCTGCCGCGGTGCAGCTGCCCGTGGTGGTGAAGCCAGTCGCCTCTGGGTCGAGCTACGGTGCCGCCAGGGTCGAGCGTGCCCAGGACCTGGGGCCGGCCATCGCGGCGGCTCAGGCCTACGACCCCCGCGTACTCGTCGAGGAATTCGTGATCGCGCGGGAAATCGATGTCGCCGTCATGCGACGCGCGGACGGTGAGCTTCACGTCGCACCGCCGCTCGAGATCGGCAAGGACACGGAGCGGCTCTTCGACACCGCGCTGAAGTATGACGCAGCCCCCGACTTCCGCGTGCCCGCGCAGATCTCCGCGGAGGTAGGGGCCCGGCTGAACGCCGCGGCGAAAGCAATCTTTCAGGCGCTCGGCTGCGCGGGCGTTGCCCGCGTCGACTTCTTCGTGCGGGGCGACGAGATCATCTTCAACGAGATCAACACGATGCCGGGAATGACCGAGCATTCGCAGGTGCCGCGTATGTTTGCTGTAGACGGTGTCACGTTCCCGGAGCTGACCGCCAGGCTTGTGGCGGCGGCCTACGCGCGCGACGCCAGGAGGAGTTAGGAACGCAATGCTGAAGATTCTCGTGGTCGAAGACAGCCCCGAGCTCGCGCAGGCCTACCGGCTTGCCTTGAGCCAGCGCGGTCACGAGGTGCAGATCGAGGCGACGGGCGCCGGCGGTGCGCGCGCGGCGATCGCGGACGCCCCCGATGTGGTGCTGCTCGACCTGATGCTGCCCGACATCGACGGGTTCAGCGTGTGCCGGCATATCCGCCAGGACTCGGACGTGCCGATCATCATGCTCACCGCGCGCGACGACGATGGCGACATCATCGGCGGCCTGGACTCCGGCGCCGACGATTACGTCGTGAAGCCAGTGTCACCCGGCGTGCTCGAGGCGCGCATCCGCGCCGTCGTGCGGAGCCGGCAGCAAGCAACGAGCGAGGCGTCGCCCGCGACGGCGCTCGAGTACGCCGGGCTGCGGGTGGACCTCGGCTCGCTCGTCGTGACGCGTGACGGGGAGGAGCTTGAGCTCTCGCCGAACGAGCTCCGCCTCCTCATCGTGCTGCTCGAGCATCAGGGGCAGGTGCTCAGCCGCGAGCAGCTGCTTGAACGCGCGTGGGGCGCGGCCGAGGCGGGGGATCTCAGACTGGTGAACGCGGCGGTGCAGCGGCTCAGGCTGAAAATCGAGCAGGATCCCGCGGACCCGCAGCTGCTGCGCACCGTCCGCGGCTTCGGATACAGGCTCGGCTGATGCGCGCCAAGCGGTGGCGCCCCACGCTGAGTACCCGGATCACGCTGACGCTCGTCGCGGTCGCGGTCGGCGTGGCCGCGATCACCGCGGGCACGCTCGTGTGGAACGCGCGCCTCATCATCCTCGAGTCGCGGCAGGCTGCGATCTTCGACGTGCTGCGGGTCGAGGCGAAGATGAGCGTGGACGCGTTGCCCGAGACACCGAGTGAAGCAGACCTCACGGCCGCGTCCGAGGAGTTCTCGGTTCCCGCGGTGCTCATCAACCTGCGCACGGGGGAGAACGGCGGCACGCTGCTCATCGACGACATCCCCGAGTACCTCGTGCAGACGCTTGTCGACGGTGGTGGCGTCTCCGCCTACGAGCGTGAGACGCGCTACGGGTTTCTCACGTTCACCGCGGGAACCGTGGTCGATGCTGGCGACGGTGGAGACCAGATCGCAGCCTTTGGCGTGTTCGACATGCAGACGCAACAGGAGGAGATCGACAGGCTCGTGAACCTCGGCGTCTCGATCGGGCTCATCTTCGTCGCCGCGGCCGCGGTCATCGGGCTCGTCGTCGGGCGGCAGCTCGGCCGCCCGCTCGAGAGCCTGGTCGAGGTCGCCGACGGTCTCGGAACCCCCGACCAGTCGCCCGTGGTCGATACCGGCTACCCCGACGTGAACGCCGTGCTTGACGCGATGCGAAACTCCGAGGCGCGACTGCACACCACCATCGGCCAGCTCGAACACAGCGAAGCGACCGCCCGCCAGCTCGTGGCCGACGTCGCCCACGAACTTCGGACGCCGCTCGCCACGCTCGTCGCGGTCTCAGAGATTCTTGCCGACACCGAGTCCGCGACTCCCGAGAACCGGAGCGAAGCCGGGCAGATCGCAGCGCGCAGCGCGACGCACCTGACGACGCTCACGAACGACATTCTTGAGCTCTCGCGCTTCGACTCGAACAAGGCCGACGTGCTGCGGGAACCCGTTGACGTCGCGGAGCTGTGGCGAGACCTCGCCGAGAATCGGCAGTGGGCGGACGTGGCCTTCGAGCTGTACGGCGACCCCGTCGCTCACACGGACGAGGTGCGGCTCCGTCTCATCGTGTCGAACCTCGTGACAAACGCGTTCCGACACGGCGCCCCGCCCGTCGAGGTCACCGTGTGGAATCAAGACGGCAAGCTCACGCTCACCGTCGCCGACGGCGGCCCGGGCGTCGCAGACGAGCACGAGGCGCAGGTGTTCAAGCGATTCTACCAGGCGAGTTCCTCGCGCTCGGGGAGCGAGAGCAGCGGGCTCGGCCTCGCGATCGTACGCGAGAATGCGCGGCTGCTCGGCGGCGACGCCTGGCTTACCCAAACGGCCGGCACCGTGTTCGCCGTATGGATCCCGCTGGCGCCGTGACGCGCGGCCCGTCGGTGCGGCTCAGGCGGCCCGGTGCGCCACTGGTGTGTGTCCGAGGGTGCGCCGGAATGCGTTCGTAAACCCGTTGTGTGTCATGCCGACCCGTGCGGCGACGAGTCCGACCTGGGCGCCGCGTTCGAGGAGTGGGATGGCTCGCTCTACCCGAAATCTGGTGCGCCACTCGGTGAAGCTGAGGCCGGTTTCGGTGAGAAAGGCTCGTCGGAGTGATGTCACGCTGCAGTGGAGGACCACTGCCCACTCGTCGAGTGTGTTGTCGTGCGACGGGTCAGCTTCGAACGCCGCAGCGATGGGGCCGGTCAGGCGCCCTCGCGGGATCGTGACAGGCAGGTTCTGAGCTGTCACTGCGGGGGCGTTCTGAATTCTCTCGAGCAACTGCCCGAGCGCTATGAATTCATCCACGCGGGCATACCGGAGCAACAGCGTGCGGAGTTGCGCGTCGACCGCCAGCGTACAGGCCGGTACACGCCCAGGGCGGTCGGGGGCTGGCAAGACACTGACAGGGATGAACTCGTCGTCGAACCGTGCGCTGTGGAGTGCGTTGGCCGCGATCCACACAGCCGTTCCCTGGTCCGCGCGGTACTCAAGCCCCGCGACCTCGACCGCACAGGATCCGCCCGCGGCGTACAGCAACTGTGGAGCGTTGTGGCGGTGCGGGCCGTGTCCCCACCATTGGAGGTCATCGACCTCGGATTCTGTGGCGGTGAGCGGGCGGGGACCTTCCGCGAAGTGCTGAGTGAGGGTTGGGCGCTGCATGTGAGACCTTGAACGTTGAGAGTGATACATCAGACTTAGGTTTGCCTAAGCTTACATCGAAGGTTATTTGAGCCGCGCACGGAAGAGGAAGGGGCGCCACTTGCCGACGTCCCTGAACATTTCGGTGCGCCATGGAAGCACCCGCCGGACGCATCCCCTGATGCGCGGGGGAGGTCTGGTCGCCCTGATCTGTCTTCTTGTGTGCGTCGCGACCGCCGGGCTCGCAATCGGCGCCCGGGACATCGAGCCTCTCACGGTCGCTCGCGCGCTCCTTGGGACGCTGCCCGCGGATGATTACAACGGCCTCGTCGTCCGTACGGAGCGGCTCCCGCGAGTCGCCCTCGGTCTGCTCGTCGGCGCCTGCCTGGGTGCCGCGGGGACCGTCATGCAGGCGGTCACCCGTAACCCATTGGCCGACCCCGGCATCCTCGGGGTTGAGGCGGGCGCAGCCGCCGCTGTGGTGATCGGGATCGTCATCGTCGGAGTTCACGAGCCCCGTGGCTACTTCTGGTTTGCGCTCGCGGGCGCGGCGATCGCTGCCGCGGCGGTCGCGCTCATTAGCCGCGCCACGACAACCGCCTCCCGGGAGATATCACTCGTGATTGCGGGGGCCGCAGTCGCTGCGTTGCTCATGAGTTTGGTCACGCTGCTGACTGTGCGTGATGAGGCCGTGTACTCAAGTTTGCGTTCGTGGTCGGTTGGATCACTCGTGGGGCGTGGCCTGGTCCTGGGCGAGCTTTTGCCATTCGCGCTTGTCGCGTTGGGACTTGCTGTCACGCTCGGGCGCTCGCTCGACGCTCTCGCGCTCGGCGATGAAGTTGCCGCCGGCCTCGGGGTGAGAGTCGGGCCGACGCGCCTATGGACTGCCGGTGTCGGTGTGCTGCTCGCGGCCACCGCCACCGCGGCGGTCGGGCCCGTAGCCTTCGTTGGGCTCGTTGGGGCGCACCTGGCGCGCATGCTCGTAGGAACGGAGCATCGGTGGGTGCTGCCCTACTCGATGCTCACTGGCGCACTGCTACTGTGTGCGGCCGACGTGACAGCCAGGCTCGTGCCGGGCCACGGTGAGCTGGAAGTCGGAATCATGACGGCCGTCGTCGGAACCCCCTTCTTTGTCGCCCTCGCGCGCCGAAAGGTGAGGGGAACCACATGAGGTCGATCACGATGCGTCCTCACGCTACCTCGGCTCGCGGCATCGCCGTGACGTTGCGCGCGGACGCGCGTGCCAGGCGACTTCGCCGCGGGCTCACGGTCGCTGCCTGCGCTCTCGTCGCGGTGATGCTCGGTGTCGTCCAGCTGTTCCTCACCGGGGATGCCGAGATCACCCCTGGCAGTGTCCTCCCGGCGGCATTTGGCGGGGGCGATGGGCTCGCAGACTACGTCGTGCGCCGAACGAACCTGCCACGCGGTCTGGTCGCGATCCTTGGAGGCACGCTTTTCGGCATCTCTGGTGCCCTCGCGCAGCGGTTGTTCGGGAACCCGCTCGCGACCCCGGATGTGATCGGTATTTCCTCGGGCGCTGGTGCTGGCGCGATGATCGTCATCGCGGGCCTCGGAGCGACCGGTCTTGGAGTGCAGGGCGGCGCGATGCTCGGCGCGCTAGTCGTTTCCCTTCTGGTGTATGGCTTGAGCTGGCGCGGTGGCGTGCACAGCTACACGCTGATCCTGATCGGAATCGGCGTAGGCGCCTGCGCGAGTGCGATCATCACGTTCGTGGTGACCCGGCTTGACGAGGCCAGCACCCAACGGGCCATGCGCTGGCTCATCGGGTCGTTGAATGGCGCGGATGCGCACGACGTTGTGCTGCTCGCATGCACGCTCTTGGTTGGTGCTGCATTCGTGCTTTGGCTGCGCCGCGGCCTCAGTGATCTCGCCCTCGGCGACGAGCTCGCTGCCGGTCTCGGCGTGCACGTTCCCGTTGTCAGGTTCGCGGCACTTCTTCTCGCGACGATGCTCGCAGCTATCGTGACCTCGGTGACTGGGCCGATCGCCTTCGTCGCGCTCGTGGCCGGGCCGATCGCGACCCGCATGCTTCGCGTCCCAGACGCGCCGCTCGCCGCTGGCGTGGTCGGGGCGGTGCTGCTGTGCGCAACAGACATCGCAGCTCAGACCATGCCCCTCGTGAGCCCGGTGCCGACCGGGGCAATCACCGCGCTCTTCGGGGCCCCGGCGCTCATCGCACTTCTCGTTCGAAGAAAGGCAACGGTATGACCCCCGCACGCCCCGCGCTCCACGCCGAACGTCTCAGCGTCGAGTATTCGAAGCACCCCGTGCTCTCCGGGCTTGAACTCGAGATCCCTACCGGTCGGATTACGACGCTCGTCGGCCCGAACGGCAGCGGCAAATCAACGCTTCTGAAGGCACTTGCCAGGATTCAGCCCCTCTCCGGAGGATCGGTGACGTTGACCGGTTCTGACATCCATCGGATGAAGACCCGTGAGGTCGCCCGAAGCCTCGGTATTCTGCCGCAGTCGCCACTCGCGCCCGAAGGCATTACCGTTGCAGACCTTGTGCGGCGTGGGCGGCATCCCCACGGGCGGTCGCTAGGTCGCGGCGCTGTCGGCGATATCGACGCTGTTGCCGAAGCGCTCGACGTGACGGGTACGGCCGAATTCGCCAACCGCCCGGTTGACTCGCTCTCGGGCGGGCAGCGTCAGCGGGTGTGGATCGCGATGGTTCTCGCGCAGACTACGCCAATCCTGCTCCTCGACGAACCGACGACGTTTCTTGATATCGCCCACCAGATAGAGATACTCGAGCTTCTCGCGCGCCTCAAACGCGACCATGGAAAGACGGTGCTTCTCGTGCTCCACGACCTTGAACAGGCCGCCGCGTACTCAGACCAGATCGTCGCCCTCAAGGCGGGGGAAGTCGCTGCGAGCGGCCCGCCGAAGGATGTTGTCACCGAGTCGTTCGTCGCCGATGTCTTTGGGCTCGCTTCCCGCGTGATCTACGACCCAGACACCGGCGCGCCACTCATTCTTCCTCGCGGTGGCGCCCATCGAGGGCCCGCGACCGCGCCGCACCCCCTGTGAACGAAAGAAGGAACCAATGACCACCACGAAGACACGCGGCGCCGCCGCGATCGCCACGATTGCTGCGCTGACGCTGGTAGCTGGATGTAGCGCATCTGGCCAACTCGAAGACGGTTCCGGGGGTGACGTCGCTCAGGGATTCCCCCTGACTCTCGAGAATCCCTGGGGCACGACGACGATTGAGACGAAGCCGACAACCGTCGCCGTCATCGACGCGGTGGATCTCGATATCGCGCTCGCTCTCGGTGTCGAGCCGATCCTGTCGTCGCGTTACGCCGACAACGCCTTCGAGCCGTGGACTGAGGATGCGCTCGCGGCCATGAACATCGACCTGAAGACCTACGATTCGACCGACGGAACCGACTATATTGCGATCGCTGCGGCCGACCCCGACGTGATCCTTGCGACGAGCGGGTGGACGCTGGACGATGACTACGACAAGCTCGCCGAGATCGCGCCCGTTGTGACATGGGGTAAGGATCAAGAGCTCACCGATCTCACCTGGGCCGATCGAACACTGCTCGCTGGTAAGGCCCTCGGCCTTGAAGCACGGGCCGAGAAGGTCGTTGCGGAGGTTGAGGGCGCATTCGCCGCGGCGTCTGAGTCGCACCCGGAGTGGCAGGGGGCGACGCTCACCTACTCGGTCATGCACCCCTCGCAAATTAGCTATGTGACCTACGAAGGAAGCGACGTGAGCTTCTTCACGGACCTGGGCTTCGTGCTGCCGGAACAGGCCTCGGAGTTTTCGGACGCGAACAATGCGGTGAGTATCGAGAACATCGACATGCTCGAGGCTGACGTGCTGCTCGTCGGATACCCGTTCGGAGATGAAGGGATCCTGACACAGTCCGCGCTCGAAAGCAACGCGCTGTTTCAGCAGTTGCCGGCCGTGAAAGAGGGGCGCTACGGAATACTCGGTGACGACGTCGCGTCGCCCCTTGCATACCCGACGCCGCTCAGCCAGCCGTGGGTGCTCGACCGGATGGTGCCGCAGCTCGAAGCGGTTGTGAAGTAGCGGCGGTTCAGTGTCCATGGCGAAGAGCATTCGACCCCAGGTCACCTATCCAATCAGCCTGCGTGCGCTCACCGTGCATCGCGCCTACGACATCAGTTCAGGGATGCGTCGCGTGGAACTCACGGGTCCGGAACTCGCGGGCGGCGAGCGCGGCGGGTTCCAGCTGCCTCCGTTTGTCTCCGAGGGCTTCGATGACGAGCTCAAACTGTTCTACCCCGACCCGGAAACGGGAAAACTCAGCCTTCCCGCACAGCGTGACCGCTTCATCGACTGGCCACGCGATCCTCGGGCAGAGTCTCGCACCTACACAGTCCGTGACTTCGATGCTGAGGCGGGCGTGCTGACGCTCGACTTCGCCAGACACTTGCGTGGCGTCGCGACCGACTGGGCTGAGACAGTCGAGGTCGGTGCTGAGATACACATCGCCGGCCCGAAGATGGCGTGGCTACATCCGGAAGGCGCTGACTGGCTCCTCATCGGGGGCGATGATACGGCGCTGCCTGCGCTCGCCCGCTGGCTCGAATCGATGCTGCCGGCGACGCAAGGTGTCGCACTGCTCGAAGTCGACGACGCTGCCAGCGAGTTTGAGATAGCGCACCCGGAGGGCATGGAGATTCGCTGGCTGCATCGCAATGGTGTGCCTGCGGCGCGTTCGACCGTGCTCATCGACGCCGTGCGTGCGGAGCGATGGCAGTCGGGTGAGCCTTTCTGCTGGTTCGCTGGGGAGACCGGCGTGCTCCGACCGATCCGAACGTATCTGCGGAAGGAGCGTGGCCTCGGGCGGGAGCGAGTTGAGGTCACCGGATACTGGCGCGCGCCTGCTGGTGAGGAACTCGACATCGACAGCGGGGACGAGGACGGGGTTGACCTGCACCACCTCGCTGACCTCGTGCCCCCGTTCGCGATCAGAGCCGCGGTGACGCTGGGGGTAGGGCCGGCGCTGCGGGGAGGTCCGCGTGCGACAGCTGAGCTTGCGGCGAGCCTCGACGCTGACCCGCGAGCGCTTGCCAAGCTGCTCCGGTACCTCGGGACGATCGATCTCCTCACACACAGTGAGGCCGGCTGGGAGCTGACCCGTGCGGGCGGGGTGCTCGACGATGAAAGCGAAACGCGCGGGCTTGACCTGGGTGACCCGATCGCTCGGGAGCAGCTCGCGCTCACCGACCTGCTCGCTGTCGTGCGCAGCGGTCGTGCCAATCGGGACGGCCGAGCGGCGACACGCGACAACGATCCGACGCTTGATGCGGCGATAGTCGCCAGCGAGGCCGATGAGTTGAGCTATGTCGCGTCGTCGTTCGGTGCGTCGGAGGTGCCGTTCGGGCTGGGCGAGCACGTCACCGCCGCCGGCGATGGAGCGCTCGCTGTGCTCATAGGCCCGCTCGACGCCGACCCGACGCTCACTGTCACGCTGCTCGAACGCCCGTCTCGGGTTGCCGCCCAACTTGCCGTGCTTCCCGAGCGGCACAGGGACCGCGTACGAGTCGTCCACGGCACGGGACTCGATGCTTGGCCGGTGATCGAGGGCACCAGGCTGCTCGTCGGCGCGCTCCGAGACTTGCCGGATGAGGACGCGGCCCATCTGCTGCGCGGCGCAGCCGCCGGCGATGGTCGGCTGCTGGTGTTCGAGACGCTGCTCGGGATCGATGAGATTGATGACCACGACGCAGGGGAGGACCTCGCCGCGCTCTGCCTCACAGGTGTTGGGCTGCGCACGAGGGCCGAGGTCGAAACGGTCATTGCGGCTGCCGGGCTAGAATCCGAGGCGCGCGCGATCGGTTGGGGCGAACTGCTCTTCACGGTTGCGCGACGATGAGTGTCGGCGCGCTCGCACTCAGCACGGTCCGCAGCCCTCGGCACCTCGTGTTCCGCACTATCGCGGCGTCGCCAGGGCTCGCCTCCGGCGCCGCGGCACTCATGATCGTGCAACAGGTTGCGGAGTTCACTGTCCCCGTCCTGCTCGGGCTCGCGATCGACAAGGGAATCGCCACCGGAGACGTGCAGCGCACGGCGTTCTGGGCGTGCCTGCTCGTCGCGGACTTTCTCGTGCTCGTCATCGCGCAGCTGGGTGGGTCTCGGCTCGGGCTTCGTGCAGTCGAGAGTACGCAGCACCGGCTGCGGCTCGCTCTCGTTGAGCGCCTGCTCGCGCCCACAGGGCTCAAACGAACGCGCAGCGTCGGTGAGCTGCTCGCGATTACGGGATCGGATATCACCAGGCTGTCGAGTGCTGTGCTCATCGTTGTGTACCCGGCCGCGGAGCTCGCAGCGCTGGCGTACGCAGCCATCGCGCTCGGCCTCATCTGGTGGCCGCTCGGGTGCACGGTGCTGCTCGGCGGGCTCGCGCTCGTGGCCACCATGGAGGTGGTTGGGCGGCCCTACCTGAAACGGACAGCCGTCGAGCAGGAAGCGATTGCGGGGGTAGCTTCCGTCGCCGCGGACACACTGGCGGGCGCGACCACCCTGCGAGGCCTCGGCGCCCGAGGCTGGGCGATTGGGATCCACAATGAGGCAAACGAGCTCGCGCTGACTGCGACGAAACGTGCTCGGGCAGCCGAGCAACGCTTCGTCGCAGTTTCACGGGCGCTCTCTGCCGTGCTTGTCGTCGGAGTCGCGGTGGCCGCTGCGTTTCTCGCCGTTGGCGGCACGATCACTGTTGGGCAGCTCATCATCGTCGTCGGGCTTGTGCAGCTCGTTATCGGACCTCTCGAAGCGATCGCTATCAACCTCGCCGCGGTGTGGCTCGCTGCGCTCGCATCGGCGACGCGGGTCCTCGCACTCGCGACGGAGCCCCAGGCGCGGCCAGAACCGGGCGTTGCCCATGTGGCGAGTACGAACCCTGACACAGCGCCCGCTCTTGAGCTGAGCTGGCCGGCGGCCGGCGGCCCAGCGGCATCCTCGCACGGGTTGGCGCTCACCGTGTGCGTTGGAGAGGTGGTCGGCATCGTCGCGGACGCCGCCTCCGCGCACGAACTGATCGCGCGGATTCGACGCTGCGGGAGCGCGGACGCTGGCAGGATCCTGCTTGGCGGGCGCGACGCCGCCCACCTCGACGCTGCGGCGCTCAGCACGCGACTCCTCGTTGCATCGCAGCACATCGCAGGTGCGGCATTGCCGCAGCCGGGCCCGCGCGCACGACAGAATGCACACGCGGTGTCCACCCCCCCATTCCGGCGGTGAGCTGCAGCGTGCTGCGCTTGCTCAGGCCTATGCCGGGACAGCCCCAGTGCTTATCCTGCATGAACCGACGTCGGCGCTTGACCCGATGACAGAGCAGCGGGTCGCGGGGGACCTGCGCGCCGCGGTTGCCGGGCGGGCAGTGCTCATTGTGACGACGGCGCCTGCGCTGCTCGCCGTGGCTGACCGCGTCCACTACCTGTGGTGTGGCGCAGCGCGGTCAGGCTCGCATAGGGAGCTGCTCGAGATCCGTGAGTACCGGGAGGCCTTGAGATGACGCCAACCTTGCCCCTGGCAACTCCGACGAACGCACGCCGGTGGCTCGTCTCTCTCCTGCGCCCGTCCCGTGGCCGCTTGAGCTGTGCGCTTCTCGTGTGTGTGCTTGCTGAGCTTGCGGCACTTTCTCTCCCGTTCGCGCTCGGCGGCCTCGTCGACGCAGCTGGCCTCGCCGACCGCCGAGAAGTGATCGGGTTTGCCGCGTTCGCGTTGGGTGGCCTGCTCGTTGCCGCCGTTCTCGCTACGGCGGGCGCGATGCTGCTGACATTTGTGCTCGAATCCGCGTTGGCGCAGATCCGAAGCCGTGCGCTCTCGGCCGCTCTCGGGCTCCCCGCCGAGGAAGCCGCGACGGTCTCGGCGGGCGAACTCACCGCTCGCGGCGCAGACGACGTCGAAGCGCTACGTGAGGCTGTCGGTGGGCCGATACCTCAGCTCGCAAGCTCCGTGGCCGCGGTGGCGGCATCGCTTGCAGCGCTTGCCACCATCCACCCTGCCTTTGTGCTCGTATGTGTGCTCACTGCCCCCGTACACGCGATTGCCGTGCGAACGTATCTGCGGCGCGCGCCGCGGCTCTACGACGTCGAGCGTGCGGCCGTTGCCCGGCGGGCGTCGGGCCTGTACGACGCACTGCATTCGCGAGAGGCGGTTCGCGCCTATGGATCAGAGCAGCGGGCCTCCGCACTGTTCGCTCGACGATCCTGGGCGGTTGTACGCGCCGCACTGTCGATCCGTGTGGTGCAGAGTAGGTTCTTCCTACGTCTGGGCATTGCGGAGATGGTGGGAATTGTCGGCCTGCTCGTTCTTGCGCTCGTGCTGACACGCGCCGGTGTCGTGACGGTCGGGGAGGCGACCACTGCGATGCTCGTGATGCTTGCGCTGTTCGCGCCACTGAGCGGGCTGCTACTTATCACCGATGATTTACTTGCGGCGGGCTCTGCGTTGCGACGCCTCGTCGGCCTGGTAGACGCGGGCGAGCGGCACACATCGGCCGGCCAGGCCCCTGTGCGGCTGCTCGAACGCAACGGCGCGGGTGCCAGGCCAACGGATCAAGCCTGCCCAGCAATTGACCTCGCCTCCGTCACCGTCTACCTGGGCAACGCGACCGCGTTGCGCGACGTGTCGTTCACGATCGGGGCTGGGCAGGTGGTGGCGATCGTCGGGTCATCTGGGGCGGGGAAGACGACACTCGCCCGTGTGCTCGCTGGGCAGGTGCGCCCGGCGGCAGGCACCGCACGAATTCATGGGATTGACCCGGCGAGTCTCGAGGGGGACTCGGCGGCGGGCGCCGTCGCCATTGTGGACCAGCATCCCTACGTCTTTGACCAATCGGCAGCTGCGAACTTGCGGCTCGCGCGTGCCTCGGCATCTGACGCGGAGATTCAGCGTGTCGCTGAACGGGTCGGCTGCGACGGATCAGTCGAGAGAGAGGGAGCGGACGGCCTCGCTCAGCGCCTGGCACTCGGACGGGCGCTGCTCGCTGGAGCGCCCGTTCTGGTGTTTGATGAGGTAACGGCCGGCGTTGACGCCGTCAGGGCAAGGGAGCTCGACGATCTCGTGCGTGCCGCCTGCGTGGGGCGCACGGTGCTCATCATCGCCCACCGGCTTTCGCAGGCGGAGCGGTGCGACCGCGTGTTGGTGCTTGATGGCGGGCGCATCGTGGAGGATGGTTCCCCCGCTGCGCTCCGTGCGTCAGGGGGAGCATATGCTCGCCTCTGGCAGGCCTGGGCAGCGGGGGCCGACGTGTGACTTCGGGCTCGCTACAGCCGCTCGAGGATCGTGGCGTTCGCCATGCCGCCACCCTCACACATCGTCTGCAGGCCGTAGCGGCCGCCCGTGTCCTTGAGCGTGTGTACGAGCGTCGTCATGAGGCGCGCGCCGCTCGAGCCGAGCGGATGGCCGAGCGCGATCGCGCCGCCACGGACGTTCACACGCGACAGGTCGGCGCCCGTCTCCTTTGCCCAGGCGAGCACGACCGGCGCGAAGGCCTCGCTGACCTCGAAGTTGTCGATGTCGGAGATCGAGAGGCCTGCGCGGGCGAGCACCTTCGCCGTCGCGGGCATGACCGCCGTGAGCATGTACAGCGGGTCGGCGCCGGCGACCGCGAAGCTGTGGACGCGGGCCAGCGGCGTGAGCCCCAACTTCGCTGCCATGTCGCTTGTCGTCACCATGATCGCGGCGCTGCCGTCGCTGATCTGGCTCGCCGAGGCCGCGGTGACGTTCCATTCGATCTGCGGGAAGCGCGCCGCCATCTGTTCGTTGTAGAACGCCGGCTGCAGCGTTGCGAGCTTCTCGAGGGTGCTTCCCGTGCGAATTCCCTCATCATGGGTGAGCCCCGCCAGCGGCGCGAGCTCGGCGTCGAAAGCTCCGGCACGGGTCGCGGCATCGGCCTTGTCGTGCGAGCCGATCGCGAAGCCGTCCATCTCGCCTCGAGTGATGCCCCAGCGCGCGGCGATGAGTTCCGCGGAGTAGCCCTGGTCGATGAGGCCCTCAGGGTAGCGTTCGGCGAGCGCGACGCCGTCGATGTCGGCGGCACCAGCGACCGAGGCGCCCATCGGCACGCGGCTCATCGACTCGACGCCCGCGGCGATCGCGATGTCGTAGGCGCCTGACATGATGCCCTGCGCTGCGAAGTGCACGGCCTGTTGGCTGCTGCCGCACTGCCTGTCGATCGAGGTGGCGGGAACGGAGTCGGGGAAGCCTGCGGCGAGCGCCGCCCGGCGTGTGATGTTGCCGCCCTGCTCGCCCACCTGGCTGACGACGCCGCCAATAACGTCGTCGACGAGGGCCGGGTCGACGCCCGTGCGTTCGATGAGCTCTCTGAGGGAGTGGGCAAGGAGATCGACGGGGTGGACGCCGGCGAGCGCGCCACCTGGGCGGCCCTTGCCTACCGGCGTGCGTACGGCTTCGACGATGACTGGGTCTCTCATGTGCTGTCCTTTCAGCTGGCTACTGGGTTGAGCCTACGATGCTTGTGCCGGGCGCACTAGCCTGAGCTGGCGCGCCTCAGCGAGGTGGGTGAGGTCTTCGCCCCACACGTTGATGGTCTCCGTAATCCAGCCGCCGTCGGTCGCGATGGGGGTGCGGGCCTCGACGAGGACCCACGGCGACACGGCGCGCTCGCCGCTGAAGTGCGCCGACAGCTCGACCGTCGGGATCGGTTGCGGCGCCTGGAGGATCGCCGCGTACGAGGGGGCGAGCGCGTCGACGAGGAACAGCAGCCGGAGGTCGTCTGGTGGCAGGTCGTCCTCGGTGAGCCGCACCCAGGCGGCGAGGTTCGGATCGGTGCCGCCGGCGAACGGCCGGTTCGTTCCCGTGACGCGCAGCTCGTAGCTCTCGGCGACGGGTACGAACGAGGGCGGTGGGTTGAACAGGCTGCCCTCGTGCCACGCCGGCACTGCGGGCGCTGCCGGGCTGAGCGTTGGCGATGCGACGGGCGCGTCGCTTCCGAACAGCGCGGTGGCGCTCGCGAGTGCGACAGGCGGCACGGGTGTGCTCGTCGCGCG
>WPCJ01350198.1_pt1 | contig 14787 bp, 12 predicted proteins | sample 5399831 | NCBI WGS metagenome assembly WPCJ01 (sample SAMN12869470, study PRJNA574797) | sludge metagenome | isolation source: wastewater treatment of pH10 | place: China:Beijing | collected 2019-05-20 | reverse complement strand
CGCCGAGGCCCTCGCCGCGCGCGACGATGTCGAACTCGTCGTCGCCGCGGACCTGCGCCCGGGCACGCCGCGCGACGGCATCATCGACGAGACACTGGATGTGACCGATCCCGCCGCCATCGCTCCGACGCTCCGGAAGCACCGGATCGACACCGTCGTGCATCTGGCGGCGATCGTCAATCCGGGTCGCGACGTCGCCCTCGAGTACCGCGTCGACGTGACCGGCTCGGCCAACGTCCTCGCCGCGTGCGTGGACGCCGACGTCCACCGCATCGTCGTCTCCAGCTCCGGCGCCGCCTACGGCTATCACGCCGACAACCCGGACTGGATCGAGGAGGACCAACCGCTGCGGGGCAACGACGCCTTCCCGTACGCACGGCACAAGCGTCTGGTGGAGGAGATGCTCGCCGAGTATCGTACGGCCCACCCGGAGCTCGAGCAGGTGGTCTTCCGCATCGGCACGATCCTCGGTCCGTCCGTGCGGAATCAGATCACCGCGCTCTGGGACGCAAGGCGGATCCTTCGCATCGCCGGTTCGGATTCCCCGTTCGTCTTCGTCTGGGTGGACGACGTCGCCGCAGCGATGGTCCGTGCGGCGACGGACGGCCCGCCCGGGATCTTCAACGTCGCCGGGGACGGACGCATGACCGTGCCGGAGATCGCGGCTCGACTGCACAAGCCCGAGCTCGTGGTCCCCGCGGGGGTGCTGGCCGCAGGTCTCCGGATCGGACGGACGCTCCGCCTCACGGAGCACGGACCGGAGAAGGTGCCTTTCCTCCGCTATCGGCCGGTGCTGGCGAACGGACGTCTGAAGCGCGAGTTCGGATACACACCGCGACGCACGACCGCTCAGGCTTTCGAGGAGTACCTCCACACGCACCCTGCCGTCGCCGGTGAGGGCCACGCCGCGGAGTAACGTTGACGCGTGAAGAAGACTCGTGGCCGTCGCATCCTGAAGCGCGTTCTGTGGAGCCTGGCGATCGTGGTGGTGCTCGTCGTCGGCGGCGTCGTGGCGTGGAGCCAGATCGGTGTCATGGCCGCGGAGCCCGAGCCGCTCGCGACAGTGCAGGAGAACCCCCAGATCACGGTGACGGATGCCGATCAGGGCATCGTGCTCGAGCCGGTGGACGGCGAGTCCGACGTCGGGCTGGTCTTCATCCCCGGGGCCAAGGTCGACCCCTGGGCCTATGCCGCCATCCTCCAGGGCCTCGCGGAAGACGGTGTCACGGTCGTGATCACCCGCCCCTGGCTGAATCTGGCCTTCTTCGACCCTCGGGGCCGCGATGCCTTCACGTCCGCCGCTCCGGAAGTCGGTGCGTGGGCCGTCGGAGGACACTCGCTCGGTGGTGTGCGCGCCTGCCAGCTCGCCCCGGACGCCGATGCGCTGGTGCTGTTCGGTTCCTACTGCGCCAACGACCTCTCGCAGAGCGGGCTCCCGGTCCTGAGCATCTCGGGAAGTGAGGACGGCCTCTCGACGGCGGACAAGATCGCCGATGCACGCGATGAGCTGCCTGCGGATGCCGAGATGGTCGAGATCGACGGCGCCTCTCATGCCTCGTTCGGCGACTACGGGCCGCAGGACGGCGACGGCACCCCGACGATCTCCTCCGAGGAGATGCATGCGGAGGTCACGCGCCTGGTCGACGAATTCCTCGCACCGCTCGCCCCCTGAGCCTCAGCCCGCGAGGCCTGACGCGTCCGATCAGATGTCGAAGCCCTCGGCGATCAACTCGACGAGCTCTTCCCGCTCCTCGACCGGGAGGAAGGCGGCTGCGGCGGCGTTGAACTGGAACGTCTCGAGGTCGTCGAGGTCGTACTCGAAAGTCTCGACGAGCAGCGCGAGCTCGCGCGTGAGCGAAGTGGCGCTCATCGTGCGGTTGTCGACGTTCACGGTCACGGAGAAACCGAGCTGGTACAGCAGGTCGAACGGGTGATCCGCCAGCGTGTTGCCCCAGGCCGCGATCGCCCCCGTCTGCAGGTTCGAGGACGGCGACAGTTCGAGCGGGATCTCCCGGTCGCGGACCCACCGGGCGAGGTCGCCGAACTGCACCTGCACCTCATCGCCTTCCTGCGTCACGACCTGGAGGTCCTCGGCGATGCGGACGCCGTGGCCCAGTCGCAGCGCACGCCCGTCCAGCAGAGCCGAACGGATCGACGCGAGCCCCGCGGCCTCTCCCGCATGTACGGTCACCGGGAAGAACTTGCCGGCGAGATAGTCGAACGCGGCGCGATGATTCGACGGCGGGAAGCCGTCCTCCGGCCCCGCGATGTCGAACCCGACGGCGCCGCGACCGCGGAAGTCGACCGCCAACTCGGCGATCTCCCTGGCCCGATCGGTGTGGCGCATGGCCGTGATCAACTGGCCGACGCGGATGCTCCGGCCATCGCGGTCGGCGGCGTCCTCGCCCTCTTCGATACCCTGCTGCACCGCTTCGACGGTCTGCTCGAGCGTGAGTCCACGGGCCTGGTGCTGCTCCGGAGCCCAGCGCACCTCGCCGTAGACCACACCATCGGCCGCGAGGTCCTGGACGAACTCGCGCGCGACGCGGGTGAGCCCTTCCGGGGTCTGCATGACGGCGGTCGTCAGGTCAAAGGTCTTGAGGTACTCCACCAACGACCCCGAGTCGCTCTGCTTCGCGAACCAGGCGCCGAGCGCCGCGGGGTCGGACTTCGGTACCTCGAGGCCGATCGCGTCCGCCAGCTCGATGATCGTCGCGGGGCGCAGGGCACCGTCGAGATGATCGTGCAGCGACACCTTGGGGAGGCTCCGCAGGGAGACGCCCTGCAGCGTGACATCGCCGTTCGCGTCGATCGACATGGTGATCCTCCTCCGTCGCGGATGTGCTCAGTTCAGGCTAGCGGTCCGCAGTCACGCCGTGATGCGCTCGCGCACGATGGGACCGGCCTCCGGCACCTCGCCACCGATCGCCCAGGCGCCCTCGAGAGCTTCGATCGCGCGGGGGAAACGGGCCTCGTCCGCCGCGGACAGCGTGAAGAGCGGCTGCCCGGCGGTGACGCGGTCGCCCGGCTTCGCGTGCAGGTCGATTCCTGCCTCGAAGATCACGGGGTCCTCAGCCCTGGCACGGCCCGCACCCAGTCGCCAGGCGGCGACGCCGAACGGGAGCGCGTCCAGACGCGTGAGCACACCGTCTTCCGGGGCGGTGACGACGTGCGTCTCGCGTGCCGTGGGCAGCGGGGCGTCGGGGTCTCCATCCTGCGCGCGGATCATCGCCTTCCAGGTGTCCATCGCGCGCCCGTCGTCGAGGGCGGCCTCCACGTCGGCGTCCGGCTGTCCGGCAAGTGCGAGCATCTCCCTCGCCAGGGCGAGCGTCAGCTCCCGCACATCGGCGGGACCACCGCCGGCGAGGATCTCCACCGACTCGCGGACCTCGTTGGCGTTGCCGATCGCGAGTCCGAGCGGGACGTTCATGTCGGTCAGGAGCGCGGTGGTCGCCACGCCCGAATCGGTGCCGAGCGCGACCATCGTGCGGGCGAGCTCGCGGGCACGATCGATGTCCTGCATGAAGGCGCCGGAGCCGAACTTCACGTCCAGGACCAGCGCGTCCGTTCCCTCCGCGATCTTCTTCGACATGATGCTCGAGGCGATCAGCGGAATGGCTTCGACGGTTCCGGTGACGTCGCGGAGCGCGTACAGCTTCTTGTCGGCGGGGGCGAGCCCCGAACCGGCGGCGCAGATGACCGCACCGACGTCGCCCTGCATCTGGGCGAACATCTCCTCGTTGCTGAGCGCCGCGCGCCAGCCCGGGATCGACTCGAGCTTGTCGAGCGTGCCGCCGGTGTGACCGAGACCGCGGCCGCTGAGCTGCGGGACGGCGACACCGAAGGCCGCGACGAGAGGCGCGAGCGGAAGCGTGATCTTGTCCCCGACCCCGCCGGTGGAGTGCTTGTCGACGGTCTTCTTGCCGAGGGAGGCGAAGCTCATCCGCTCCCCCGAGGCGATCATCGCGTCGGTGAGCACGCGGATCTCGTCGCGCTCCATCCCTCGCTGGAAGACGGCCATCGCGAACGAGGCCATCTGCGCGTCCGAGACGTAGCCGCGCGTGTACGCGTCCACCATCCAGCGCAGCGCGGCCTCGGGGACCGCGCCTCCGTCGCGCTTGGCGCGGATGACATCCACCGCGTCGAAAGGCTCCACCGTCGTCATCGTGCGTCCTCCAGGTCGCGCGGCCCGAACGCATCGGGCAGCACCTCATCGATCGTGCGGATGCCGGAGACGGTCTCGAGCAGCATCCCGGGCATCGCGTGCTCGAACAGAAGCTGACGGCAGCGGCCGCACGGCATGATCGTCTGCCCTTCGTTGTTCACGCACACGAAGGCGACGAGCTGGCCGCCACCCGACATGTGCAGGTCTCCGACGAGCGCGCACTCCGCGCACAGCGTCACCCCGTAGGAGGCGTTCTCGACGTTGCACCCGGCCACGATCCGCCCGTCCCCGACGAGAGCGGCCGCCCCCACGCGATAGCGCGAGTACGGCGCGTACGCCTTCGTCATGGCTTCCGTGGCGACCTGGCGCAACTCATCCCAGTCGATGTCGGTCATTGCGATACTTCTCTCTTTCCCCGCAGGGCTAGGACTTGATGTACGGCTTGCCGTCGGCGGCAGGGGCCTTGATCTGTCCGGCGAACCCGGCGACCGCGAGCAGAGTCACGACGTACGGCAGCATGAGCATGAACTCGCCGGGGATCGGCGTTTTCAGGATCGAGAGCAGGTTCTGCAGGTTCGTGGCGAAACCGAACAGCAGGGCCGCGAGCGTCGCTCGGATGGGATCCCAGCGCCCGAAGATCACGGCCGCCAGGGCGATGAAGCCGAGACCCGCCGTCATCTCCTTGCCGAACTGCGGCACCGAGACGAGTGTGAAGTACGCGCCACCCATGCCGGCGATCGCGCCGGCCAGCAGCACGTTCCAGAAGCGGGTCGGGTTCACCTTGATGCCGACGGTGTCAGCCGCCTGCGGGTGCTCTCCCACGGCGCGGACGCGCAGGCCCCACCGCGTGCGGTACAGCCCCCACGCGACGACCGCGACGGTCACGAACATCAGGTATCCGATGAAGGTCTGGTTGAACAGCACGGGTCCGATGATCGGGATGTCGCTCAGCAGCGGGATCTCCACTCGGGGGAACCGCACCGGGGTGTTCAGCGTCTCCTCGTTCGGTGCGAGGAGCGCGCCGTAGAGGAATCCGGTGAGACCCGTGACGAGCACGTTCAGCACCACACCGACGATGACCTGCTCGACGAGATACTTGATGGCGAACGCGGCGAGCACGCTGGCCACCAGGACGCCACCGACCATCGCGCCGATCAGCCCGACGAACGGGTTGCCGGTGATGCTGGAGAGCAGCGCGGCGGAGAACGCCCCGAGGAGCAGCTGTCCTTCGATTGCCACGTTGACGACGCCGGCACGTTCGCCGATCACCCCGCCCAACGCACCGAACACGAGCGGCACCGACAGGGACACCGCTCCGAACAGCAGACTCGTGACGGGGACCAGTCCCCCGGCGGACGCCCAGACGAGGAACGCGAACACGGCGAGCACGCTGTAGGCGATGACCAGCCAGAGGGACGGCGGACGGTAGATCCAGGCTCGGAGGAACGCCCCGACCGTCAGAACCACCAGGATGCCGAACACGACCCAGAAGGTCGACGCCGTGGGCAAGGCGACATCCGGGAGCCCGAGCGCCGCCGAAGGGTCCGAGAGCCGGAACGTGCTGATGCCGTCGCGCGGCACGGTGAGGAACAGCAGGGCCAGCAGCGCGGTGGCGACGGCGAGGACGATCGGCGCCTTGAGGTGCCGCTCCTTGACGGTCTCGAGCTGGACGGCGCCGCCTGCGGACACGGTCTGTGTGAGCGACATCATGCGGCCACCGCCTTCTTCGCGGCCTTGGCTCTCGCCTTGGCGGCCTTCTCCGCATCGGTCTTCGGCAGGAAGAACACCGAGCGCAGCAGCGGCGGCGCAGCGATGAACAGCACCACGAGCGACTGCACCACGAGGACGATGTCGACCGGGATGTCCTGCGCCTGCATCGAGAACGAGCCCGCCTTGAGCGCGCCGAACAGGATGCCGGCCGCGAACGTGCCCCCCGCGCGACTGCGGCCCAGGAGCGCGACCGTGATCGCGTCGAACCCGATGCCGGCGTCGATGGTCTCGGTGACGCCCGTCGTGACCGCCCCCTGGATCTGGTTCATCCCGGCGAGGCCCGCGAGCCCCCCGGCGAACAGCATCGCGTACACGTAGACGCGCTGCACGCTGATACCCGCGGCGCGCGCGGCATGCGGGTTCTCCCCCACGGCGCGCATGCGCATGCCGAGCGAGGAGCGCTCGATGAGCCACCAGACGAAGAGCGTCGCCACGATCACGATCACGAAGCCGAGGTCCAGCAGCGGGAACTGTGGGCCCAGCAGCGTCGGGAACTGCGCACTCTCGGGCGTCGCCGAGCCGAGCGCCTGGTTCGTGCCCGGCTTCTGCAGCAGGCCCGGCGTGCGGATCATCCACAGCAGCAGGTAGTACGCGATGTAGTTGAGCATGATCGTCAGGATCACCTCGTGCGCACCGGTGCGCGCCTTGATGAGTCCTGCGATCGCACCCCAGAGCGCACCGCCCGCGATACCGGCGATGAGGGTGACCGGGATGTGCAGCCAGATCGGCAGGTCGAGCGAGAACGTGAACAGAGCCGCGACGGCGACGCCGATGAGCATCTGACCGCGGGCACCGATGTTGAACAGCCCGACGCGGAACGCCAGAGCGACGCCGAGACCTGCGGCGATGAGCGGGGCGGCGAAGCCGAGGGTGTTGGTCAGCGGCCGGATCTGCGCCGCGAAGTCGGCACCCCTCGCGTTGAAGATCGCCCCGCGGAACAGCGCCTCGTAGCCGTTGTACACGGCGTTCCAGGCGGCGACGAAGGTGTCACCGGGCTGGGCGAAGAAGTAGACGGAGGCCGCCTGCACGTCTTCGTTGGTGACGGCGATGAGGATGCCGCCGACGATGAGCGCCAGCACGATCGCGAGGATCGTCGTCACGGCGTTGCCGCGGAGGATCTCCTTGAGGATGACGTTGCCGCGCGGAGGCGGCGGCACGTCGGACGGGTCGCGCGGAACCGTGCCGGTGCTCGTCGCGAGCTCCTGCGGCGGGATGCCCTTGGTCACATCTCCTGCGCCGGGTGTCGCTCCGCTCACGCGGCCACCTCCCCTTCGGCCGCTCCGGCCATCATGAGTCCGAGCGTCTCCCGGGGCGTGTCGCCGGGGACGATGCCGACGATCGTGCCGCGGTACATGACCGCGATCCGGTCGGCCAGAGCCGCGACCTCGTCGAGCTCCGTGGAGACGACGATCACCGGAATGCCGGCATCCCGCGTCTCGATGATCCGTTTGTGGATGAATTCGATCGAGCCGACGTCGACACCGCGGGTCGGCTGCGCGGCGACGAGCAGCCGCAGGTCGCGGCTCATCTCACGGGCGATGACGACTTTCTGCTGGTTTCCGCCCGACAACGTGCCTGCCGCCGTCTCCGGCCCCTGGGTGCGGATGTCGTATTCGGTGATGCGCGCGCGGGCGAACTCGTCGAGCGCGGCGCGGCGGAGTGTGCCCGCGCGACTGAAAGCCGGATCGTCCGAGCGGTCCAGGATGAGGTTCTCGGCGACGGAGAAGCCGGCGACCAGGCCGTCCTCCGTGCGGTCCTCCGGCACGAACCCGACCCCCGCGTCGAGGATCGCACGCACGCTCCGGCCGACGAGTTCCTTGCCGTCGAGGGAGATGCTGCCTTCCACGCGGGCGGCGAGGCCGACGATGGCCTCCACCAGTTCCGTCTGCCCGTTGCCCTGGACGCCCGCGATCGCGAGGACCTCGCCCGGGCGGACGGAGAAATCGATGCCGTCGACGACGATCGCGCCGGTGGGAGTGAGGATGCGCAGTCCCGAGACCTCGAGACCGCCTTCGCCGAGGCGCGGCGGATCCTTCTGGACCGTGAGCTCGACGGCCCTGCCCACCATGAGGGAGGCGAGTTCGGCGTTCGTCGCGGTGGGCGATGCCTCACCCACGACGCGTCCGAGCCGGACGATGGTGATCTTGTCGGCGACCTCGCGCACCTCGCGCAGCTTGTGCGTGATGAACACGATCGCCGTGCCCTCGTCGCGCAGCTGACGCATGATGTTCATCAGCTCGTCGGTCTCCTGCGGCGTCAGCACGGCGGTCGGCTCGTCGAACACGAGCACCTTCGCATCGCGCGAGAGCGCCTTGATGATCTCGACGCGCTGCTGCACACCGACGGGAAGGTCACCCACGAGCGCATCCGGGTCGATGTCGAATCCGAAGCGGGCCGCGACCGACCGCACGTGCTCTCGCGCCTTCGCGATGTCGAGCGTGCCGAGGGCTTTGGTCTGCTCGTGGCCGAGCATGACGTTCTCGGCGACCGTGAAGACGGGAACGAGCATGAAGTGCTGGTGGACCATGCCGATCCCCGCCGCCATCGCGTCACCGGGTCCACGGAAGCGCTGCACCTCGTCATCGAGGAGGATCTCGCCCTCATCCGCCTGATACAGGCCGTAGAGGACGTTCATGAGCGTGGACTTGCCCGCGCCGTTCTCGCCGAGCAGCGCGTGGATCTCGCCGGGTTCGACCACCAGGTCGATGTGGTCGTTCGCCACGAGGCTGCCGAATCGCTTGGTGATGCCGCGAAGTTCGAGCTTCATATCTGCACCTTATCCAGAAGAGTCATCCAGGAGAATCATCGTCCGTCCACGGCACGGGGCGAGTGGCAGCCTGCTCACCACTCGCCCCGTGCTGGACCTGCGACGACTTACGGGGAGTTCTCGGACTCCACCGTGATGTCGCCCGCGATGATCTGCTTCTGCAGCTCGGCGAGTTCGTCGAGGAGCCCGTCGGGCAGCTGGGACTCGAAGTCACCGAAGCCGGAGAGCTTCACGCCCTCGTTCTCGAGCGTCCCCACGTACGGGGCCGGGTCGAAGTCGCCGGCGGCGGCCGCGATGGTCGCGTCCTTCACGGCGACGTCGATCGCCTTCATGATCGAGACCAGCGTGATGTCGGCGACGCTCGGGTCAGCCACGGCCAGGTCGCTGTCGACACCGAGCATCAACGTGTCCTTGCCGCTGTCGGCGATCGCCGCTGCCGCGCTCTGGTAGACCGGGCCACCGACGGGCAGGATCACGTCGACACCCTGGTCGAGCACGCCCTGAGCGGTCTGCTTGGCCGTGTCGTTCGCGTCGAAGCCGCCCGTGAACGAGCCCTTCTGCGTCGCGGCGTCCCAACCGAAGACCTGGACCGAAGCGGACTTGTCCTCGTTGTACTTCTCGACACCGAGCTGGTAGCCGTCCATGAACACGGCGACGGACGGGATCTGCATCCCGCCGAAGGTGCCGACCTTGTTCACGCCGCTCTGCGCCGACCAGGCGGCCGAGGCGTAGCCACCGAGGTAGGCGGCCTGAGCCGTGTCGAAGACCAGCGGCTTGATGTTCGGGGCGTCGACGTTGCCGTCGAAGTCGTTGTCGGCCCAGTCGTCGATGATCGCGTAGTCGATCTCGGGGTTCGCGAGGGCGGACTCGACGGTCGCAGCCGACAGCTTGAAGCCGACCGAGACGATGAGCGAGCAGCCCTCGGAGACCGCGGTCTCGAGATTGGGCGCGTAGTCGTTGTCGTTCGCCGACTCGAACTCGAGCGGCTTGATGTCCAGCTCTTCGGCGGCGGCGTCCATGCCTTCCTTCGCGGACTGGTTGAACGACTTGTCGTTCCATCCGCCGGCGTCGGAGATGAGGCACGGGAGGAAGTCGGAGTCAACCGGCTTCTCGGAACCCGACCCGCTGTCGGTCGGGGCCTGGCCGCAGCCGGCGAGTGCGAAGATGACGCCCGCGGCGACCGTCGCGCCGAGCAGCTTCTTGGTGGTGGAGATGGTCAACTGATGCCTCCCTCAACGAACCCGCGGCCATCGCGGATCGATCAAAGTTACCTACTGTTTCAGCTTTTGAACACGCTCGCGCCGCATGTGCTGGCCAAAGGTTACAAAGCTGAAATCAACCCACCGGATGAGCGTGGGATCGTGCTCATCGGCGCACGCCTCAGAGCACGTCCCCCCGGCCGGTGAGCTTGAGTGACTCGACGACGCCCTTCACCCGCTGGGCATGCTCGACCGTCGTGACGAGCAAGGCGTCGGGGGTGTCGACCACGACGATGTCCTGGACACCCACCAGGCTGATCACCCGCGACGTCTGACTGACCAGGATCCCGCTCGCCCCGTCCGTGAGCACACGTGCGTTCGGCCCCAGGACGGCGAGGTCGTTCTTGCGTCCGTTGTTGATGAGCTTGGTCAGCGAGGCGAAGTCGCCGACGTCGTCCCAGTCGAAGTGCCCCGGGACGACCGCGAGGTGTCCTCGGCGAGCGGCCGGCTCGGCGACGGCATAGTCGATCGCGATCTTCTTGAGGCGCGGCCAGATTCGATCCACGGCGGGTCCGCGCCGATCGCGATCGTCCCAGGCTTCGGCGAGTTCGAGCAGGCCTGCATGCAGTTCCGGCTCGTTCGCCGCGATCTCGTCGAGCAGCACGCTCGCCTTCGCGATGAACATGCCGGCGTTCCAGAGGTAGCCCCGATCCGCGAGGTACGCCTTCGCCGTGTCCAGGTCGGGCTTCTCGACGAAGCTCTCCACGAGTGCGGCCTCCCTGGCGCCCTCGACCACGAGCTCCGGGCCCTTCTTGATGTAGCCGAAGCCGATCGCGGGTTCCGTCGGTGTGATGCCGATCGTGCAGATGTAGCCTTCGCGGGCGACCTCGACGGCGTCGCGGACGGCGAACTCGAACACCCGGGTGCTGCGGATCACATGGTCCGCACTGAACGACCCGACGATCACGTCGGGCTCGCGGCGATGCAGGATCGCGGCAGCCAGTCCGATCGCCGCCGCCGACTCCCGCGGCTCCGACTCCAGGAAGACGTTCAGATCGGCGATGCCCGGCAGCTCCGCCTCGACCGCAGCGCGATGGGCGCGTCCGGTGACGACGGCGATCCGGTCCGGCCCGGTGAGCGGCTCCAGGCGATCCCAGGTGTCGCGGAGCAGGGAGTGCCCGGATCCTGTCAGGTCGTGCAGGAACTTCGGCGCATCCGCGCGGGAAAGCGGCCACAGCCGACTGCCGATGCCGCCGGCGGGAATGACGGCATAGAAATCCTCGATGGTCTCGCTCACCCTGCCAGGGTACCCGCGGCCTCCTGAGCCGTTGCGGACACTTAGGCTCGCCTTCGTCGCTCCCCGTGTTCGGACAGGAATAGGATGGACAGCGATCGGGCGTGCCTGCCACTTCGACGAGCACACACTTGAACGAGAGCAGCGCACGCGACCGACGCACATCGATCAGGGAGGACGACCGTGTCCACGAGCGCGCGCTTGACACCGTCGATTTCGGAAACCACGTCAAAGACCCCCCGCGGCACCCTCTATCGGGGACGCGAAGGCATGTGGTCGTGGGTGCTTCACCGCATCACCGGAGTCGCCATCTTCTTCTTCCTTTTGGTGCACGTGCTCGACACGGCACTCATCAGGGTGTCGCCGGAGGCGTACAACGCCGTCATCGGCACCTACAAGAACCCCATCATGGCGCTCGGTGAGGTCGTGCTCGTCGCGGGCATCGTCTTCCACGCCATGAACGGGCTGCGCATCATCGCCGTCGACTTCTGGTCGAAGGGTGCGAAGTACCAGCGCCAGCTCTTCTGGGGCGTGCTGCTGGTGTGGGGCATCATCATGGCCGGCTTCGTGCCCCGCCACCTGATGCTCGCATTCGCCGGGTTCGGAGGAGGACACTGATGTCTGCACAGACCGTCGCCGCCCCGGTGCGCCGTCGCCGCGGAGTGAACCTCGAGAAGTGGGGCTGGGTCTTCATGCGCGCGTCGGGCATCGTGCTCGTCGTCCTGATCTTCGGCCACCTCTTCGTCAACCTCATGCTCGGCGAGGGCATCCACGCCCTCGATTTCGCGTTCATCGCCGGCAAGTTCGCCACGCCGTTCTGGCAGTGGTGGGACGTCCTGATGCTGTGGCTCGCGCTCATCCACGGCGCGAACGGCATGCGCACGATCGTGAACGACTACGTCACGAACACCACCGCTCGTAAGGCGCTCACCTGGGCGCTCGGCCTCGCCGCCGGTCTGCTCATCATCCTCGGCACGCTCGTGGTCTTCACGTTCGACCCGTGCCTGGGAGTGACCGAGGACAGCGTCCTGTGGTCCGAGTGCGCCGCACTGGTCGGGAACTGAGAAGAAGGCTAAGAAGAAGTGACTACCGAGACGCAGGATTCCGTCGTCCGTGACGGCGTGCACTACCACCAGTTCGACATCGTGATCGTCGGCGCCGGCGGCGCCGGGATGCGTGCGGCCATCGAGGCCGGACCCGGCGCGAAGACCGCGGTGATCTCCAAGCTGTACCCCACGCGTTCGCACACCGGTGCGGCGCAGGGCGGTATGGCCGCGGCGCTCGCCAACGTCGAGGAGGACTCCTGGGAGTGGCACACCTTCGACACGGTCAAGGGCGGCGACTACCTCGTCGACCAGGATGCCGCGGAGATCCTCGCGAAGGAGGCCATCGACGCGGTCATCGACCTCGAGAACATGGGTCTCCCCTTCAACCGCACGCCCGAGGGCAAGATCGACCAGCGACGCTTCGGCGGACACACGGCCGAGCACGGCAAGACCCCGGTCCGCCGCGCCTGCTACGCCGCAGACCGCACGGGCCACATGATCCTGCAGACGCTGTTCCAGAACTGCGTCAAGCTCGGCATCAACTTCTTCAACGAGTTCTATGTCCTCGACCTGCTGACGGTGAAGGACGCCGACGGGAACACCCAGGTCGCGGGAGTCGTCTCCTACGACCTCGCGACCGGCGAACTGCACGTGTTCCAGGCCAAGGCCGTCATCTTCGCGACCGGCGGGTTCGGCAAGATCTTCAAGACGACGTCCAACGCGCACACCCTCACGGGCGACGGCGTCGGCATCGTCTGGCGCAAGGGCCTCCCCCTCGAGGACCTCGAGTTCTTCCAGTTCCACCCGACCGGTCTCGCCGGCCTCGGCATCCTCCTCACCGAGGGCGCACGAGGAGAGGGTGCGATCCTGCGCAACGCCTCGGGCGAGCGCTTCATGGAGCGCTACGCCCCCACCATCAAGGACCTCGCTCCTCGTGACATCGTCGCGCGCTGCATGGTGCAGGAGGTCCTCGACGGCCGTGGCGCCGGCCCCCACAAGGACTACGTGCTGCTCGACTGCACGCACCTGGGCGCCGAGGTCCTCGAGACCAAGCTGCCCGACATCACCGAGTTCGCGCGCACCTATCTGGGCGTCGACCCGGTCGTCGAGCCCGTGCCCGTCATGCCGACCGCGCACTACGCCATGGGCGGCATCCCGACGAACAACGACGGCGAGGTCCTCGCGGACAACACCACCGTCGTCCCCGGTCTCTACGCGGCCGGCGAATGCGCGTGCGTCTCGGTGCACGGCGCCAACCGCCTCGGCACCAACTCGCTGCTCGACATCAACGTGTTCGGCAAGCGTGCGGGTCGCAACGCGGTCGAGTACGTCAAGACCGCCGAGTTCGTGCCGCTCCCCGAGAACCCCGCGGGATTCGTCTCGGGCATGCTCGAGGATCTGCGCAACAACCAGGGCACCGAGCGCATCGCCGTACTCCGCAAGACGCTCCAGGACGAGATGGACAAGGGCGCGCAGGTCTTCCGCACGCACGAGTCCCTCCAGCACGTGCTCGGTGTCATCGCCGAGCTGCGCGAGCGATACAAGAACGTGCACGTCGACGACAAGGGCAAGCGTTTCAACACCGACCTCCTCGAGGCCGTGGAGCTCGGCTTCCTGCTCGACATCGCCGAGGTCGTCGTCTACGCCGCGCAGAACCGCGAGGAGAGCCGCGGCGGCCACATGCGCGACGACTTCCCGAAGCGCAACGACGACAAGTACATGAAGCACACCATGGCGTACCTGACCGGCGACCCGCACTCCTCCACGCCGAGCGATCACATCAAGCTCGACTGGAAGCCGGTGGTGTTCACGAAGAACGAGCAGGGCGAGTTCAACTACCCGCCGATGGAGAGGAAGTACTGAGCATGTCGACTGCCATCGCAGAAGCACCTGCCGACACGACCGAAGAGACCGCCATCCAGTCCTTCATCGTCACCTTCAACATCCGCAGGTTCGACCCCGAGGTCGACGCCGAGCCGCACTGGGTCGACTACGACGTGGAGCTGTACTCCACCGACCGCGTGCTCGACGCCCTGCACAAGATCAAGTGGGAGGTCGACGGTTCGCTGACCTTCCGCCGCTCCTGCGCGCACGGTATCTGCGGCTCCGACGCCATGCGCATCAACGGCCGCAACCGCCTCGCCTGCAAGACGCTGATCAAGGACCTCGACATCTCGAAGCCGATCTACGTCGAGGCGATCAAGGGCCTCCCCCTCGAGAAGGACCTGATCGTCGACATGGAGCCGTTCTTCGCGAGCTACCGCGAGGTGCAGCCGTTCCTGCAGGCCAACTCCGCCCCGGAGCCCGGCAAGGAGCGCGTGCAGTCGGTCGCCCAGCGGGCGATCTTCGACGACACCACGAAGTGCATCCTCTGCGCTGCGTGCACCACGAGCTGCCCCGTGTTCTGGACCGATGGCCAGTACTTCGGCCCGGCCGCGATCGTGAACGCGCACCGCTTCATCTTCGACTCGCGCGACGACGAGGCGAAGGTGCGCCTCGACATCCTGACCGACAAGGAGGGCGTGTGGCGCTGCCGCACGACCTTC
>WPCJ01274405.1_pt1 | contig 14799 bp, 24 predicted proteins | sample 5399831 | NCBI WGS metagenome assembly WPCJ01 (sample SAMN12869470, study PRJNA574797) | sludge metagenome | isolation source: wastewater treatment of pH10 | place: China:Beijing | collected 2019-05-20 | reverse complement strand
CCTTCCTGCGGCATCTACCGCGACGCGATCCTCGCTGACATCCGGTCGTAACATGAGGTTCTTTGAACCACATGCCGAGCACCGATAGCGCAGGCAGATGTCCGGGATCGGCGTTTCAGGCGGGAGCGCGCCGACATCGATGCCGCCGCGACCGCAAGCGTTGCAGTAAATCTCGATCTGCCGACGCCCGAGAGCAGAGCTGGCTCGGTTGATCTGAACAGTTTTGGCGCTGTCGCTAAGTGGGTTTCAGCCTTGGTTATGCCACCGCCGGGATTGGCAGCAGCGCGTTGAAGTAAGCCTGGTCGGGCGTGTGCCGGGCCAGCCCCTGATGAGGCCTCCGGCTGTTATAGAAGTCGAGATATCGGCCGATCGAGGCGCGTGCTTCCGACACGCTGGCATAGGCGCGCAGATAGACCTCCTCGTATTTGACCGATTTCCAGAGGCGTTCGACGAAGACGTTGTCGCGCCAGGCGCCCTTGCCGTCCATGCTGATCCTGATGTCGGCTGCGATCAGCAGGCCGGTGAACTCGCGGCTGGTGAACTGCGAGCCCTGGTCGGTGTTGAAGATCTCCGGCTTGCCGAAGCGGGCCATAGCGTCCTCGACCGCCTCGATGCAGAAGGCGGTGTCCATCGTGATCGAGAGCCGCCAGGCCAGAACCTTGCGGCTGAACCAGTCGACGACGGCTGTGAGGTAGACGAAGCCCCGCGCCATCGGGATGTAGGTTCTTTAATTGATCGCCTGCGCTTGGTGATATTGTAGCTGTGATCGGTCGACTGCAAGGTTCTTTTCGAAGTCGTCTCTGGCGAGCGCTTCATCTCGGCATCCAAGGCTTCGACGTCCCGAAGGTGATATTCGCGATGCACAAGGTGCTCGCACGTAGATCGCACGGGATCAGTCGACTGCCTGCCGCCTCAACCGACACGGCAACAATGGCAGGCGCGGTTCAGGGCGCCTGTGTTGTTTCGGATCAGGCCTCCTGCAGCTTGAAGGTGGTACCGTCGCGCCAGATGGCATGCATGATCACGGCGAGTTTTCGCGCCAAGGCAACGACCGCTTTCTTATGGCTGGTGCGCTTTTTCAACGCCGTCGCCCAGTCCTTCAGTCCCTGCCCGCTGACCGCCTTCGCGCGGCATAGCAGGCTGTTGGCGGCCTCGTACAGTACGGTGCGCAACATCTGGTCGCCACGTCGTGAGATGCGGCCACCATAATCCATTTCGCCGGACTGGAAGCGGCGCGATGTCAGTCCAGCATAGGCGCCCACCGAGCGGGAGCGACGAAACCGCGCGGGATTGTCGATGGTCGCGACGAACGTCACAGCGCTGACCGCTCCCACCCCTGGGATACTCATGAGGCGTCGGCAGGCCTCGTCCTCGCGCGCATGTCTCAGCATGGCTTTTGACAGTTGGGCGACCTGACGCAGTGCCTCGGTACGGATCCGGAGCAACGGCAGGATGATGTCCGTCAGCATCGGCGCGCGCGCCACGGCGTCGGCCGTGCGCTGTTCGAAGGTGCGAAGATGTCTCGGAAACACCACGCCGAAGCTGGCCAGCAGCCCCCTGATCGTATTCTCGACGTTCATCCGGGTCTTGATCGCAACCTCCCGAGCCCGGAGCAGTGCGCGGCGCTCCTGAGCGTCCTGGCTCTTTACGATGACCTTGCGATAAAAGCCGGGTACGGGCAAGGTCGGCCAGCATCGCGGCATCGTTGGCGTCGGTCTTGTTGTGCATCTGGCTGAGCACCGCATGTGCCTGGCGCGCATCAACGCACACGATCGGCACACCGCGACCGGCGAGCTCATGATAGAGCCAGTTCGCCATGCGGCCAGTCTCCATCACGACCGTGACAATTGGCAACCCGCTGGCCGACAACGCGTCGGTGATCGCATCGGCGTCCGTCGCCTTCTTGGTTGTCAAAACCGATCTGCCGTCGTGATCCCGGATACAGATCGCCGTCTCGTCCTTCGAAACGTCCAGTCCTGCAAAGTAGCGTTCCATCATGCTCTCCTCGCTTCGGCAGCCTCAGCATGGCGTCGGAAAGGGGGAGCGATCAATTACGCCGAGTGATGTGATGTCCATCGCCCAGACCTGATTGGGACGCGTCACCGGCAGCCTGCGCAGCAGGTAGGGGAAGACCGCGTGCCCCGGCGCCCGTTTCGAGGTCCTCGGCCTGCGATAAAGCGCCTCGATCCCCATGCGTCTCATCAGCGTGGCGACGTGCAGGCGCCCCGCGACATGGCCCTCGGCCTTGAGAAGGTCCTGCAACATCCGGCTGCCGGCGAAGGGATATTCCAGGTGCAGGGCGTCGATCCGCCGCATCAGAGCCAGATCGGCAGCCGGAACCGCGCGGGGCAGATAGTAGACGCTGCCCCGGCTGATCCCCAGAGCTCTCGCCTGCCGGCTGAGCGGCAGATAGTGCTGACGGTCGATCATCGCTTTGCGCTCAGAAGCCCGGCCTTGCCGAGCGCGCCGGACAAAAAATCATTCTCAAGCGTCAGCTCCCCGCTCTTCGCATGCAGCGTCTTCACGTCGACCGTCGGAACCGGCGCTGCGGCCTTCGCCTCGCCGTCGAACACGCCCGCTGCCCCATCGAGGAGCTGATTGCGCCATTGCGTGATCTGGTTCGGATGCACATCGAACTGCTGGGCCAGCTCGACGATCGTCTTCTCGCCCCGCACGGCTGCAAGGGCCACCTTCGCCTTGAAGGCCGGCGTATGGTTCCGCCGCGGTCGTTTCGCCATGGTCTCTCCTGTCGCGGCAATCATGCCGCCTTCAGGCAGAAACTCCACTTATCCGACCTGTCCAGTTTTCCCGAGCCAGCTCTGACCTCCACAACCACCTTGCCTGTCGGGTCGTTCCACATATGGGTCAGACCCAAACTTGCACGCCGAACAGACCGAACGGGACCGACGGCGCATCGAGCGTCATCTCGGCGAGGCGCGCCTTCCGCCCGGAAAGACCCTGGACAGCTTCGCCTTCGACGCCGTGCCGATGATCTCGCGGGCCCAGGTCATGGCGATCTGCTCCGGCGACGGCTGGCTCGAGAAGGGGGCGAACCTGATCCTGTTCGGCCCGCCAGGCGGCAAGAGCCCTCCTGCCGCGGCGATCGGCCTGGCGCTGATCGAGAATGGATGGGGCGTGCTGTTCACGCGCACGTCAGACCTCGTCCAGAAACTGCAGGTCGCTCGCAGGGAGCTCTCGCTGGTAACCTGGGCGATGGAGCTGCAACGAAAGGGGGCTCTCGCAATTGCAACCATGGTTGGATTGCCTTGAAACTCTGACCCGAGCCATTTTGCGGCAACAGGGGAACGAACAAAGTAAAGCTGGCAGCGCTCCAGCAGATGAGCGTGCCAGCCCTTTAACCGCCCACCTTGTCGGCCCTCATCCGGCACGCGCGGGGGCATCCGGCCGCTAACCGCCTCCCCCACCGGAATGCGTACGGCATCACAAGCGATTATCTGACGCCGACGCGGCAGCTAGCTCAGTCGAGGATGCAGGCACCTTCTGCGGACAGGCGGGCGAGTCCATCTTTCATGTCGCGCAGTTGTTGGGGCGTGTGCCCGTTCCAGTTCGTGACCTCTGCAATGATGCGCAGTGGATGCCGAGATCGATAGGACTGCGTCGGGTTGCCGGAAAACTTCTTGTCTGTGAGGTTTGGGTCGTCCTCGATCGGTCCGCTTGGTTCCACCACATAGATTCGTTCCCGACCGCTACCGGCCGCCAACTCAGCACCCCAGATCGCGGCATCAAGCGTGCCTGCAAAATAAACCCAGGAAAGCTGACCAGCTTTGAAATTGGATTCATACCCGACGGCAACCAGATCTCCAGGCCTCAGGTCCGCCTTGGTGCCGTGAAAATAGGATCTGGCAAATACGGTCGCCTCCGCAGGCATCGCTACCCTCCTCAAATCCATTCTCCGTCCGACTTTGCTGGCAGGGCGCGATCATGAACTATCGCGCATAGCGCTCAGGATGGAGCCGCACGTGAACAGCGAGTGTCGTAGCTCTGTTGGATCAGCAGCGAAAGGAGATAAATGATGCCGTTCGAACATGTGACAACGCCGCTTCCACCAGCGCTCCCTGGGACGAAACGCGCGGCTCGTATAGAGAATCTGGATGATTATGAAGTCGCGACCGATCGCGCGCGGCAGCTTGCAGATTTTACTGAATGCTCCGCCGAGGCCGCCAAGCTCGCAAGCTTGGCCGAAGCGATCATTGAATGGGACCGAACTCACGACGATGCGACTTCGTGGCATTGAGGTCCAATCGGCACCGGCCTGGCGATATCTCGTGCAGGTGTGGGCGCCCCGCCTCGGATTGATGTGCGAATGGCGAAACGCGTAATATTGCTAAGTGGGCGTCAGTTTAAGCCAGTGACGTCGGCAAAGGCCTATTTCAGCGGGCTGAGGGAGCGCACCCCGCTGAAATCTCTGCTAGCCGAGCCCGAACGGTCGGACGTCATCGACATCTACCAGAGGTACTGTCGGGCGACTGGGCACACTGCGGAGGTAGCCGCGGAGGTAACCGTCGTCATGGATGAGAAACAGCGTCCGGGCGGAAACTACGCCCAAGCCGTCAAAGCCTTCGCGGTTTTGACGCCAACCGGAGCGTTGGTGCTGTTCAGCATGGATAAGGCGCTCAAGGCGGTAGCTGAGTAACTCGTGGCGGTTGGGCGGGCGCAACCTTACCGAAGCAGGCCCTGAGCCTCAAACTCCTCCCACCCTTCCAAGCCGGTCGCTTCTTCATCCGTTGGGGCGGCCTTGCGCGGCTTGGCCGGACGCTTTCCGGCGCGCGTCAATGCCGCCTTTCCCGCAGTTCGCCGTCGGTTCTACTTTTTTGGCATCCTTGGGCTGTGTAGGGGAAATAAATGCCCGCCGCTCGGAGAACGGCGGGCCTCTGACTGTTGTCAGGACTAGGCGGTTCCGGCGATCGCCGGGAAACTGACTTTGCGCTCCTGTCGGCTGCGGCCGGTACATCCGCGGCGACGGATCCGACTGGAGAGCAGCAGGTGCCGCGATGGCATCGCGCGGACAACGAGATAAGCGCGGGTTTGGTTCCGACGGCCACAGGCTGCGATCTTCGTCCGCCGAGGACCGGCAGCGGGCCGGGCAGCGTTCATCCTCCGCAGATACTTGATGGAGGCACCCATGGCGAATGACCAGCTCGCCGCAGTTGGAAGACTTCCGCGCACGCGGGATCGAGGTCCTGATGCTCTCCGATCCCGCCGACAGCTTCTGGGCCTCGGCGGCGCCCGAGTTCGAAGGGAAGCCGCTCAAGTCGGTAATGCAAGGATCGGCTGATCTTGGCCTCATTCCTCTCCTTGATGGTGCTAGCCTCCCCCACCCGAAACCGACGATGCGATCGCATCGCTGCTCGCGTCGATGAAGGAGACGCTGGCAGGCGACGTCGCGGACGTCCGCGCCTCTGATCGATTGACCGATAGCACGGTTTGCCTCGTTGCCTCGGACAAGGGTCCTGATCGTCAGTTCGAACGCTTGCTCAGCGCCGCCGGCCGCATCGATTGCGCGGCCAAGCCGATCCTCGACGTCAACACCCGCCACAAGATGGTCGCGGGGCTCGCAAGGGTAAAAGACGAAACGGTTCGAGCGGATGTCGCTCATCTGCTCCTCGACACCGCGCGCGTCCTGGACGGGGAACGCCCCGCCGATCCCAGCGGCTTCGCTGAGCGTCTCGGCCGCCTGGTTTCGAGGAATCTCGGCGAGGGCTAGAGATAGATCGATTACTGCATGCGGAGGGCACTGTCGTGATCGTCGTGGAACGCTCGCCGGAACCTCAGACGGCTCACACTCGTTTGGTGAGCATTTTTACTGTCGCACCCCGACAGATCGAACTCACCCGCCAGCGGAAGCGCTGGCGGGTTTTTTGTTGCTGATGTTTTCGGAAGGAACATTCGCGTCCGGGCTCGGTTGTGGGGACGGCTGGGAAATACGTCTGGAGAATTCTAAAATGCGTAAAATGCTCGTCGCTTTCGCTGTTACCTCGACGATCTTCGTAGGTGGCGCCGCCTATGCTCAGACCGCGACGACCACTGCGCGCGAAATCTATATCAAGGCGCAGCCGACGGACGTTCTCAGCAGCAATCTCATTGGCCTGAACGTTGAGAATAACGCCAAAGAGAACGTCGGTGAGATCAAGGATCTCGTCGTTTCCAATGGAAACCTGTCGGGGCTGATCATGTCGGTGGGTGGCTTCCTGGGTATCGGCGAGCGCTACGTCGTTGTCGCCCCGTCTGCTGTGAAGGTCGTCTACTCCGAGAACGACAAGAAGTGGTCCGCGACTATGGACACGACCAAGGACGCCCTGAAGGCCGCGCCGGAGTTCAAATACGAAGGCCGCTGGAAGCGCTAACGCGCCTTTTACCCGCAACTCGAAATTGATGGAGGTCCCGATGGACTGGAATCGCGTCGAAGGAAACTGGAAGCAGCTCAAGGGCAAGGTCAAGGAGCAGTGGGGCAAGCTGACCGATGACGATCTCGACGTCATCGCCGGCAAGCGCGATCAGCTCGAAGGCAAGATCCAGGAGCGCTACGGCATCGAGAAGGACAAGGTGAAGACTGACGTAGACACCTGGTATAATCGCCAGACATGGTGATCACCGACGGCTGAGCCCCTCGCTGCCCAGCGTGTGCTCGCCGCGTGAGAAAGCCCGGCCCTTTCCAGTGGGGCCGGGCTTTCGCGCGTTAAGGGCCGGGCATTGTGTTGAGAGCCTGTGAAACGGTGAAAGCTCTGGCGCACCCCAGCCTATGCCGGCAGAAGGTCGACCATCACCGGCGCGTGGTCGCTCGTGTGCTCCCAGCCTCGCGGCGACCGTTGGACCTCCGCGGATTTCAACCGCGGCGCCAGGGTCGGGCTAAGCAGGAGGTGGTCGAGGCGAAGGCCGGCGTCGCGTTCGAACGAGTTCCGCCAGTACTTCCAGAACGTGTAGATGCGCTCTCTCGGGTGAAGGTGCCTGACGGCGTCCGTCCAACCCTGATTGACCAAGTCAGCATAAGCTTTTCGGACCTCCGGACGAAAGAGGGCGTCATTTCGCCATCGCTCGAGTGCATCGACATCGAGCTCGGTCGGCATGACGTTAAAGTCGCCTACGAGTGCGATCGGGATATCGTGCGAGAGAAGCTCTTCTGCATAGCTCAGCAAGCGGGCGAACCAGCGGAGCTTGTATTCGAACTTGGGGCCAGGAGCGGGATTCCCGTTGGGGAGATAAAGACACCCAATCAGTACGCCGTTGACCGCCGCCTCGATATAGCGGCTATGGCTGTCATCAGGATCACCTGGTAGACCCCGACGCGTGACGACCGGCGGTCGGCCCCTCGCGAGGATCGCGACACCGTTCCAGCTCTTCTGACCGTGCCAGACGGCCGCGTAGCCGGCTTCCCGCAGCTCGCGCTCGGGAAAGCGGTCGTCTGAGCATCTAAGCTCTTGCAGGCACACGACGTCAGGGTGGTCCTGCTTCAGCCACCGGAGCAGAACCGGCAACCGGCCATTGATGCCGTTCACATTATAGGTCGCGATCTTCAACGAAGGCTCCTCTAACACGATCGTCAGAGGCGCTCGGGCAGGAATGCTTGCGTCCTCGCGATCGCTTCGGGCCAGCTCGCCAGAGACAGGCCATGTCCTTCGCCGGGATACATATGGCTCTGGACAGAGCCGCCATTGCTCTTGACCAGTCTCTCGACGGCTTCGGCGTTGGACACTGGCACCACTTGGTCAGCATCCCCATGCAGAGTAAGCGTAGGGGGCAGCGAAGCTCGCTCCAGGCCCAGCGGCAGAAATCCGAAGAAGTCGACAACGGCTTTGATCCTGCGATCGCGCGCTGCCAGAGCCAAGGCCAATGCGCCGCCAAGCGAAAAGCCGGCAACGGCGAACAGGCCTGCTGATCGCCCGTGATCGTCTCGATCGCTTCCAGCCAGATCGGAAACTTGCTTTTGATCTCGCCGTCGCGGGTCCGCTGATCGCCGGTGGCCTCGAAATACCGCGGTAGCAGGGTGGTGTAGCCAGCCCCCGCGATCATGTTCGCGGCGAACTGATATCGGCCACTACTCGTCAGACCGTCCGAACCATAGAGGAGGATGACGCTGCCTCCGGAAAACGCTCGGACCAAAAGCGGTCGACTCTGACGCTCGCCTGGGCTGGCCCAGACACGATGGTCGCGCCACCTCCAGCAACGAAATGGCGTCGGTCCATTACTCGGCCGCCTCCGACCATCTCTCTTTGGCTTCAGCGGCCGGGACGATCAGCTGGATCGTATCGTCATCGAGCGCAACGACGAGCGCCAGGTCGATGTAATGATGGGCTCCTCCCGACTCGGGATCATTCTTCTTCATCTTGATGAGTTGGCCACTCAGAGAATCGACCGTCCCGACATGCCCTCCATCGGAGCCGATGACCCCTTGGCCTTCCTTGATTTGCTCCACGAACATCATCACTTGCTCTCCGTCCAGCCCCCACTGGTCGGCAACTGACCGCTGGGTCCCGATGTTCCACTCGGATGGTGCTATGGTCGCACTGCGGGATCGCGCGCCGCAATTGTCGAAGGCGGGATTGCCCTGAATACGCGAATGAGCGAGATGCAAGGCCTCACTTAGGCGGCTACGTCACGCTGCAGCTGGAACAGGACGTTGCGGGTCAGATCATCCTCGTCGAGTGCGACTGGAGCGAACCCCGCTACCAAATAGGCAATCCTCTCGCGCTCCTTCTGGTGTTCGCTCGCCGGTATCGAAGCCTTCACCTGGCTCCAAACCGCTTCGAGCGAAGCATAAGCCCGCGCGAGATCGGTCGGGTCGGTCAGCGAAGAAAAGGGCATGCCATCGTCTCCCTCATTAAATCCGACAGGGCTGATTTAGGTGAGATTCGAGCCTCTGCAAGCCTCCTTGAAAAGGCCGGGGGAGACTTCCTAAATCTGCGGGATCCAAGCGCACCGCGCGGGACCAGACCCATGTTGCTTCGAAGAGAATATGGCTATGGCACTGTTGCCGTCCGACGAATTCGAACGCCCTGTCGTCATTCTGACTGGGCTTGGACAGAGGCCGAAGCGCTCCCGCGTTCGGTCGGGCATGGTGCGGGCCGATCCGACCTCGGCCTGCTGGATGGCGCGACTGGCCTCATCGACGATGACGGCGTGGTCGAGGTCGATCAGATAGTTGGTAGCGTAGGCGAAGAAGGCGTGGCCCTTCAGGGCTCCGGTCCATTGCGCGGCCGGATCGGAGCGCGAGACGAACTTCGGCTTCGCCTCGCCCCAGGCCGCTTCGTCGAGCGTGTCAAGATACTCCCGGACCGAGCGACGCGTTCGGGCGAGATCGTACCAGTCGACCGGCTCGGTGGCTTCCGCCGAGCGTTGCTTGTTGGCATCGGCCTTGATCAGGCTCGCATCGACCGCGAAGCCCTCGCCGCCGACGAGCCCCTCCGCGATGCAGCGCCGGCCCCAGTGATCGGCCGGCACGTGGCGCTCCAGGCTGAACTGGTAGAACAGCGCCTCCTGCGCCGTCTGCCGCTCGCCCATCATCGCGCCGCCCCCAATCCACGAGGACGACTGAATCAGGACTTCACACCCGCAGCAATGCCGACTTTTTCAACGGTATCCGCCAGTTGCAGACATTGAACCTCTGCCCGAAAGCGGCCCCCTCTGGCTAGGTAAGCCGGCAGCTCACTATCAATCCCAAGACCTGATCGGCGCCGTCAGGGCTGCCGTGAGAGGAGGTTGGTGAGCGCTCACCCCTCTTGAAGCTCTTCCCAGTGGAACCAAATTCATCCCGCGCGCCTCGTGCAGCAACTGAAAGGAGCTTTTTGGAGGATCACAGATGAACCAGCTATTGACCGCAACTCTGCCGCCCGCTCGCCAAGGCACGGACAACGCCCTTGACCGGCTATTGCACCCGAGCCGGTTTTACGAGCGCCCGCGCGATGTCCTGCGCGACGATAAGCTTCCAAACTCGGGAAAGCGGGCGATCTTGTCGTCATGGGCGTCAGACGCCTGCACCGTGGCCTCATGTCCAGCGCTGCGACACCCACCCTTTGCCTCTCAAGCGGTCAGCTTCGACGAAGTCATGGACGCGCTCGCAGCCCTCGATCGCGGTGACAGCGCCAGGCCGCTGGGCGACCGGAGGGCGAGCTCACAGACGGCGCCCGGCGACCTCGTGTCCCTGTGACCGTGGAGGTGCACGTGTCCGCTGTCGAATTCATCCGGAACAGGCGGCTTGTAGGCAAGGCCAGCCTGGCTCGCTTCGCGGCAATGGCGATGCTCGCCTGCGCAAGCGGATTCATCCTCACGGTCATCCTGACATGATCCGGAGCCCCGCCGGTGTTCGGCGGGGCAGCACCGGCTTCGATGGCCCGCTTCAATCTGGAAGCGTCGTCGACACGGCCATTTCGAAGACACGGAACGGGTCTCTGAAAAATTTCACGTCACCCCTTGAACACCAGTCGGCCCGCTACAAATCGATAATTGCCGATCGCCTTTTGAGGGATCGGCCGGTCAAGCCGACATCGGTGAGACCTCGGAATGACCGACTTGTCCCATGTTGCTCAATGGAGGATGTGGTTATGAGAACCGTCTTCGATTTTTCTCCTCTGTATCGGTCGAGCATTGGCTTCGACCGCATTTTCGGTGCACTCGAAGCTGCGGCCGGCTGGATCCGGTCGGCAACTGGCCGCCCTACGACATCGTCAAAACCAGTGACGACGACTATCGTATCACGATGGCCGTTGCCGGCTTTTCGCGGGACGAACTTGCCATCGTGCATGAGCCGAACCTGCTGATGGTGTCCGGGCAGAAGGCCGGCCAGGACAACGGTCAATATCTGCACCACGGCATTGCCGAGCGCGCCTTCCAGCGCCGCTTCGAGCTTGCAGACCACGTCAAGATCGTGGCCGCCAACCTCGAGAACGGTTTGCTGACGGTCAATCTGAAGCGCGAGCTGCCGGAGGAGATGAAGCCGCGCCGGATCGAGATCGCCACCGGCACCGCACTGCCGAAAGCCGACCGGCCGCAGATTGACTCCGAGAAGCGCGCAGCCTGAGCAAACACCGCTTGGGCCAGCGTCAGGCGCCGGGCAAGAAGCCCGGCGCCTGGTCTCTTCATACGTTTGAATGCAAGGAGCAATGCTATGAGCGTTCGAGATCTGATCCCCTGGGGCCGCGACAACGGCAATCGGGGCCCCGCGCTTTATCGCGATAATCAGCACAACCCCTTCTTCTCGCTCCATCGCGAGGTCAATCGCCTGTTCGACGAGATGTTCGGCTCGTTCGATAGCCTTGGTTCACCGCCGGCCTTCAATGGTGGCTGGCCAAAGGTCGAGATCTCCGAGACGGCCGGGAATATCAAGGTGACCGCCGAAATTCCCGGGATCGAGGAGAAGGACCTGGAGATCCTGCTCGATGACGACGTCCTGACACTTCGAGGTGAGAAGCGAGCCGAGAGCGAGGACAAGGAACGACAGTTTTCGGAGCGGTATTACGGCCGGTTCGAGCGTCGCCTCCCTCTCGGCTATGAGGTCGAGCAGGACAAGATCGATGCCCGCTTCAACAACGGCGTTCTGACGATCGTCCTGCCCAGGAGCGAGAGGGCGCGGTCTCAGGTCAAGCGCATCGCGATCAAGCATTAGCAGATCGCCAAGACGCTGGCGGCGCGCTTTGCCGCCGCCGGCTGCGGGAGCGTTACGGGCGAACGGCTGGCGCGGGCCGGAGCCGCGCGAGGCCCCGGTCCGTTCTAGCTTCGTCATCTTGTTGAGAGTGACCAAGGACTCTGGTCACCTCTCTGGCACCAGCCAGGGATGCAAACCGTTGAAACGCCGCAAGCGAGTTGCGAGGACTAACTCGACGAGCCGCCCATGTCCGAGAAGAAGACAGTTGAGATCCCGGTCATTAAACCGACGATGATCCAAGTGAGCAGCGACCCGCGAGGCGATGCAACCATCACATTCGAGACGATCGGGGACGCAGACGTCCTCCTGGTGTTGCCGATGACGGCCCTGGTCGCTTTGGAAGCGATGCTGGCGAAAGCGAGCCAGGAGCAGGCTAAGCACCAGCCTGTTCAATAGCGCCTTTGCCAGCCATCCGGGCTCGGTAGTCTGACACATCGTCGCTGATGAATACGCAGGGCTGTGAGTCTCGCGCCAGTTGCAGACATTACGTAGTTGCCCGGAATCGGACGTTGAGGTCACTTTTAGATGTCCGGCATGCCGTTTACCGGAGCGGCCTTACGCAGAGATCGCGGTGGTTCCCCGAACGCGGCTTTAAAGTCCCGCGACAAGTGGGCGTTGTCAGCAAAACCGGCGCCCATGGCGATATCGGTGAGCGAGCGCTTGCTGTTCAGGATCAACCATTTCGCATAGTCGAGTCGGAGCTTACGCTGGAAAGCGGCCGGGCTTTGGCCCAGCGACGCGCCGAACAGGCGCTCGAGCTGGCGCGGGCTTACCCCGACATAGCGCGCGACGGCGGCGATCGGCGGGGGATTGTCGAGCCGCTGCTCGATAAAGTGAGCGGCTTGCTGGACCCGGACGTCGAGGTTCGGGCCGATCTCGGCATAAAAATGCGCTTGCGGCATCTCGGCGGGCCGCATGTCCTGCAGCATCATGTGCCGCATCGCCTGCTGGGCCTTGTCGCGGCCGCAATGGCGCGCGACGAGATAAAGGCCGAGATCGATCGCCGCGGTCGAGCCGGCACAGGTGATCAGGTCGCCCTCGTCGATGAAGAGCCGCTCCACCCCGGCCGAGACCTTGGGAAAGCGCTCCTTGAAGGCGTCGAGCACGTTCCAGTGGACGCAGACCCGGCGCGGGCCGACCAGCCCCGCTCGGGCGATCGCGAAGGTGCCGGTGCAGATGCCGAGCAGGCGAACGCTGGAGGCGGCGGCGCGGCGCAGATAGCCGAGCAGGCTCTCAGGTAAGGCATCGTTGAGATAGTCGTTGCCGCCGCAGACGGCGATGTAGTCGAAGCCGGCCGGATCGAGGAGGCCGGCGTTCGGGGTAACGGAGACGCCGCAGCTCGAACGGCGGGGCTCGCCGTCGAGGCTCATCACCGTCCAGCTGGCATGGAGCTGGCGGCTGCGCCCGCCATGGTCGGCCGCCAGCCGCAGAACGTCGATCAGACCGGAGAAGGCAGCGAGGGTGAACTGGTCGAGCAGCAGGAACCCGATCCGCAGCCGCGACACAGGGACTGGCGGGAGTTGCGGCCGGTCGTCGGTCAGGTGAAGAAGCTGCGCGGTGTCCATGTCGTGATTATTCAAATTTTGGGCCGGGACATTCTAGTGCCTTTTGCGGTCTGCGCGCCAACATGATCGCAGAAGCGCAAAGACGCTCGGCAGAGGAGAACGACGATGACCCGACCCATTCGGCTGGCCACAGCCATGCTCGCTACCACCCTGCTCACCGCCCCGGCGCTGGCGCAGCAGCCCTCGTCGATCACCGTCGCCTGGTATGGCGGCAATTGGGGCGAGGCCTTCAAGGCCTGCGTCGCCGAGCCCTTCACCAAGGCGACCGGCATCGCCGTCAATGCCGAGATCGGCACCTCGACCGTCACTTTGGCGAAGCTGCAGCAGCAGAAGGCGGCTCCGACCATAGACGTCGCCTGGATGGACGGCGGCATCAGCGAACTCGCTCTCGCCGCCGAGGTGACAGACAATCTCGACCCGGCGGCGATCCCCAATCTCGCCAACACCCTGCCGGAGGCGATCTACAAAAGCGGCGCGACCACCTATGCGGTCGGCACCGGCTATTATTCGCTCGGGCTCACCTACAACACCCAGAAGGTCAAGGCCGTGCCGACCTCCTGGAACGACCTCTGGAAACCCGAGTTCGAGGACGCCGTCACCATCCCTTCGCCGGCGAATTCCTCCGGCGTGCCCTTCGTGATGTTCCTGTCGAAGATATGGGGCCATCCGGCCGGCGACCTCGCTCCGACCTTCAAGAAGATCAAGGAGCTCAAGGCCGCCCTGTTCTTCGATTCCTCGGGTGCCGCCACCAACGCCTATCAGAGCGGCGAGGCGATCATCGGCGCGCATTTCAACGTCGGCGCCTGGGATCTCGCCGACAAGGGCCTGCCGATCGGCTTCGTCGTGCCCAAGGAAGGTGCTTGGGCGACCGATGCCCGCCTGCACCTGGTCAAGGGCACGCCGAAGAAGGACGCGGCGGTAAAGTTCATCAACCAGGCGCTGACACCGGAAGCCTCTGGCTGCCTGGCGGAAAAACTCTATCTCGGTCCCTCCGTGAAGAACGTCACGGTCAAGCCTGAGACCGCCCGCAAGCTGCCCTGGGGCGAGACCGGCTCGGTCAAGAACCTGCAATTGTTCGACTGGGCCGAGATCAACGGCTTGCGCTCGCGCGTCGTCGACGAGTGGAACCGCCAGATCGCCCGCAAGTGAGCTGATGGCAACGAGCATCGCGAGCCGCAGCATGAGCCCCATCCTCGCCATAGACGGCCTGTCCAAGCATTTCGGCGGACAGGCGGCGCTGACGGCGATCGACCTTGCCGTCGAGCAGGGCGAGTTCATCGCCCTGCTGGGGCCGTCGGGCTGCGGCAAGACCACGCTGCTGCGCTGCATCGCCGGCTTCCTGACGCCGGAGGCCGGCACGGTCAGGCTGGCGGGCGAGGATGTGACGCGTTTGCCGCCCTATCGGCGCCCGCTCAATACGGTATTCCAGAACTATGCGCTCTTCCCGCATATGAGCGTCGCGGAGAACGTCGCCTACGGGCCGCGGCGGCAGGGCGTCGCCAAGGACGAGGCAGGCAAGCGCGCGGCGGAGGCGCTGGAGCTGGTCGGCCTCGCCGGCTTCGGTGAGCGCCTGCCGGC
>WPCJ01272364.1_pt1 | contig 14814 bp, 12 predicted proteins | sample 5399831 | NCBI WGS metagenome assembly WPCJ01 (sample SAMN12869470, study PRJNA574797) | sludge metagenome | isolation source: wastewater treatment of pH10 | place: China:Beijing | collected 2019-05-20 | reverse complement strand
CCGGTTAGCGCCCGATCAGGCGAAGCTGGTCGGGTTTGCACAACCTGATCGGGCGCGGCTGATCGGCTTTTCGGCTTTAGCTTTGAGAGCGGCTTTTGAAGCGCCAGAATTCGTTTCCGGTCTCGAGGATCTCACAGTGATGGGTGAGCCGGTCGAGCAGCGCCGTTGTCATCTTGGCGTCGCCGAAGACGCTCGGCCATTCCGCGAAGGCGAGATTGGTTGTGATGATGACGCTGGTGCGCTGGTAGAGCCTTGAGATCAGGAGGAAGAGCAGTTGCCCGCCGGCCTGGGCGAAGGGCAGGTAGCCGAGTTCGTCGAACACGACGAAGTCGAGCCGGGTGAGATGATCGGCAATGCGGCCCTGTCGTCCCGCACGGGTGTCGGTCTCCAGCCGGTTGACCAGATCGATGACGTTGAAGAAGCGTCCGCGAGCCCCGTTACGAATGAGCGAGCGGGCAATGGCGATGGCCAGATGCGACTTGCCGGTTCCGGTGCCGCCGACCAGGACGTTGCGCTGATCGGCCACGAAGGCTCCGCCTGCAAGATCGCGTATCAGGGGTTCGTTGACCGGCGTGCCGGTAAAGTCGAAGTCTTCGAGGTCCTTGGCCGCGGCAGCCTGGCGACGTTGAGCTGGCATTTGATGGAGCGGGCCTGCTTCTCAGCGATCTCGGCCGACAGCAGGTCACCGACGATCTTCGGCTCGTGCTGCCGCTTGATGGCAACGCCCATGATCTCGTCATAGACCGATCGCATCCCGTAGAGCTTCAGCGCTCCCATCAGGTCCAGAACCTCGGTGTGTTCCATGGCTGTTTGTCCTCCTGAGACTGTCATAGCGGGCGCAGTCGGCGATCGGCTCGTGAGCAGCTTCAGCGCCTGGGGATGGAAAGGATCGCGCCCGGCGCCGGGTCACGGCTGCGGGCCAGGATGTTGAGGATCATGTCGGCCGACGAGACCCCCTGATCGGGCGTCTCCTGGCAGGCGGCCTCGACGGCGCTTATCCCGTCGGTCAGGACGCAGGTGAGGATCGACACCATCTGCCGGTCGCCATCGTCGGCCGCCTTGAGCTTGCGGCGTATCTTCTCCATGGCTGACGGCAGGACCCATTCCCAGAATGGCGCGCCGTTGCGCAACCCGCCCGGCTTGCGCGCCAGAACCGGCACGTAGTGCCAGGGATCGTAGACCACCTTGCCGCGTCCGAACGCGCGGGCATGATCGCCCACGACCACGCCGTCCTGGCGGATGACGATCCGGTCGGCATAGGCATGGACCTCGACCGGCCGGCCCACGGCGCTCGACAGCACCGAGTGTTTGTTGTTGTCGAAGCGCACAGTGCAGGTCTTCGACATCGAGGCGGGGACGCTATGGAAGCCGTCGAAGCGCCTGGCATAGGGAATGAGGCTGGCGCGCTCTTCCTCGAACACGTCCCAGATCATGCGCTCGCCCTGCTCGGGGTGCCCGCGCGTCCTGGCCCAGGCGACGCATTTGTCGGCCAGCCAGCCGTTCATACCCTCCAACGATTTGAAGCGCAGCCTCGGCGAGAAGAAGCGCTCGAGCACCAGCCCGACCTGGTTCTCTACCTGCCCCTTCTCCCAGCCCGCCGCCGGCGTGCAAGCCTCCGGCTCGACAAGGTAATGGCCGCACATCTGCACGAAGCGGCGGTTATAGCGGCGATCCCTGCCGATGAAGATCGCGTCCACCGCCGTATTCATGTTGTCGTAGATCCCGCGCGTGCACGCGCCGCGGAAGAAGGCGAACGCCCGGTCATGCGCGTCGAACACCATCTCCTGGCTCGCGCGCGGGTACGCCCGCACGAAGAACATCCGACTATGACAAAGCCGCATGTGCGCCACCTTCACCGTCGTGGCCACACTGTCGAGAAGAACGATCTCGTGGCTCCAGTCGAACTGGTAAGCCTCGCCCGGCGCGAAGCTCAGCGGGATGTAGGCCTCCGCAGCAGCGCTGCCGCGTTCCCGTTCCCACGCCTGCGCGTGCCGCCACACCGAACTGTAGCTGCCCTCATAGCCGAGGTCGCGAAGCTCCTCGAAGATCCGGATCAGCGTCAGCCGCTCCCGCAGCGGCTTGGCCGCATTCGCCGACAGCACCCGATCCAGCTCTTCGCGCCAGGCTCCCATCCGCGGATAGGGCTGGTGTTTGCGCTCGTAGCGGAACTCCGTCTCGCCACAACGCAGAACCTTGCGCACAACCTTCCGAGAGATCTTCAGCTCCCGGCAGATCGCCTGGATCGACTTCCCCTGAACCAGCGACAGCCGACGTATCTTTGCAATCGTCTCCACAACCAACATCCAAAACACAAGTGCCTCCGTTCAAAGCGGACGCACTGTGATCACCCCACGTTAAGGGGCCCCGTTTGGACGAAAATCACCCCTCAAACAGAGCCCTCATTCCATGAAAAATCACACTATGAGCGGATCATCGCCTTACTACCCCTGAACGCTCACAGCTCCTTCCCGGTTCGATATCAGGATCGCCACCATGGATCGGAAAGCCGCACGTCAGAATTTCGCGGTCAGGTCGAGGCGGAAGGTGCGGCCGGGAGCGACGACGGCGTTGTTGCTCAGCGCATCCAGATAGTAGCGGTCGAAGATGTTGTCGGCCGCTACATCCACCCGGAAGCTGTCGCTGACCTTGTAGCTGGCGAAGAGATCGACCAGCGTGTAGGAGGGCCACGGCGCGAAACTGGCGACGGGATTGGTCCCCACATAGGAAACGCGTCCGCCGACGGTGAGCTTCTCCTCCATGAAACGCGCGCCTGCCGTCACACTGCCCGTGAAGCGCGGCTGGACAAAGCCGGCCGAGAAATCCACATTGGGCGGGGTGGAACTGCAGACGTCGCTTTCCACATACTGGCTGGTGCCGTCCGGCTGGTTCTCCCAGCGCGCCGAAGGATAACAATAATCCACCTTCGTGAAATAGGTGAAGCTGCCATCCACGAAGAAGGTGCCGGTGTCGTAGTTCGCCGAAAGCTCTATGCCGGAGAACCGGGCCCTGTCGATGTTGTCCATCATGAAATAGGCGGAAGACTTCGGCCACAGCCTCATGATGTAGTCGTCTATGTCGTTGTTGAAGAACACGCCTTTCACCCGCAGCTTGTCACCCCCGACAAGCACATCGTCGCGAAGCAGGTTGATCCCGGCCTCCAGATTGCGGGCATGTTCGGCCTTCAGGAACGGATTGGGCACGAGGCTGGTATCATAGTTCGAAACCGACTCCCGCAGGCTCGGCGGGCGATAGCCTTCATTGTACTGGGCGAAGAACTGGACGCCGTCCCAGGGCTCAAGCCTTGCCCCCAGACCGGGCGAGAAGGAACGGCCCGACAGATCATTGAACTCGCCGTAACTGCCGGAAACCGGGCTGTTGTCCTGCGTCTTGTAGGACAGGTAGCGCAGGCCCGCATTGAGGGCGAGCCAGTCCGTCGGGTTCCAGTCCGCCTTGGTGTAGAGGCTGGCAACGTCCCGCCTGCCTTCAAAGAAGAAGTTGCTGCCGTTGACCCTGCCCTGGCTGGAATTGAGATCCTCCACCGCATAGGAGCCGCCATAGGCCAGTGCCAGGCTTCCCAGTGCGTCAAAGTGGAACTGCGATACGTTTTCAACGTCGAAGCCATAGTTCTGCGACGTATAGGGCTTGGCGAAAGCATAGGCCGCCCCCTCGTCGTTGGTGTCCGCATAATAGACATTGGCCCGTAGCCTTATGGCGTCGTTTTCGGCGGGGTCCCACTCATACTTCGCCGTCAGCCGGTTGGTTCTGGTCTTACGCGGATCGTTCTGCTTCAGCGCGCCATAGAGGAGATCGGAAGGCCAGGTCTCACCATAGGAGAAGTCCGAGCGCAGCCACGAAAGTTGGACCTTGTGGTCCTCAAGGAAGGAGAAACTGGACTTGAGCAGAAAGGATTCCGTCTCCAGCCCGGTGTTCAGGACCTCGCTGCCCGGCTTGTAGAGGGAATAGGTCTGCTCGTTGCCCCATTCGTCGGCATAAGTGGATTTGCCATGCCGGCCGGCAAAATAGTTGCCGTGCCTGCGCCGCGAATAGGCGGCGACAAGATCTATACCGCCGAGCGTTGCCGCTGCGGCCACGCTTCCGTTGAGATTGTCGAAGTCGAACAGGCTGGTGGGATTGTCGCGGAACGTCGTGGTTCCGGTGGGTGGCGGCTGCCTGTTGTTGGACATCAGCCCACCCTTCAGCCGCACGCCGAACTGCTTGCCGTCCTTCAGGATGTCCTGCACGTCCAGCGTACGCATGTTGACCGAGCCGCCAATCGCGCCGGCACCAGCGCCGGACATCTGCGGGCCCTTCTCAATCTCAATTCCGGCAATCAGATCAGGATCGACATAGGAACGTGTGCGACTGCCGGGATAGCCCTGACCTTCCGCAATCGTCTGCTCGCTGCCATCGACCGTCACCTTGACGCGGTTCATGCCCTGAACGCCGCGAATGTTCACCTCGAGCGAGGCACCGTTGCGGTTCGCCGAGGCAATGACACCGGGTGTCGATTTCAGCATGTCGCCGGTGGAGGTGCCCCGAAACCGCTCGATCTGTTCGGCAGATATGTATGCACCCGAACCGGAACTCCTGTAGGGCGCATCCGCCGGATTGCCGCCGCCGCTGATCGTTATGGTGTCGAGCACGAGCGAGCCATCCGCATTGACAGGGACTCCCTGAGCAGCACCGCCTGAACCGGAAACCAGCGCGGCGGTGGAGGGACCGGAAATGTCGGCGCTCACGCCTGTGCCAGCAAGCATTGCCTGCAATGCCTGTGCGGGCGTCATCGTGCCGGACACGGCGGCCGAGCGCTTGCCCGAGACGGTCGCGGAGGTGAAGCCCACGTCCCATCCGGTGGCTCGGATAAAGGAGGCGATCGCCGCCGAAAGGGGCTGCGCGGGAATGTCGAAGCGCGTCTGTTCTGCCACCCGCTGCTGGGCATGCGAGATCACCGGGAAAAAGAGGCTTGCCGATCCGAGCATCGTCGAGGTGATGAGGAAAAAGGCGAGACGCCGTCCGCCGCGCAGCAGGGCCCCTCCATCCGCCCGAACCCGGCCGCCACCATACGCAATCCGCCCCATCGGCAATCCCCTGCAAACTGGTCATGAGAGCCGGTCCGCTGCTGCGAGGACCCGGCCTGTAAACACCTGACACGCGGGCGGCGCAAATCTCACAAAAAAAGTTGAGTTTTTATCGCAGGATTAAGATTCCGCCGGGAAGACGGGTAACGGAAGCGCCTGCAGCGGTGGCAAGAGAGCGGATCGCCCGCTCCGGGTCTTCGAGCCGATAGTTGCCGTTGATCCTCACCTGCCTGAGCCGTGTGTTCGCAAAGATGACCGGCGGGCTGTAATATCGGCCGATTTCCTGTAAGACCTCGCCGAACGGACGATCCCGGAAAATCACCCGGCCTTTCAGCCAGGCAAGCGCTGTTGCCGTATCCATTTTCTCCACCACGGAAAGTCTGGTGTTCGTGGCCGTCATGCTTTCGCCGGGTTCCAGCGCCACCTTTTCACCGGGTGCGGCGGGTCGCGTCACATCGACATGGCCGCGTTCCAGCACGACGACGTCGTGATCCGTTTCTGTGCGGACAGAAAACGCCGTTCCCTTCACCTCCACCGAGGAAAAGGCCGCGGCAACGGTGAAGGGCCGTGCGGGGTCCGGAACGACATCGAAAAACGCCTCTCCACCAAGCAGCGAAACTGCGCGCCTGCCGCCTTCGAAATCGAGCGCGACGGCCGAGGCCGTGTTGAGCACCATGCGCGAACCGTCGGGCAGCATGATTTCGTCGCGCATGCCAGTGGCGGTGATGTAATCCGCCTGCCATCGCAGCATCAGCGCGGGGTATTGCTGGACGCAGACCGCAATCAAGATTGCCGCGGCAGCCGCGAGAACCGCCCGGCTCCACATCTTCCTTTTCCGCCTCCCGCCGTCGACGGCGACCGGCTTTCGGTCGGGAGCGACGTGGCCGGCACGTAAAGCCACCTCGCCTGCAACCATGTCCATTTCCGGAAGTTCCCAGGCCTCGGCGACCGCGGCAAATGCCCGGGCGTTTGCAGCATCCGCCTGACGCCATGCCTCGAATGCCGTCCGCAACTGCCTGTCGTCCGGTTCGGCCTGAAGCGTAAAGAGCCAGCTCAGCGCAGCATCCATCGCTGCGTCGGGATGGACGAACCCCTCCTCCTCGCTCTGATCTGGCTTGTCACGTTCCACTCAGGTCAATCCGGTCTGGCAGGTCTTCATGAGAGCGACCCTGTAGGTGAGACACATCGCGAACTGGAATCTCACAAAATGCACTCCAGATACCGGCGACGGCCACGCGCCCGGCAGGTGGCTGTTCAGTTGCGGTCGATCTTCGCCAGAGCCTCAACGCAATGAGCATGCGCCAGCTTCAGATCATTGAAGACGGTATTCGGCGAAACGCCAAGATGCTCGGCGATCCTGGGGTAGGACCATTTCTCGATGCGGCTGAGCACCCACACCGTCCTCGCCCGCTGCGGTAGCTTCGCCACGGCCTCGTGCAGATGGCGCAACCTCTGGCGATGGATGAGATCGGCCTCCTGCGAGGGCGTATCCGAGGCGATGTTGCCGACATCGGCCGCCGGCAGGTCGTCGCATTCGACAGCCCCACGAGTTCTTTGGTGGCGCAGGTGATTGAGCGCAATGTTGCGGGCCGTCTGGAACAGGAAGGCTTCGATGTGGTCGATGGGACCGTGCTCGACGGCCTTTCTGGCCCTGACATAGGTCTCCTGCGCGACATCTTCCGCCGTCTGCGGGTCACGCACGATCCGCAACACGCTCCACATGATGGATTTGCGATTGCTCAGGAAAATATCGGCAAGGGTCGTGGTCATGTCGGAACAGGAAACTGTGGCGCTGCGCCGCTGCGAATACGCCACGATTGAGGTCGGCCTGATTTCCGATAGCCCTTTTGCGAAATACCCGCAACGCCAATGATCCGGAGCCTTTCCAGATCACCGGCCAGATTTCGGGCCAGATCCCGGCTCTGCCGACAGACGCCGCTGTTGTGGGTGTCGCACTCGATCAGGCGGAACGCCGCACATTGCGAGAGCATGGCGAGTTTCGACTGCAAGGTAACAAAGGTGGTCAAGGCCACCGGTTACAGCGGCGTGCGTGAGGTCTGAGGTCTGAGGTCTATCCCCGTACTGTTGGACTATTCTATTCGAAATCCATGGGCGGGTGGACGTCTTGTTTCCAATCTGCCCCGGCGCCCCGAGATCGGTAGATTATCCGACCTCGAGGCTCAATTCGCCACAGTCGAACCGATGCGAAGACGATCGACGGGCAGTATCGTTGTTTCCGGAATGTCGCGTATCTCAGCCTCCTTGCTGCCGCGATGATGGGCCGCGCGCATCTTGGACACCCAGTGTACATCTTGCGACAGGTTGCATTGCAAACTATCTGTCAATGGCGGGATGCCCCTGCTGCTTCGGATGCATGATCGTCATCAGTGAGTTCTAACGGTCGGGCATCCGCACAAACCAGCCCACGGAACAGCAGCCCGCCGCATGACACATGCATGGCGTGGATCGATCACACCCTACTTTGACAATTCCGGAACCTCGATATCCATCAGCGGCGCGAATTGCTGGCCGCCGTGAAGGTCGGCATCGGCAGGGTCACCGGCCGGAAGCAACCTCGGGATCGTGAACTTGAACGCGAGCGCGTTGTCACAGACGAAGAACTTCATATCGTTGACATCACAACCGATCTTCTCGGCCATGGCCTCGGAGGTGATAACGCCGGAACGTTTCACATGCTCATAAGTAGCCTCATCGGAGAACATGATGTCGTAGGTGAGGGAGAAGGGGCCGGCGTTCTTGCTGCGGATCAGCGCGGTGCAATCGCTCAGTTTCATAAGGGGCTGCCTTTATCAATCAACCGAGAGTAAGGATTTCTCTGCGGAAAACGGTTTCGTCCGGCGTGGGAAGCAGGACATGGTGCATCGAGAACCTCCAATACGGTCCCCGTTCTACATGGGCTTGGTTGAACAGGCAGGCGAAGCCCGTGATCGAGCCTGACCATTCGGGAATCGGATGATGCAGCAGGGGCTGCCGGCTCAGTTCTGCAAGCTTGTTTGCAAGCTCCTGGGTCGGTGCCGAAAGACAGAAGGCGAGACCGATCTCGTGCGGCGGATGCGCGTGGGAAGGCTCGCGAGCCCCCATCACCGCGTTGTGCCCATAGGCGTGCGTGTCAATTCTCCAGTCTTTCGGCGACAGCACATTGCCCAAAAGGCGCGCGGCGCGCTGGCGCACATCATCTTTCACTTCCGCCAACCATTTGTCGAACTGGCGAATGATGAACGGATCCCTGATGCCGCCCATAAGCATCGACTGATAGCCGGCGAATTCGACGCCTTCCAGTTTTATGCTCGGCCTGTCCGCCGGAATGTAGCGAGCGCCGGAAATGCGAACGCTGACCGGGTCGTGCTGCTCGAACTGCGCGTCGGTGATGTCGAGCGTTCCCGATGATTCGCGATGCAGATACGGATCGCCGTTTTCATACAGGCTGTGCGAGGCTACGCTTTGAGGCGTGCAACGCAGGCCCTCGCCCACCGGGGTGATGATACCGTGATCGGCAAACAACTCGCCGAACATGGCGCCCTTGCCGTAGGTCTCGCAGGTCAGCGTGCCGCATTCGACGATCTTGCCGGCATGCCAGGCAAGTCCCTCAGGGATGCCGCGCATGATGGGCAGAGCGGCGAAGAGGGCTGAATCGCTGCATCTGCCGGCCAAAATGAAGTCGACATCCTCCTGTAACGCTTCCTGCAGCGGCTCGACCCCCATCATGCCGACAATGCGCGTGGAACGGCCAATGCCGTCGCGGTCCAGCGCAGGCGCATGGTCGAGAGCGACCACGCGTCCGTCATCATAGGCGTTCTGGAGCATCGCCGGATCAAGTTCTGAACGGATCACCGCGATGCGGCGCTTCAACCCGTGCTGCGAGACGATGTCCTTGATGATGTCGAGCGTACGATCGACATGAGGGTCGCCGCCTGCCGTATCTGCGGACCCGACGAGAACAGGTGTGCCCTTGGGCACTTCTGTCAGCAATATCTCAAGATCGTGCCGCAAGGCCTCGGTGGCGTAGGCTCCCCTGCCGACGCCGAGATGATATGGCCCTGCATCAATCGTCCCAGCATCAGACGCGACAAAATCCGGTTGCCGCTCCATAGCGGCACGGAAGGCCGGCAGGTGGATGCCACTTCCGACAGCGCCGGACGAGCACACAAATTTCACACTCTCAGTCAAGGCAAGCTCCGCTGCTTCATTGTGGGGGCAACTCACCACAGATAATCGATATTGTCGACTAAATTTTCGCAAGACTCACAAAACAGGCTTGACGTCTAGATATTTTACCGCATTTCTTTAGGTGGCACGCAGTTTTGTCGACAAAGGTGAGATGTGGATAGTTCAGCCCCCCTTTCGGACCAGATCGTGCAGATCATTTCCGACGCGGTCATTTCAGGCGAGTTCGCTGAGGGGGAGCGGTTGCGGGAGGCGGAACTCGCAACACGGTTTGGTGTAAGCCGTGCGCCGCTGCGTGAAGCGATGCGGCTGCTTGAAGAGCGGCGGCTGATTGAGCGGCTGCCCTACGCCGGTGTGCGCGTTGTTCCTTTGACCGCCCGTATGGTCTCCGAGCTGTACGAAATTCGCGCCGCGCTGGAGGCAATCGTCTGCCGTCGCGCAGCGGCAAGGATCACCGACACGCAGATCGAGGAACTTGAAACGATGCTCGAGGCCGAGCGGTCGCTTCTTCCTCTCATTGAGCACGGCGAGCAAAGCCGGCCACTTCCGATCCGGGACTTTCATGCCCGGCTGGCAGAAATAGCCGACAATTCGGAGCTTCAGAGCCTGCTTGCAACGGATCTGTGGCGCCGCGCACGCGGTTACTACCGGCGTGTATGGCCGGACCTCGCCGACCGCACCCGCATCGCGCATGCCGAGCATTCTGCGGTTCTGGATGCGTTGCGCCAGCGGGACGGAGAACTCGCAGCGTTGCTGATGCGCCGGCACATCGAGCGCTCCCGTGCATTGCTTGAAAGCCAGGTTTCCCCGCTGGCCGACTGACACCGGGGGTGGAAAAAGCGATCCGAAATGGGCGGATCGACACAAGAAAATTAGAGGAGAACACAATGAGACGTTTTACTGGATGGGTTGCAGCCGCTGCTCTGCTGGTTGCTGGCGCGAATGCCTTCGCCGATGAGCAGGCAGAACTGGTGGAGGCGAGCAAGGCCGAAACCGGCCTTCTGATTTACTCGAACCTCGAGCCCGAATTCTGGACGGCTGCGCTGGAAAAATTCAACGCACAGTACCCGTGGATCAAGGTCGAAACCACCAATATGGGCGGCGACCTCTGGGAGAAATATTACGCGGAAAGCTCGACCTCGACCCGCACGGCAGATCTTATCCTGACCGCAGGTGTCGACCGCTGGCTGGAGTTTGCCGAAAAGGGTGAGATTGTTGACTATGTGTCGCCGGAGGCCTCGTCCCTGCCAGACTGGAGCAGGCCGCTGCCGGGTCTCTATACCGCATCTGTCGACCCGATCATCATTGCCTACAACAAGTTTGTCGTCACGGAAGACAAATGGCCCAAATCCGTCGCAGACATCGCCGCACTCGCTCCCGACTACAAAGGCAAGGTGTCTACATATGATGCCGCTGCCAATCCGTTCGGCCTGTCACTCTTCTGGACCTGGGATCAGAACCATCCGGAAGGCTGGTCTCAGATGGAAGCCATCGGCGCTGCTTCGCGGCCGGAGCGCAGTGCGGGCACCATCCGCCACAAGGTCATATCCGGCGAGTACGCGCTTGGAATGTTCCTATCCGGGGTCAACATCCCGCGCCTGAGCGCACCGGAAATGTCGTCGATTGTCGGCTGGGCTTTTCCCGAAGACGGCACGATGCTTTCCATGCGCGGACTGGCGCTGACCAAGGCAGCTTCGAGCCCGGCCTCGGCCAAGCTGATGATGAACCTCCTGCTGTCACGTGATGGCCAGATTGCGCTCGCAGAGAACGGCCTCACGCCCTATCGCGACGACATTTCCAAAGAGGACGTGCCCTATTACAGCCTGACCGCGATCCGCGAGCAGGTCGGCGAGGAGAACATCTTCATCGTCGAGTACGACCCGGAACTGATGACGAACCGCGAAGCCTTTTCCCAGAAGTGGTCGGCCGCGTTCTTCGCCAAGAAGTAACGACGCGACATGCAAGAGAGACACGGTTCAGTGCCAGCGCCAACCGCCACCCTCTCCGTCGGGCCTATATCCCCGGGCGCACGCCCGGGGAGGAGCCTGGCAGAGCCTTTCATCCAGCACGCCGTGATGCTTTCATGCGTCGCGCTGGTCATGGTACCCTTGGTGCCGCTGCTGCTTCAGGCGTTCAGCCCCATGCCTCTCTACGCATGGCAGGGCTCCCTGACCCTCGGCAACTTCCGCACTCTCTTCGGCTTGCCTGAAATATCGGAACTCGCCGGCAACACGCTTTTGTTCTGCGCGATATCGATCATCTTCTCGATGGTGTTCGGGATCGGGCTCGCGATCGTGGTGGCTCGGACCAACATCCCGGCACGCGGACTGCTGACAAGCATCCTGCTGTGGCCGATTTTCGTGTCGCCGCTTGTCATCGGCTTTGGCGCGATCCTGACATATGGACCGACGGGCTACATCACCACGCTGGTGACACGTATAACCGGCATCAGCGAACCCTGGAACATCTACTCGCTCACCGGCCTGTCGCTCATCTCCGGCCTGTCGATGGCGCCGATGACGATCCTCTACTGCCTGTCATCGGCAAGGCAGCAGGACCCACGGCTGGAACAGGCGGCGCAGGTCGCCGGTGCATCGCCCGTGCGGATCATGCGCCGCATTACACTGCCGATGATGCGGCCGGCGCTGATCTTCTCGCTTGCGATGAACATCGTCGCAGCGCTGGAAATGTTTGCGATCCCGCTTCTGCTCGGCGGCCCGTCCGGCATCCAGCTTTTGACGACCTTCATCTATGACAAGGGCTTCGAGGACGGACGGCCGGATTACGGCCTCGTAGCCGCAGCTGCGCTGGTGCTTCTTGTACTCGTCGCATTGCTGGTTGCTGCGCAGACCTTCGTGCTGCGCCGCAGCCATCGCTTCCTCAGCATCGGTCCGAAAGGAAGCCGCATGCAGGTGATGGACCTCGGCGCATGGAAGTGGTGGGTGTTCTGGGCGACGCTTTCCTATGTTCTGCTGGGGATCGTGGCTTTGGTGTTCGGGTTGTTCCTGCGCTCCTTCGTCATGGTGTTGTCCCCTTACATCAACCCGCTCGATGTGCTCACGCTGAAAAACTATCAGGATGTGCTGTTCAACCCGAGCTACCAGCGCGCGATCTGGAACACCGTTGTGATCGCCATCGGCGGCGCATTCGTCGGCACAGTCATCATCGGAATGATCACCTTCGTCGCGCAGCGTTCGAGCTATCGCCTCGCCCGTCTGCTCGACCTCACCGTGCAGTTGCCCCGCGCGGTGCCCGGCCTGATCGTCAGCCTCGGCGTCTTTTATGCGGTGATTTTCATCCCGGGCCTTTCTGTTTTCGGCGGCACGCTCTGGGTTCTGGCTTTTGCCTACGTCATCCGCCATCTGCCAGCCGGCTACGGCATCGTGGCGCCGGCGATGTTGCAGGTCACGAAGGACTTCGACCGCGCCGCCAGCGTTGCCGGTGCGTCATGGATGACCATCATGCGTCGCATCGTTGCCCCCATCCTGAAGCCGGCGTTCCTGTCCTGCTTTGCGCTGCTGATGATCCTTTTCTTCAAGGAATATGCGGCGGCGATCTTCCTTTATCGCCCCGGCAATGAGGTGATTTCCATGGCGATGCTCAACGCCTGGGTGCCGGGCTACACCGGTATCGTCGCCTCGCTGGCCGTGATCCAGATCGTGCTGACGAGCCTGCTGCTGCTCGTTTTCACCCGCCTGTTCGGAGTCAAGTTAAATGGCTGACATCGTTATCGAAAACATGAGCCGCACGATCGGCGTTCTGAAGATCCTGCACGATTTGTCGCTTTCGGTTGCCGAAGGCGAGTTCATCACCCTGCTGGGCCCGTCCGGTTGTGGCAAGTCGACGACGCTCAATGCGCTTGCCGGCCTCGACCGGCCAAGCGCTGGACGGATCACCGTCGGCGGGCGTGTGCTCTATGACGAGGACGCGGGCATCTTCGTGGAGCCGCGGTTCCGTGATCTCGGCATGATGTTTCAGTCCTATGCGCTGTGGCCGCATATGACGGTGCAGCAGAACCTCGCCTTCACCCTCGACATCCGCCGCATCACCGGCGCTGTCGCGCGTGAGAAGATCGCGCACGCACTCGACCTTGTGGACATGGACCGCTACGCGGGTCGCTATCCCGGTGAGTTGTCGGGCGGACAGCAGCAACGCGTCGCGCTCGCGCGCACCCTCGTCTACGGTCCTCGCCTGATGCTGCTGGACGAGCCACTGTCCAACCTCGACGCCAAGCTGCGTGACAAGGCAAGGGACTGGTTGCGTGACCTGCAACGACGCACGGGCGTGACCACAGTCTACGTCACGCACGACCAGACCGAGGCGCTCGCGCTCAGCGATCGTATCGTGGTGATGGAAGCAGGCCACATCGTCCAGGTTGGAACCCCCGAACAAATATACAAGCAGCCAGCATCGCCGTTCGTCGCGGATTTCGTTGGCTCGAACAACATTTTCGAAGCTCGTGTTCTGCGCAGGCAGGAACGCACACTGGCGCTTGGCCTTGCCGGCGGCATCGAGATTCTTGCACCCGCCATAGACGGCGTGGACGTTGGGGAGCTGGTCAAGGCAGCGATCCGCCCGGAAGAGATCGTACTCGGGGAAACCAGCCCGGAAAGTGACCCTGCCGAAATCCACGCAGTCGAGCTGCTCGACAGTGTCTATCAGGGGGCTCGGCACGTTCTGGCTTTCAGGCTTGGCGACGTCGAGTTCCAGGCTGAGCAGGCAAAAGCCATTGCCGCAGGACAGACGCTGCATGCCCGCCTGCCACGTGAAGCCATTCACGTTTTCGCGCCGACCTGAGATGGGCGCATTCAAACCCATGCGATGAGAGCAAAAACGAGCGCGGCAGCTGATACGTAATTTGAAGCCAGCCTTCCGCAGGTTGTCAGGATCGCTCCCGGCGCCGGCTGAAGCCGATCGAGATACGCAGTAACAAATACCTGATCAATCGGATGGAACAGAGCCCTCTGCGGTCACGCCGCCCCGGAATTCATGAGGGCGAGAATGCTATCGTTGAATCACACAAAGGAAGGAAGAACCCAATCAAATGGAATACGACACCTGCCCATGCGTGAAAGGCTGGCACAGGCCGCCTCGCCGATAGCGGCGAGGCAATCGCACAACTGGCCGGAGACAAACAGCAGGCCATTTGCGATCACCGTCTGGGAACAGCGGGAACAATGGCGCCGTCGGTTGCAATCGGGATAATGGATCAGCTTGTCACATACGGCAAGATCGGATCCGGCGAAGCTGCCACCGGGCAGGAGGAAGCGGAAATTACCAGCGCAGCGCCGGAGTGCTCACAGGCTCGTCCCACAGCGCCGTCAGTTCATCGTCGAGCACCGTGACCGTCAGCGAGCAACCTGCCATTTCTAGCGAAGTGACAAAAGAGCCGACGAGGCTGCGCGCGACGCTGAGACCTTCGGCCTCGAGACGTTTGCGAGCGGCGTTGAACACCAGATAGAGCTCACCCGAAGGCGTGCCGCCAAAGCCGTTGACGAAGAGCAGGCATTTGCTGCCAGCCTCGGGCTTGAGATCGTCGAGGATCGCCTTG
>WPCJ01251988.1_pt1 | contig 14820 bp, 16 predicted proteins | sample 5399831 | NCBI WGS metagenome assembly WPCJ01 (sample SAMN12869470, study PRJNA574797) | sludge metagenome | isolation source: wastewater treatment of pH10 | place: China:Beijing | collected 2019-05-20 | reverse complement strand
GGCCGCCAGCGTCTGGCGGCCATGGGTGCCGGCGTTGCCGACAACCAGCTTGAGATCGAGCTTCTCGGCCTTGAAGAAGCCGCGCGCCTCGGCGATCGCTCCGAGGGCATAGACGGGTGTCTGCGGCCCATAAGCGAGCGAGGCTGTCGCCGATTGGGCGCCTGCCGCGGCGGGAATGAGGCCGGCCATTGCGAATGAACCGCCCCCCGCCAGCAGGTCTCGACGTGTGATCTTCATGGCGTCCTCCCTGGACATTGTCAGTTCGCGGTGCCGGTTTTCCGGTCTTGCAGTTCGGCCAGCACCTCTTCGGTGTGCTGGCCGATCATGGGTGGATCGCGGCGCTTGGTCAGGCGGCTGCCGTCGAAGGTGAAGGGCAGCGCCGGCGTCTTGACGGTGCGCCCGTCGTTCAAGGTCAGCTCAAGCAGCCCCTGCGAGGCGTTGAGATGCGGATCGTCGAACAGGTCGCCCGGCGTGTTGACCGGCGCGAAGGGCAGTTCCAGCCGCTCCAGGATGGTGCTGATCTCGGCTAGGTCGTAGCCCGCCACGATCGACCTGATCTCGGGGATGATCCAGCCGCGATTGTCGACGCGGCCCTGGCTGGTCGCGAGCCGCGGGTCACCAAGCCAAGCTTCGCGGCCAAAGGCGCGGCAGAAGCCTTCCCAATGTTCCTCGCCGACGATCGAGATGAAGATCTTGTCGCCGCTCTTCGTGTCGAACAGGTCGTAGACCGGCCAGGGCGATTCCTTCACCGACCACGGAACGGAGCGCTCGCCCGTGACGCTTTCGAACATCATCGCCTGCGCCATCAGGAAGACATTGTTCTCGAACAGCGCGCTCTGGATGTAAGCCCCTTTGCCAGTGCGCTCGCGCTGGGCCAGCGCCGCCTGGATCGCGATGACCCCGAACATGCCGCCCATGATGTCGTTGACGGAGGCGCCGGCGCGCATCGGCTTGCCGGGAAGCCCCGTCATATAGGCGAGGCCCCCCATCATCTGGACGACCTCGTCGAGCGCGAGGCGGTTCTCGTAAGGGCCCGGCAGGTAGCCCTTCAATGAGCAATAGATCAGGCGGGGCGCGTCGGGGGCGAGCGTCTCGTAGTCGAGGCCGTATCGGGCCAGCAGCCCCGGGCGGAAATTCTCGATCAGCACGTCGGCGCGCACGATTAGCTCGCGGGCGGTCTCGCGCCCCTCAGGCGTCGCCGTGTCGATGACGACGCTGCGCTTGTTGCGGCTATAGGTGTTGAAGAAGCCGGAGGCGACGCTCTTGAAGAAGCGTGTCCGGTCGCCCTTGGGCGGCTCGACCTTGATCACGTCGGCGCCGAGATCGGCGAGGATCATCCCGCAGGATGGCCCCATCACCATTTGCGAGAACTCGATGACCCGGACCCCTTCGAGCGGCAGCGGGTTCACGCGGCCACCCCATAGACCTTCGGCAGCCCGGCCTCGCGGACATGGCTGCGGATACGTTCCTCCGGCAGGGCTGCGGCGAGTATTTCGGTGGCCGCGAGCAGGTGTTCGAGATCGATCCCGGTCCGCAGGCCCATCTGCTCGAGCATGAAGACCAGATCCTCGGTCGCGATGTTGCCGGAGGCGCCGGGCGCGAAGGGGCAACCGCCGAGCCCGCCGCAGGCAGCGTCGAAGCTGGTGACGCCGGCCTCTAGTCCCGCCAGCACATTGGCGAGGCCGAGCCCCATCGTGTCGTGGAAATGCAGCCGGATCGGCATCTCCGGGCCGACCGCGCTGCGGACGGCCTTGACGAGCGAACGGACGAGCCGCGGATCGGCGTAGCCGACCGTGTCGGCGAGGCCGATCTCGTCGACGCCGCGCCGAGCCAGCGCTTCGGCGACCTGGCAGACATCGCGTTCGGCGACACGGCCTTCGAGCGAGCAGCCGAAAGCGGTCGGGATGCCGCCCATCACATGCGGTGCTTTGGCCTGTTGCTTCGCCTGCGCGACGATGGCGCCGACGATCTCCGCCTGTTCCTCGCGGGTGCGCCGCGTATTGGCCATGCTGTGGCTGTGGCTGGCGGAGACGATGCAGTAGAGCATCTGGGCTCCGGCCGAGATCGCACGCTCGGCGCCCTTGGCGTTCGGCACCAGCGCGCCGACCCGCCATTGCGCGCTGACCGCGCGCGCGGTTTGCACAAGTTCCGCTGCATCGGCGAATTGCGGGAAGGCCTGTGGTGGCACGAAGCTGGTCGCGTCGATCTCGCCGAAGCCGCACCGCGCCAGCGCCTCGATCCACTCCCGCTTCGTTTGCGTCGGCATCACCTGCCGCACCAGTTGCAGCCCGTCGCGGGGGCCGACCTCGCAGATTTGGACGTCGCGCATAGCCTACCCTGAGCGTTATTTTGTCATTTGTTGCTATAAAGTACAAAATCTGCGATTGGATTGTCAATCGCCGTCCGGGGCATAGAGTCCCGCGCAGGCATCGTGGCGGGCAGGGCATGGACGAAGGGATTTCGACTTCGGCAAAGACGATCGAGCTCGCGGGCCAGATCATCGAAATCGCCCGCAGCGAGAACATCCGGTGCGGCGAGCGGCTGTTCGAGCATCGACTCGCCAATCGCCTTGGCATGTCGCGCGGCCCGGTCCGAGCCGCCTTGCGCTCGCTTGCCGAGGCCGGGCTGGCGGAAGCGGTTCCGAACAAGGGTTTCGTCCTGACCCAAAGCCTCGACTCGGACATTGCGCTGAAGGCGCTGAACGCCGGCGACCGGAGCGAGACCCACTACCTCGCGATCGCCAAGGACCGGCTCGAAGGGCGCGTGCCCGATGTCGTCAGCGAGGCCGAGCTGATGCGCCGCTACGGCCTGAAGCGGGCGGAGCTGTTGCGCTTGCTCGACCGGATCGCGGCAGAGGGCTGGGTCGAACGGTTGCGCGGCTATGGCTGGCGCTTCACCCAGACCCTCAACAGCCCCCTCGCTTACGCCCAGACCGGGCGCCTGCGCATGATGATCGAGCCTGGCGGCATCCTTGAGCCGACATTCCGGTGGAACGCCGAGCTGATGGCCCCGGTGCGGGAGCACCAGGAGCGCGTGCGCAAGGATGGCCTCAAGGTCTTCACCCTATCGGAGATGTTCCGCTTCGGCTGCGAGGTGCACGAAGCCATCGCGGAATGCTCCGGCAATGCCTTCTTGCTGGACGCGCTACGTCGGCTCAACCGGATCCGGCGGCTGTTCGCCTATCGCTTCATTCCCGATTTGGAGATGGTTGAGCGGCACACGCAGGAGCATCTCCAGATCCTCGACCTGCTCGAACGCGACGACCGCGAGCAGGCCGCCGCGCTCATGCGGGCCCATCTCCACTGGAGCGGTGGCGGCGACCAGATCAGCTAGCGATTAAAACGGTTGGCCTGCGCCAACTTCGGACGTTGGCGCCTCGCCCATAAGCGGACTTCCAGGACGATAAGAGAGGCGCCTGCCCGCTCATTCAGGGCGACGTGGTGGAACCGTCGGTGCTCAACCCATTCGCTCGGACGCATATGACCCCGGCGAAGCGCGAAAAGCCACGGTTTTCCTGTCATTCAGGAAGACACGCCGATGAATATGGGCGTGGATAACCCGCGCGAGAACCTGGCTCTCCACGTCTCGGCCGGGGCTTACTTAATCGTCGGGACTCTGGCTGACCGGTGCTGTGGTTCGCGGAGGCAGGCGCGCTCGTCGACGCGCTCGATGAGCCTGAGCTTGGCCTCAGCTTCCGCCGAATGCGGCATCGTCGCCCTCCTACTCGACGAGGCGCGCGACCTCTTCGCGAACATAGAAGTCTGGTCGACGGCAGAGCCTCTATCTTACTTCTGGTTTGGTGCCCGGCGCGGCGCACTGATCCTCGCTTATGCCCATCTCTGCCGGATCGGGCTTTGGCGGACGCGCAGCTTGGCCGACCTCCTCACGAAGATGGAAATCGAGCGTGGGCTCAGCGAGCGCACCGAGGCCCCATCGCCCGGCAGGGTGGGCGCTTCGTGGATCGTCCCAGGCGGCGTCGAGCTGTGAGGCCGGTGATGAACACGATCCCGACCTACGAGAACGCGTTGCTCGACGCCCAGCGCTGCAACTCCAGATCCTGATGGGTCATCCGTGCGATTAGCGTCCTGATCAGGGAGGGATCGAGGAAGAGGGCATGCCGTCCCGCGATGGGCCGGCCACAGCAGCCCCTCCGACCAGTCCCGCGATCGAAATCTACGATGCCGGGCGACTGGCGCGTCGTCTGGGGCACGCGGATGGCTTTGTCGGAGATCCGGCCGAGGCCAGCAACGACGAGGATGCCGGTCATGTTCGTCAGGTCCGGCTATGGACGAAGATGCATGCCGACGACCGCGGACCTTGCGCAAACTCGTCGGCCCCGACGAAGCCATGACCGCACGCCGCTGATAGGAGCCCTGTCCTTGGATGTTGCCGTTCCATATTGCGATCCGAACTGCTTGCGCCGTGGTCGCGCTTTCCTGGGATTGCGCCTCCCGCCGCATATGGTTTTGCTGCTCGCCCTATTGCATGCTCGCGAGGCTCGGCCACGATTAATCGGCCGGAGTTCACTTCTTCCATCAACGACCCGTCAGCAGAAGTCTGGATTTTAGCAGAATGGACATCTCGCCACGTCAGCTCGCACATCTGCTGGCGATCCATCGCTCCGGCTCACTCTTGCGTGCCTCGGAGGGTCTCGGCGTTGCACAGCCATCGCTCTCGGTCAGCGTCGCCCGGCTCGAGGATGTGACCGGCCACCGGCTCGTTGAGCGCGGGAGGCACGGTGCCAAGCTCACCGCGGCCGGGCTGGCTCTTCTGAGGCATGCGGAGAGCCTCGAAGCCGTGCTGCAGACGGCAGGCGAGGAAATGCGGAATCTCCGGGTCGGCGTTGCGGGGCCGCTAATTGTGGGCGGCACGCCGCTCTCGGCGAGCAGCATCATCCCCGACATCCTGTCGAGCCTCTACCGCGAGCAGCCCGCCATGGCCTGCAGCGTAATCGAGGGCTCGGACGACGACCTGCTCGCCGGCCTCCTGACCCACCGCATAGATGTCGTCATCAGCACGATCAGCGGCCATGGCTCGAGCGGCCGCGAACGTGAGGACATCGCGAACGAGCCCTTGTTCGGAGCCGGCGTCGCCGCGCTCGTCCGGGCCGGTCATTCTCTCGCGGGAGAAAGGGAACTGTCCCTGACCGAGCACCGGGAGGCTCTTTGGGTCATGCCGCCCGAAGGCAGCACCTTCACCACGCTAGTGGAGGCGCTGTTCACGACGGCGGGCCTGGCTTTTCCCGAGCGCATCATCCGCGCAGCGCCCTTCGGCGTGCTGAAGGAGATCGTGCGCCGCACCGACGGTATCACGATCCTATCGCACCAGATCGTCCGCAGCGAACTGGAGGATGGCTCTCTCGTCGCGCTGCCGCTAAGGCAGCAGCCTGCCAAGCGCATCTTCGGCCTGCGCACCCTCAAGCAGCATCCGATGAGCGCGCTCGCCAGGCGATTCATCGAGATCGCGCGGGAGAAGGCAGTTGATTACGACCACGCCTGAACGGCCCGGGCGGCCTATCACTGCGGCTCGATGCCCAAGGTCGGGATGAGCTTCGCGGCGCTGTCGTATTGACTTCGCAGGAAGGCCGCGGCGCTCGCCGGCGTGGTGGCGTCCGCCTCGAACTCGAAGCCCAGCTTCGCCGCTGCGCGCTGCAATTCGGGGTCGGCCGTGGCCTGCGACACGGCCTTCGCCAGCTGCTCTGCGATCGCGGCAGGCAGCCCGGCCGGCGCCATCATCATGAACCAAGCCTGAAGGTCGGCGGAGGGGAGGATTTCGGTGATCGCCGGCAGGTCCGGCATCGATGCGATGCGCCGCGTCCCCGCGGCGGCGATGGGACGCAGGGCCTTCTCCTCGATATGCGCCTCCGCGACCGAAACCGACAGGATCGCCACCTCGGTCCGGCCGGTGACGGTGTCCTGAACCGCGCTGGAGATCGTGTTGTAGGGCACGAGCACGAAGCGGGTGCCCGCCGCCTTGTTGATCGCCTGCCCCAGAATGCCGGACAGGTTGCGCGGCCCGTCGACGGCGATCGACAGCGAGCCCGGTTTCTCCTTCTCCAGCGCGATCAGCTCGGCGAGCGACGTCGCCTTCACTGACGGGTTGACCACGATGACCTGGTTGCTCCTGGCGATGAATGCGACGGCCGAGAGGTCGCGCAGCGGATCATAGGAGAGCTTCTTGAAGGTGAAGGGATTGGTGACCAGGCCGGCCGAGGTGGTGAACAGCAGCGCATAGCCGTCGGGCGCCGCCCGCACCACAGCTTGCGTCCCGACGACATTGGCGGCGCCGGGCTTGTTCTCCACCACCAATTGCTGGCCGAGGCTGCGCGCCATGCGCTCGGCGATCATACGGCAGAGAATGTCGGGGCTGCTTCCTGCCGATTGCGGAACGACCACGGTGATCGGCTTTTGCGGCCAACTCTGCGCACGGGCGGCCGTGCCGACCAGGAGGCTGCCTGCCAGGCAGGACAGCAATGCGCGTCTATCGAGGGTCTTCATGATATCCTCCCTGAATTTGGGCCGCTCCTATCGACGTGGAGCGGTCCCGATACGGCTTCGGCCGGCCGTCGTCAGATTTCGTCGCGAACGCCGTTGCTCAATGTGCCGAGGCGATCGATCTCGACCTCGACGAGATCGCCGGGCTTGAGCCAGAGCGGCGGATTACGCTTGGCGCCGACGCCGCCCGGTGTCCCTGTCGCGATCACGTCGCCGGGCTCGAGCCGCGTGAAGCGTGAGCAATAGGCGATCTGGGTGGGGATATCGAAGATCATATGGCTGAAGCGGGCGTCCTGAACGACCTGGCCGTTGACCCTGGTCTGCAGCCTCAGCCCTGAGAGATCGCCCAGTTCGTCGGGCGTCGCCATCCAGGGGCCGAAGGCACCGGTGCCGGGAAAATTCTTGCCCGGTGTGAACTGGTGCGTATGGCGCTGGAAATCTCGCAGGCTGCCGTCATTGTAACAGGCGTAGCCGGCGATATGGTCCCGGGCGTCGGCATTCTCGATGTAGCGCCCCGCCTTGCCGATGATCACGGCGAGTTCGCCCTCGTAGTCGAGATCGGTCGAGACTTTGGGCCTGATAATATCGGCGAGATGCCCGATCTGAGTGTTGGCGTAGCGGGCGAAGACAGTCGGGTTCTCGACCTCCGAGCGTCCGGTCTCCTGACGGTGCATCTCGTAGTTCAGGCCGATGCAGAGAATCTTGTCCGGGTTCGGAACGACTGGCAGCCACGTGATCCGCGCCAGCGGGATGCTGTCCGCCTTTGCTGCTGCGGCGGGGATGGCCGCCAGCGCATCGGCCGCGAGCACGGCTTTCAGGTCTGCGAAGCGATCGTGAAGGACCGCGCCGACATCGGCGATCGCCTCGCCCGAGACCACGCCCCAGCTCTGTCGGCCGTCGATGATGAATGAAGCCAATTTCATGGTGTCGCTTTCTTCTGCGAAATGGCGGAGTGAGGTGCCATCGGCTCTCAGGCCGCGGCGGTGGTTCGGCCGGGGATCGACCCGGCATAGGCATGCAGCGCAAGCCGGAGCTCGGCGAGTAAGGCGAGGCAGGCGGCGGCCGCGTCCGCCGTCCCGAAGACGTAGTGATCTGGACGGATCAGCGCCGCGCCGGCGTCCTGTTCCGCCAGCCATCCGGCCAGCACGCCGTCCCGCTCGCGGAACGCCTCGACGGCAGGCGGCACGGCCACCGTGCCGTCCGATAAAGCAAGGACGGTCACGCCGAGGTCTTGGGCGGCATCGGACAGGGCCGATAGCTGCTCGGGCCGCCAGCCCGGAGCTCGCGTATCGATGACCATACGCCAGCCCGTGCCGAAGACGGCGTCGAGCAGCCCCTCGCGGCCGGCAGCCATCGCGTAGGGCTGTGGGAAAAGGCGTCCGGTGCCGGGGCGACGCGATGAGGACAGTAGGCCAGCCCGAAGCGGCGGGATCACCGACTGTCGGGTGATCGTCGCTGGAACGCCGCCGCTTTCGGCCAGAAGCCGCGCGTCGCGTCGCCTCGCCGCCTCGGGATCGCGCTCGCACAGGACGGCTCCGATCCCCTTGATCTGCTCGATCAGCTCGCGCACATGCGGGCTGCGCTCCTCGCCATAGGTGTCCAGGAGCGAGGGGTCGGCCTGCCCCGCAAGGACGGCCTGCAGCTTCCAGACGATGTTCGTAACGTCGCGCATGCCCTGGCACATGCCCTGTCCCAGGATCGGCGGCTGCTGATGCGCCGCGTCGCCGGCGAAGAAAACGCGGCCGAGATGCCAGTCCCGCAGGACGAGGGCGTGAAAGCGGTAGCTGGCGGCACGCCAGAGCGTGGCGTCTTGCGGCCCGATCCAACGGCTCAGGAGGTGCCAGACGCGCTCGGGCCGCTCCATCTCGCGCGGGTCCTCGCCGTCGAGCAGCATGATCTCCCAGCGCCGGTGATTGCCGGGTCCGACGATGTAGACGGACGGGCGGTCGGGCTCGCAGTAATGCGCCGAGTTGGCGGGAAGCGTATCAAGCTTGTCGGGGTCGACCTTGAGATCGATCACCACCCAGGGCTCGTCGAATTCCAGATCGTCCAGCGTTGCGCCGACCATGCCGCGCAGGCTGCTCGAAGCGCCATCGCAGGCGATGACGTAATCGGCGGTAACGCGCCCGCTGCCTCCGGCTGCATCGCAAAGTTGCAGCATGACACCACTTTCGTGCTGCATGAGCCCGGTCACCTGCGTGCCCAGGCGCAACTCGACACCGGGCCAATGCCCGGCGTGGTCCCGCAGCGCCGCTTCCAGCGGCGGCTGCGTGAAGACCATGGTGGGCGTGTAGCCAAGCGGATAAGGCGTGCCGACCATGCCGATCCGCCGCAGCAGCTCTCCCTGGCTCCCGAAATGCTCAGACAGGTCGAACGGCGCAATATAGGGCGCTACCGCCTCGGCGACACCGAGATTGTCGAGAACGCGCAGGATCTCGTGGTCGAGAGCGATCGCGCGAGGCTTGTCGTAAACCTCGCTGGTCCGGTCGATGCACAGCGTGTGAATGCCCGCCTGGCCGAGGAGGTTCGCAGCGAGGGCTCCGGCCGGGCCGAAACCGACGACGGCGACCTGAACGTCATTTGGTAGACCGGGTGGATGAGAGGTCGAAAGCTCGGGCTGCATCGGTTTCGTCTCAGCGCAGGGGCTCGGAAAGGGTCACGTCGAAAACACTCGGCGTGCCGGCGGATGCTTCAGGGGCATTGATGGTGATCTGGAGCGCAGGTGTCGCCGACGCGTTGCGGTTGCGATGCACCATGCCGGCCGGAAAGATCGCGAGCTGTCCGGCCGCAGCGCTCCCGCCTTCCAGCCCGATCTGCAGATCGAGTTCACCCTCCAGCATGAAATAGAACTGATCGAAGGGATGAACGTGCAGGCCCATTCCGCTGCCCGGCTGCACGGCAGCCACGAAGGCCCTGAGCCGCTCCGAGCCACGCTTGCGGTCGAGCAGCGGCTGGGTCTCGAAGGCGCGCCCTTCCGCGGCGTGGCCCTGATGAGAGCTCAAGGCATCGGATGAGACGCGACCTGCCAGCTCCGCGAGCGGCGTGCCGAGGGCTGGCGCTTCCTTTGACGTCGTGGGCACCGCTGACCGGATGTCGAGGAGAACGGCCTCGCCACCTGCCACCGTGCGCAAGGCGTGGACCCTGCTCCGGGGCAGAAACAGGAAATGCCCCTTCTCCAGCGTCACGCGTTCCTCGCCGGAGGTCGCCTCGACGGCGCCCGCCAATACGTAGATCAGTCGCTCCTCCGAGGAGGTCGGTCCGGCATCGTCGCTGCAGCCTTCGCCAAGTGTCAGAAGGCCGATCTCGCAGCTCTCGATGCCCTGGGCCGCGCCGGCTAGGACATGGCGCATCGCGCTGGCGCCGGCAGAACTGAAGGCAGGAGCGGAGGTAACGTGGCGCATGGCGGGTCGACCCATCACACCGCGGCGACGGCAGCATCGGCGGCCGGCAGGCGCCTGCGGCTCATCTTTCCGATCGCGATGACGGCAAAGGCGATGACAAAAGCGGGCGCGATCGGCAGCTCCAGCACGTCCTTCGCCGTCCATCCGCCCGCGAGCAGCAAGCCGATCAGCGAGGGGCTGAACGCGGAGCCAAGGCGTCCGACGCCGCTGGCCCAGCCGATGCCGGTCGCCCTGATCGCGGTCGGATAGCTTTCGGCCGCCAGCGCATTGACCAGGCCGAGACCGCCCATCACCGTCCAACCGGCCGCGAAAGCGCCTCCGAGAAGCAATGTCGGATTGCCGGCGGAATGGGCGATCGCGAAGACGAACGGCGCGATCAGCACGAAGTTGACGGTCGCGACGCGATAGGTGCCCCAGTGCGCGGCCATGGGCCCGAGGAGCGCGGAGCCGAGCATGCCGCCCAGGTTGAAGACCGTCGCGGCGAAGACCGCCTGCTGCTGTGTGAATCCGAAATCGCGGGCCAGAGTCGGCAGCCACTGGAACAGCAGATACATCACCGCCAGAATGGTCGCATAGCTGACCCAGAGCAGCACCGTCGTGCCGGCCAGGCCCTCGCCGAACAGACGGCCGAGCGAGACGCGCCCGGCCTGATCCGCCATCGTGAAGCGTGCATCCTGCGGCAGCGCCACCTGCGGCGCGATGCGGCGCAGAAGCGTGGCGACACGTACCTCGTCGCCGCGCCGCGCGAGCAGGAAGCGCGCGGACTCCGGCAGAGCCACGCATGTCGCGATCAGGGCAACAAGCGTCGCTCCGCCCGCAACGAAGAACAGGGCTCGCCAGCCAAAGGCCGGTTCGAGTGCGGCGCTCAGGAAGCCGCCCAGCATCGCTCCGGCGGCGATGCCGCCGCTGACGACGAGAACACCCGTCTGACGATGGCGGGACGGTGCAAACTCGGCGACGAGGGCGCAGATATTGGGCAGAAGGCCACCGATGCCGATGCCTGCCAGCGCCCGGAAGACGATGAGATGATTGAGATCGCGCGCGAACGGCACGGCGAGGGTGAAAGCGCCGAACAGCGCGACGCAGGCGATGGTGCAGGGCCGCCGTCCCCAGCGATCTCCGGCATAGCCGAGTACGAAGGCGCCGATGGTCAACCCGACCAGGGTCGCGGTGAAGACCGAGGCGAGCTCGGACCGCGCGATTCCGAGTTCGGCCGAGAGGGCTGGCGCGGCGAGACCGAGCGTGACGTTGTCGATCCCGTCCAGCATCGCGAGGACAACGGCAAGCCCGAAGATCCCGAACCTGTAACCGCCGATGGTCTGGGTATCGATCAGGGTATCGATCGATAGTCTCGGTGAAGTTTCCATGGGTTTCCTCATTTTGTTTTTGTCCGTCGGATCTAGCGCCCGACAGGTGATCAGCCGCGCAGGCGATAGTCGCCGCTGCGGAATGCAAAGAGGCTCTGAATGCGTTTCCAGCGTTTGGTGTGAGGAGGCGTCACGCCCCATTGATCGAGACGACCCGTGGGCCAGGCCCAGTACTCAGGGCCGTTATAGGGATAGCTGTCGTCGATCTGCAGGACGTCGGAGGTATACTCGAGCGGGATTTCCTCCGGGCCCGCGAAATAAGCGAAGACGTTGTCGGCGCAACCATGCCGACCCACGCCCCATTCGATGGGATAGCCCGCATCGCTCATCCGCCCGGCGCCGCGCATGACGGAGTCTAGATCGGCCATCTCGAAGGAGAGATGGTTGAGCGTGTTCGCATCGGCCTGACAGATCACGATCGAACTGTGGTCCGGCGAATCCGCGTTAAGGAACGCCTGGCGCCCCGCCCGGTCGACGAGCTTCACGCCGAGGCCATCGACATAGAATGCCGTCAGGCGGGCCGCGTCGGGGTCGTTGAAGTTGACATGCGCGATCTTGTGGGGCCGGTCCGGCTGCGGCTCGTCGTCGTCGTGGCACGCCGCGCCTGCGACGACCGCCAGACACCGTCCACTCGGATCGGCGAGTCCGAAACCGTAGCCGCCCTCGATCCTGTCGAGCGAACCGGGAGGCTCGACCGGGGTCTCCATGGCCGCCAGGCGAGCATGGATGGCATCGACGATGTCGCGCGTCCTGGCCTCATAGACCACCCGCCCGATCCGGGCTGGGCCATGGCTCGGGCGCAGAGCGAGGATATGATGAAATTCCGCCGTGCCGCGCAGGTAAATCGTATCGCCGTCGCGCGCGACTTCGCTGAGGTGCCAGACATCCGTGTAGAACCGCGCGGACCGCTCGGGGTCCGCCAATTCAAGCTCGACGCTTCTTACACCGGTGATCGTCGATCTCGTCGCCATTGTCATAGCGGCGGCTTCAGCGCGAGAACTCATCGCCCTGATAGGCGACGATGGGCAGGTAATCCTCGCGCACCGGGCCGAAGATATCGACGTTGATCGCCGTCCCGTCCTCGGGCGCCGGTGGCTCGACATAATGCACGTGGTGGGCCGGAATGCGGATGACAGTGCCCGCCGGGCAGTCGAAGAGCTGATCCTCGACATGAAGCTTCACCCGCCCTTGAATGATCATGAAAATCTGGTCGAAGGGATGGCTGTGGGGCGAGCCTTGGCAGCCGGGCTCGAGGTAATTGTACGTCACCAGAACGCCATCGCTGCGAAAGCCGCGCTGGACGATGCCGGGCTTGAGCTCGCGCGAGGGAATCTCGTCCCAGTGATAGGCCTTGACGGCCTTCTTTTCTGTCATGTCGTCCTCCCGAATTCTGATCTAGGCAGCTATGTCGCGTGCGACGTGGGCATGGAGCTGCAGGAACGGCCCAATCGCTTCCGGTGGCCGGGCTGCGAAGCCGCTACGCGCCGCCACTGCGAAATCGGGCAAATGCGGCCGGGCAAGGTCGATACGGCGCAAGGCACCGTCCCGCCCGTCTGAGAGATGGATCAAGCCGAGACAGAGCGTGGTGTCGGGCGGCAACTGAAGCGGTGCCAGGCCCCGAAAAAATTCATCCGTCTCGTGACGCAGCGGTATGGGGATATGAAGCAGATCGATCGGCCGGGACGCACGGGCGAGCAGATCCTGCGCGATCCCTGCCATGGCTACGGCATCGGCGGGCGTCATGGCGAAGCGCGCGCCGTCGCGGCAATCGAGATGAAGGGCGAGGCGGGCATGAGCGGGTACCTGGTCGATCACGCGCAGCGCCTCCTCCACGAAAGTTGCTCGCGCATCCTCCGCCAGGTCTTCTGTTGTTTCACGGACGGTTTCACTGAGATCGGCGTAAGGCAGCTCGAGCTGAATCGCCGCTTCATCGGCTTGCATCTCCGCAACGAGGCCGGCGACGTGGGCGCAGAGCGCATTTGCATAATCGTCCCGGTCTCGGCGGAGCCGCCCAAGCCCGTGGGCATACTGGATAGCCACCGGAAGGCTGGTCTGCAGCCTCGCATTCTTCGGAATCAGGCCTCGCCGTTTGAGATCGGCGAACGCGGCGAGCGAGGCGCAGCGCCACGGAGCATAAGCCCCGTCCTCCGCCGCAGGTGATCGATCGCCGGGGACCGCGATGTCGGCGGGGTCGCGTACGCGACCATCGGAGAAGATCGTCAACAGCCCAGCAAGGTTTGCCGCCTGCATCGCCAGTGCGATGCGGGAATCCATCCCCGGAAAGGCGCCGACGAGGTGCAGGCGCTCTTCGACGCGAACCGCTTCCGTCAACTGTTCCGATTGATGTGCCTGCCGCTCCTGCATGCCTCACTACAGCTCCGTATCTTGACCAATGTGGCGAGACGGTGCCAAGAACGAGGATCGTTGGATAATAATGATTTATCGATTTGCTATAGCCTTAATCTATATAATAAGGCACCTTCGGTCGCCGCATCGCCGCTCCGTCGTCAAGGATGCCGAACTTGGCAAAACTGCCACGGTCGCGGGGATCCGCGCCCGGCAGCCCCGGCAACGTAGATCTGTGATTGGCGATGATGTCTGGGAAACTGGCGCGAAACGCAGGCTGCAAGTGTTGGGCACGCCCTATCGTTCCGTCCGAAACCAACAGCGTGGCGCGGCATCACTGCTGCTTCGCCGGGTCTGTATCAGCCGCGTATGTTCCCGTGTTCGACAAATCCCGGCGCCGGGACGGTACCTTCAGCCGCTCCGACTTCGCTTACGACCATGATCGCGATCTCTACATCTGCCCAGGCGGCAACCTGCGACAACAGCCGCACGATCCCCCACGAAGATCTGGAGCGCCGTGTCCTCGCCGGCCGGAAGAACCGGATGATGGCGCCGGGGATCGTCGAGGAAGCGATGCGCACCTATGCCCAGGAGACCAATCGCTTGAACCGGGAGCGGCGTTCCAACGGCGATGCGTGGAAGGTGGAACTCGCCAAGGTCGAGAAGCAGATCGCTGGGATCGTCGAGGCAATCGCTGACGGCATGTACCATCCGTCGATGAAGCAGAAGATGAGCGGGCTTGAAGCCCGCAAGATCGAGCTGACCGCTCTGCTGGCGGATGAACCTGCAGGTCAGCCCGACCAGTTGCCGAACGCAGCCGCGGTCTACGCACAGAAGATCGCCAAGTTGACCGAAGCGCTGAACCATGCCCGCCGCTCGGCCAGAGGCGGGCGGGAGCGGTGTGGGTGCTGATCGCGGCGATCGTGCTGACGCCGGGGGCGGGAGCGGGGCGAGATGTTTGCGACGCTTACGGCGAGCTCGGCACGATCCTTGAGCGGACGGAGCGGCAAGCGGTTGGCAGGCTGCTAGAACGACAAAACCCGCCGCTTTTTGCGACGGGTGTTGTTGATTTGGTTGCGGGGGCCAGATTTGAACTGACGACCTTCAGGTTATGAGCCTGACGAGCTACCGGGCTGCTCCACCCCGCGTCAATGATTTGGCCTTTGGCGTCCTGGATGGGCGATGCGGCCTGTCCTGGGACGGTTTGGGCTT
>WPCJ01289202.1_pt1 | contig 14826 bp, 12 predicted proteins | sample 5399831 | NCBI WGS metagenome assembly WPCJ01 (sample SAMN12869470, study PRJNA574797) | sludge metagenome | isolation source: wastewater treatment of pH10 | place: China:Beijing | collected 2019-05-20 | reverse complement strand
CGAGCTGATCACGCTGGCCGATGCCACGCCCGATCAACGCCTGAAGATCGTCGAGGTGCGACGGGCGCAGGACGCGATGGTCGCCGCGCTCGGCGGGGGAATGCAGGCATGAACGACATCAAGACAGGTTCTGCGCAGATCGCGCGGCCGAACCAGCGGCCGGAGCTCGCGGCGCTCGACGATGCGACGTTGCGCACCGCGCTGACCAAGATGCATCTGATCCGCAAATTCGAGGAGGCGGCCGAGGCGAGCTATATGCGCGGGCTGATTCACGGCACGATGCATCTCTCGATCGGCCAGGAGGCGAGCGCGGTCGGTACGACCCTGCCGCTGCAGGCTCAGGACTACATCCTCTCGACCCATCGCGGCCATGGCCACTGCATCGCGCGCGGCGCCGAGCCCAGGCTGATGTTCGCCGAGTTCTTCGGCAAGGAGACCGGCTACTGCAAGGGCCGCGGCGGCTCGATGCACATCGCCGATGTCGAGGGCGGCAATCTCGGCGCCAACGGCATCGTCGGCGGCGGCCTGCCGATCGCGGTCGGTGTCGGCATGAGCATCAAGGCGCAGAAGAATGGCCGGGTCTGCATGGTCTTCTTCGGCGACGGCGCCTCGAACGAGGGCGCCTTCCACGAGGCGCTCAACATGGCCTCGATCTGGAAGCTGCCGGTCGTCTTCGTCTGCGAGAACAACAAATACGGGATGTCGATGGACATCGCCCGCGCCATGGCGGTGGCCAATGTCGCCGACCGCGCCAGCGCCTATGCGATGCCGGGCCATTGCCTCGACGGCAACGACCTCGCCGGCGTCGCCGCGGTGGCGCGCGAAGCTGTCGAGCAGGCGCGCAGTGGCGGCGGTCCCTCGCTGATCGAATGCAAGACCTATCGCTGGCGCGGCCATTCCAAGAGCGACCGCAATCTCTACCGCAGCAAGGAAGAGATCGAGGAATGGCGGGCGCAGGATCCGATCCGGCGGCTTGAGGACGAACTCAAGGCGCATGACCGCTTCGACGCGGCTGCGCTGATGAAGCTCGAAGAGGACGCCCAGCGCGACATCGACGCCGCCGTCGAATTCGCCCGCGCCTGCCCGGACCCCGATCCGAAAGACCTGACCCGTGACGTCTATGCCCTCTGACATGCTCGAAGCCGCGACCGAGATCCGCGAGCTTTCCTATGCCGAGGCGGTGCGCGAGGCGCTCGGCCAGGCGATGGAGGCCGATGAACGCGTCTTCCTGTTCGGCGAGGATGTCGGCGTCTATGGCGGCGCCTTCGGCGTCTCCGGAGACCTCGTCCACCGCTTCGGCACGGACCGTGTGATCGATACCCCGATCAGCGAGCTTGGCATCGCCGGTGCAGCGGTCGGCGCCGCGATCACCGGCATGCGGCCTGTGCTCGAAATCCAGTTCTCGGATTTCGTCACGCTGGCCATGGAGCAGCTCGTCAATCAGGCGGCCAAGATCCGCTTCATGTTCGGCGGCAAGGCCAGCGTCCCGATGGTGGTGCGCCTGCCCGGCGGCTCGGGCACGGGTGCGGCGGCCCAGCACAGCCAGAGCCTCGAAGCCTGGTTCGCCCATGTGCCGGGCCTGAAGGTCCTGCAACCGAGCACGCCGCATGACGCCAAGGGCATGCTGCTCGCCGCCATCGACGATCCCAACCCCGTGCTCATCTTCGAGCACAAGCTGCTCTACAAGACCAAGGGCCATGTCCCGGCTGAAGCCTATCGCGTCCCGATCGGCAAGGCGGCGATCCGGCGCGAGGGCACCGACCTCACCATCGTCGGCTCCTCGATCATGGCCCGCAAGGCGGAGGCCGCGGCCGAGCGTCTGGCCAGCGACGGCATCTCGGCCGAGGTCATCGACCTGCGCTCGATCCGCCCGATCGACTTCACCACCATCGCCGAAAGCGTACGCAAGACGCACCGCCTGCTGGTCGTCTACGAGGGTGTGAAGACCATGGGCATCGGCGCCGAGATCTCGGCCATGATTGCCGAGAGCGAGGTCTTCGATTTCCTGGATGCGCCGATCATCCGGCTCGGCGGCGCCGATGCGCCGATCCCCTATAATCCGGTTCTGGAGAAGGCGGCCGTCCCGCAGGAGGACGACATCGTCGCCGCCGCCACCAATCTCGTCCGCCGCGGGGAAGCCTGATGCCCATCGAGGTCATCCTTCCCAAGGTCGACATGGACATGGAGACGGGCACGATCGAGGCCTGGCATGTCAAGGAAGGCGACCAGGTCCGCCAGGGCGACACGATCTTCGAGATCGGCACCAACAAGGCCGTGATGGAGGTCGAGGCCCCCGCCAGTGGCGCGATCCGTAACATCAAGGCAGAAATCGGCGTGCCGATCTCGGTCGGAACACCCGTTGCGTGGATCTACCTCGACGGTGAGGCCGCCACCACACCGTCCGGGCCGGCAGCCGCTGCGGCTACCGTGGCGGCTGCCACATTGCTTTCGAAGACCGAGACGCCGGCGATTGCGGCCGCACCGACCTCGTCCGGCCTGCGTGCGACCCCGCTCGCCCGCCGCATCGCCCGGCAAAATGCGCTCGACCTCAAGACAGTGGCTGGCACCGGTCCGCGTGGCCGCATCGGTGAAGCCGACGTGAAGCGCCATCTGGAGCAGCGGCCGCATTGCGCTCCGGCGCAGGAGACGCGCCCCGCACCGACCTTATCGGCGAATGCTTCCGAAGACCGCCTGCAGCCCTTCTCGGCCATTCGCCGCATCGTCGCGAGCAGGCTCTCCGAGAGCATGCGCACCGCCCCGCACTTCTATCTGACGTCCGAGATCGAGATGAGCGCCGCGCGCGACCTGCTCGGCCGCCTCGCCAAGCGGCACGAGCGCATCGGCGCGCCCAAGCCCAGCCTGACCGTGCTGATCGCCCGCGTCGCCGCCCGCATCCTGCACGATCACCCGGTCATCAATGCCTCGGCCGAGGGCGAAGCGACCCGTTTCCACGAGCGCATCGATATCGGCATCGCCATGGAGCGCGACGGCGACCTCGTCGTGCCCGTGCTGCGCGATGCCGGCGGCATGGATATGCGCGCCATGACGCACGAATTCGCGAGACTGCGCGAGGGCGTGGCGAAGCGCACCCTGACTCCGGCCGAGCTCGGCGGCGGCACCTTCACCATCTCCAATCTCGGCATGTATGGCGTCGACTCGTTCACGGCGATCATCAACCCGCCGCAGGGGGCGATTCTCGCTGTCGGCCGCACCGTCGACAAGCCGGTCGGGCGCGAAGGCCAGGTCGTGCTCAGGCCGATGGCGAATTTCACGCTGTCCTCGGACCACCGCATCGTCGACGGTGTCGTCGCCGCCCGTTTCATGGCCGATCTGCGCGAGGCCCTTGAAAACCCCGAGCTGCTTCTGTGAAGGAAGACGACAGCCGGTCGTCGCATCGCGAATGACCGGCACGAGCTGACCTGAGATGACGATCTGACACGAAGATCGACCAGCGCATTTGGCGTAAAGGTCGGCATCGCGACAACGGAGGAGACAAGACCATGACCCTGACACGACGCCGCTTCACGCGACACGGCCTGATGATGACGGCCGCCGCCGCCCTGCTTGCCGCCGCCCCCGCCTTCGCGCAGGCGCCCTCCGGCAAGCTCGTGCTCTACACCTCGCAGCCGGAGAAGGATGCGGCCCAGACCACGGCCGCCTTCAAGAAGGCCTATCCGAATGTCGAGGTTGAGATCTTCCGCTCCGGCACGACCGAGGTGATGGGCAAGCTCGCCGCCGAGATTTCGGCCGGCCAGCCCGGCGCTGACGTGCTGCTGATCGCGGACGCCGCAAGCATGGAGATCCTGAAGGACCAGAAGCAGCTCCTCGCCTATCCCGCAGCCAAGACCGATGGGCTCCAGCCCGGCTCCTTCGACCCCGACAAGACCTATTTCGGCTCGAAGCTGATCACTACCGGCATCGCCGACACCACCGGCGCCAAGGAAAAGCCGGCCTCCTGGACCGATCTCGACAAGCCCGGCTACAAGGGCCAGATCTCGATGCCGAGCCCGCTCTATTCCGGCGCGGCCGCAATCATGCTCTCCACCATGACCGCCCGTCCCGATCTCGGCTGGAAGCTGTTCGAGGGGCTGAAGGCGAACGAGGCGGTCGCCGTGCGCGGCAACGGCGCCGTGCTGAAATCCGTCGCCAGCGGCGAGAAATCTTACGGCGTGCTGGTCGACTTCATGGCCTTCAACGCCAAGAAGCAGGGCTCACCGATCGAGTTCGTCTTCCCGAAGGAGGGCGCGCCGGCCGTGACCGAACCCGTCGCCATCGTGAAGACCACGAAGAACGAGGCCGCCGCGAAGGCCTTCGTCGACTTCATCCTCTCTGATGACGGCCAGAAGCTCGCGCTGACCATGGGCTATATCCCCGCCAAGCCCGGCATCGGCTCGCCCGCCTGGTTGCCGGAGGGCACCAAGATCAACGTCATGGCCTCCGACATCGCGGCCGTAGTCAAGGCGACCGAGGCCGACAAGGCCCGCTTCGCCACGATGTTCGGCAACTGAGCCCGGACAGCGTGCGCATGTCCCTCGCCGATCCCGCGACGCTGCGTACGCGCGTCGAGGAGACGGGTCTCCTCTGGGGGCTCGTCGGCCTCGTCGCACTCCTGTCGCTGCTGCCGATCGGGCGCCTGATCGTCGAGGGACTCGCCCCTGGCGGTCAACTCTCGGCGACGGCGCTCGGCCAGGTCAAGGCGAGCCCGGCGACCTGGACGGCGACCTGGAACAGCCTGACAACCGCCATCGCCGGCACGATCCTCGCGACACTGATCGGTGGGACCGTGGCGCTGCTGGCGACGCTGACCGATATCCGCGCCCGCAACGCCTTCACCTTCTGCTTCGTCCTGCCGCTGATGATCGCGCCGCAGGTCACGGCGCTGGCCTGGCTCCAGCTCTTCGGCCCGTCGAGCACGCTGCTCAAGCTCGTCGGGATGGCGCCGCCGCTCGGCAGCCGCAACCCGCTCTATTCGCGCGAGGGCATCATCCTGCTGCTCGGCCTGCAATATGCGCCCCTGGTCTTCCTGACCCTGCGCGCCGGCCTGCGCGCCCTGCCGAAGGAACTGATCGAGGCCGGCCTCGCCGCCGGGGCGCACCCGCTCACCGTGCTGCGCACCGTCGTCCTGCCGCTGATGACGCCGCCGCTCGTCGCCGGCATCGCGCTCTGCTTCGTCTCCAGCCTCGGCAATTTCGGCATCCCCGCCTTTCTCGGCATTCCCGGCAATTTCCTCGTCCTGCCGACGCTGATCTACCAGCGTCTCGCGGGCCTCGGGCCCGGCGTGCTCTCCGAGGTCGCGATCCTCTCCCTGCTGATCGGCGTCATCGCGATGGCCGGCATCCTCCTGCAGGACCTGATGCTGCGCCGGCGCGACTTCCGGATCACCACGACCTCGAGCGCGGCGCGCCCCTTCGAGCTCGGCCGCTGGCGCCGGCCGGTCGAGATCGGACTATGGGTCTTCGCGATCCTCGTCCTGGCGATGCCCTTCCTCGGCCTGCTCTCGACCTCGCTGATCCCCGCCTTCGGCGTGCCGCTCAACGCGAAAACCGCGACGCTCGCCAACTACGCCTATGTGCTGTTCGAGCACGCTGCCTCGAAGCGCGCCTTCGTCAATTCCTTCCTGATGTCGGCCGGCGCAGCGACCCTGATCGTGCTGATCTGCGTGCCGCTCGGCTATTTCATCGTCTGGAAAAAGTCGCGGGCGCTGCGACTGCTCAATCTCGCCGCCGAACTGCCTTATGCGATGCCCGGCGTCGTGCTCGCCATCGCCGCGATCCTGCTCTTCCTCAAACCTCTGCCTGTGCTGAACGTCTCGCTCTACAACACGGTCTGGATCATCGTCTTCGCCTATCTCGCCCGCTTCCTGGTGCTCGGCCTGCGCCCCGTCATCAGCGGCTATCTCCAGATCGACCGCACCCTGGAGGAGGCCGCCCAGATCGCCGGCGCCAGCCTGCCGCGCCGGCTCGTCACCATCATCTTCCCGCTGGTCGCGCCGGCTGCCGTCGCGGGCGCATTGCTGGTCTTCCTCACCGCCTTCAACGAACTCACCGTCTCAGCCCTGCTCTGGTCGTCCGGCGCCGAGACGCTCGGCGTCGTCGTCTTCTCCTTCGAGCAGGGCGGCGATTCGACCTATGCCTCGGCGCTGGCGGCCGTGACCGTCATCGTCACGATCGGCCTGATGGCCTCCACCAGCCTCTTCGCCCAGAAACTGCCCCAGGGAGTCCTGCCGTGGCGCGACTGACCATCGACCGCGCCCAGAAGCGCTTCGGTTCCTATCTCGCGCTCGACGATGTCTCGATCGCCGTCGAGGACGGCGAGTTCCTCGCGGTGCTCGGCCCCTCCGGCTGCGGCAAGACCACGCTGCTGCGCCAGATCGCCGGCTTCGACAAGCTCGACGGCGGCCAGATCCGCATCGGCGACCGCCTGGTCTCCTCCGCGGAAACCCATATTCCGCCGGAACATCGCAAGCTCGGCATCGTTTTCCAGTCCTATGCACTCTGGCCGCATATGACGGTGGCGGAAAACGTCGCCTACGGCCTCACCGTCGCCGGCGTGCGCGATCCCGAACGGGCGAAGCGGGTCGCCGCTGCACTCGATCTCGTCGGCCTGAACGGTTTCGCCGAGCGGAGGCCGGGCCTTCTGTCCGGTGGTCAGCGCCAGCGCGTCGCGCTCGCCCGCTGCCTCGTCACCGAGCCCTCGCTGGTGCTGCTCGACGAGCCGCTCGCCAATCTCGACGTCCATCTGCGCGCTTCGATGGAAGAGGAATTCGCCCGCTTCCATGAGCGTACTGGCACGACCATGGTCTACATCACCCATGACCAGGCCGAGGCCATGGCGCTGGCCGACCGCATCGCCGTGATGGATCGCGGCCGCCTGCTCCAGCTCGCCACGCCCTCGCTGCTCTATCGCGAGCCCGCCAACGTGACCGTCGCCGGCTTCATCGGCGAAGGCATGGTGCTGCCGGCCACGATCCTATCCTCGCCTCAGGCGGGGCGCTGCAAGGTCGGCGTGCTCGGTGTCGAGGCGATCGTCCGCTGCCGCCCGGACCAGACCGTCAACAATCAGGCGAGGCTCTGTCTGCGGGCCCGCGACATCGGCATCACCGCAGCGGGGCCGGGCAGTGTCCTGGCCACGGTCGAACGCCTGTCCTATCAAGGCGGCTTCTTCCGCATGGAGGCTCGCCCCGGAGCCAATCAGGACATGATCCTGCATCTCGACGCGGCAGAACCTTCGCCAGCCCAGGCCGGCGAGCTCATCCACATCGCCATCACGGACGGCTGGATCATCCCGGAAAGCGTCTCCTTGGACAAGGCTGCGTGAGACCGGCGGCATGAGACTGAGGATTCACGGCGGAGTCGGCGAGAAGGGCCGGACCTGTATCGGCATCGAGCACGGTGGGACCCGGCTCCTGCTCGATGTCGGCGTCGACACCAGTGCACGCGGCACCGCCTACCACCCGGCGATTACGCGCGCCGAGCTCGAACGCACCGATGCGATCATCGTCACTCATGCGCATGAGGACCACGTCGCCGCGCTCGGCTGGTGCCTCGCCAACGGCTTTGCCAGCCGCATTCTGATGAGTGCCGAATCCGCGAGCGAAACCGACGCCACGCTCGCCGCCTATGCGACGCCGGAGGAACGGAAACTCGCCAGACAAGCCCCCGTCGAGATCATCACGCACGGCTCGGATTTCGCTATCGGCCCGATCGCGATCCGCACCGGCCGCAGCGGCCATGTCGTCGGCGGCATCTGGTGCCATCTGAGCGCAGGCGGGCGCAGCTTGGGCTATTGCGGCGACGTCGTGCCGGATAGCTCTGTCTTCGCCATGGACGCGCTGCCGCCCTGCGACCTGTTGCTGGTCGATGCCTCCTATGGCCCAGACCGCATCCCTGCCGTCGAGCGTGGCGCCGCCATCAAGCGCTGGCTCGCGGTCCATCCACAGGGCGCCGTGCTGCCGACGCCGCTCTCCGGTCGTTCCGTCGAACTGATCGGGTTGATCGACACGCCGATCGCGATCCACCCCTCGATGCGCGCGGCGTTGGCCCAGCAGATCGCCGCTTCCACATGGCTGAAGCCCGGTGCCGCCGATACATTGTCGGCGCGTTTCGCCGAGGCGCTGCTCTGGGAAGAGGGACAACCGCTCCCCGCCGCCGCCCTGCTCGTCGATGACGGCATGGGGCTCGCCGGGCCGTCCAAGGCTGCACTCGCGCAAGCCCGCCGTGAGCGGCATCCGGTCCTGCTCACCGGCGGCATTCCCCAGGGCAGCCCGGCCGACCACATGCTGGCCGCCGGCGAAGCCGAATGGCTGCGCTTCCCGACCCACCCGACGCTGCCCGAGAACATCGCCATCGCGGCGGCGAGCGGCGCCGGCCGCATCCTCGCCCATTCCTGCGATGCCGCGACCGCAGCCTTGCTGGCCAAAGAAATTCCCGGATTGGTCACGGGCCTCAAGCCCAGCGACGTCATCGAGATCTGACCATGCGCATCCTCATCGCCAATGACGACGGCATCGACGCTCCCGGCATCGCCCTACTGCGTAAAGCCGCCGCCCGCATCGCCTCCGATATCTGGGTTGTCGCGCCCGAGCGGAAATGGACTGCCGCCAGCCACCATCTCTCCTTCGACAAGGAGCTGACGCTCAGCCGCCGCGAACCGCAGGTCTACGCGCTGAGCGGCACGCCCGCCGATTGCGTCGTCGCAGCGATGACCGTGCTCTTCCGCGACGGCGGCGCTCCTGATCTCGTGGTCTCCGGCGTCAATGACGGCCGCAATGCCGCCGAGGATGCAGCCTATTCCGGCACGCTCTCGATCGCTCGTGAGGCGAGTTTCTGGAACCTTCCCGCCATCGGCTTCTCCCGCACCAAGGGCGGGACCTCGGAGGAGCGCGACGTCGCCGCGCTCGCCGCCCTGATCAAGAATCTCTGGCGGACACGCGCGCACTGGACCCGCGAGGGCACATTCCTGAGCGTCAATCTGCCGAAGGACCTGTCGGCCGAAATCGGCCTCGCCGGTATCGGCCGCGACAAGATCGCGGGCGCGGCTGATATCGTCTCGGAAGAAGGCGAGAAGATCGTCTGGCGCATCCGGCGCGGGCGTCCGCACACAAGCCGTCCCGGCGACGAGAACAGCCTGATCGATTCAGGCCGCATCGCCATCGTCCGCCATTGCTGGAGCGATGGTGCGCCGCTGGATACCGGCTTCGCCGACGAACTCAACAATGCGCTGAAGTAGCCTGCGAGCTGAGTCGCCCGCTCAGCTCTCGAGGAACTGCATCCGATGCAAGCGGGCATAGGCACCATCACGCGCCAACAATTCGTCGTGGCTGCCGGTCTCGACGACCTTGCCCTCGTCCATCACCACGATCAGGTCGGCCTCGCGGATCGTCGAGAGCCGGTGTGCAATGACGATGGTCGTGCGCCCCTTCATCAGTGACGCCAGCGCCTGCTGGACCAATCGCTCGGATTCCGTGTCGAGCGCGCTGGTCGCCTCATCGAGCAGCAGGATCGGCGCGTTCTTAAGGATGGCGCGTGCGATCGCGATGCGCTGGCGCTCGCCGCCCGAAAGCTTGTGGCCACGCTCGCCGACCGAGGCGTCGTAGCCGCCCGGCATCGCCATGATGAACTCATGCGCGGCAGCCGCCTTCGCCGCGGCGACGATCTCCTCCTCCGACGCTTCCGGTCGGCCGAAGGCGATATTGGCCCGCACGCTGTCGTCGAACAGCACCACGTCCTGGCTGACGACGCCGACCTGCCGGCGCAGGCTCCTCAGCGTGACATTGCGCAGATCCTGTCCATCGATCTCGATGCGGCCCGCGGTAGGGTCGTAGAGGCGTGGTACGAGCGCGAGCAGCGTCGACTTGCCTGATCCGGAGCGGCCGACCAGTGCCATCGTCTTCCCGCCCTGTGCGACGAGATCGATCCCTTCCAGCGCGCGCTGGTCCTCGCGATAGCGAAAGCGCAGATGGCGGAAGGCGACTTCGCCGGCCCCGACAGAAAGCGGCTTCGCATCCGGCCGGTCCAGCACCTGCGGCTTCTCGTCCATCAGCGCGTAATAGCGCTTCAGCGACGCGCCCGCCTCCTGGACGATGGCATTGAGATTGCCGAGCGAGCGCATCGGCTGGGCCGCGAGCAGTAACGCCGAGACATAGCCGGTGAAATCGCCGACCGTCGAGCTGCCGGAAGTAATCCGCACGCCGATGGCGGCGAGCACGCCGGCCACAGCAAGGCCGCCACCGACCTCGAGCAGCGGATCGAGCCGCCCGCGCGCATTGGCCGCCTTCATCTTCAGCGCCCGGATCGCCTCGAAGGCATTGGCGGCGCGGTCCTTCAGATAGGGTTCGAGCCGGTCGGTCTTGGCGACGCGGGCGCCCTGCAGGCTCTCGGTGACGAGATTGGCCATCAGGCCGGTCTGTTCCTGCTGTGAACTGGCCATCCGCCGGAGCTTGCGGCCGATTCGACCGATCGGATGGGCGATCACCGGTGCGATCAGGAGCACCACCAGCGTCATCTGCCAGTCGATCCAGATCAACGCGCCGACCAGGGCGATCGCGGTGACCACGTCGCGGATCGCGATATTGACGATGCGCGTCAGCGCCTCCTTGACGAAGGTGAAATCAGTCGTGAAGCGCTGTGTGAGGGAAGCGGGGTTCTCGCGCTGGAGCTGGGCCAGATCGGCGTCGATCAGATGGCCGTAGAGCGCCGTCTGCATGTCCGCCTCGATACGGCTGACCACATTGTTGGTCATTACCGTCTGCGCAAGCAATGAGAAGCCCTTGATCGCCGTGACGATCACCACCACGGTCGCCACCGCGTTGATGACGCCGATATCATAGCCGATCGACTTCGAGACCAGCCGTTCCATGCGCCGGACGAAGCCGGTCGATTCGGCCGTCAATGGATCGGCGAAGGCGTCGAACGCCGCCTTGATCAGGAGCGGATAGAAGCTCGTCGTCGCCGCGATGACCACGACGAGGCCGAGAATCATCAGCATCTGCGGAAGGTAGGATCTGATCTGCTCGCGCCAGACACGGGCAAAGAGCGCGAGGGTGTCGTCGGTGACGCGGCCGATCTTCATGCCGGGGGCCTATCATGGCAGCCTTGCAAGCGCCACTGGCGCATGCCGGTACACGGCGCAAGGGCCTTGCTACGGACACGAAGCTGTCTTCCCATGGCCATAACCGATTCAGGAGACTTCATGCCGCTATCCCCGCCGGCCCAGCCCGGCCAGAGCTTCGCCGAGATCGAAACCCCTGCCCTCGTGCTCGATCTCGATGCGTTCGAGCGCAATCTCGTCGCCATGGCGGCCTTCACCCAGGCGCATGGCATCAGGCTCCGGCCCCACGCCAAATCGCACAAGAGCCCGGAGATCGCGCTGCGCCAGATCGCCCATGGCGCGGTCGGGCAGTGCTGCCAGAAGGTAGGAGAGGCGGAAGTGCTGGTGGCCGGCGGCGTCGGCGACGTGCTGGTGACTAACGAGATCGTCGGCGCGGCCAAGCTGGATCGCCTCGCCCGGCTCGCCCGCAGCGCCAAGATCGGCCTCTGTGTCGACCATCTCGACGGCGTGCGCGAGGCGGCGGAAGCGGCTGCCCGCAACGACGTGACGCTCGATGTCTATGTCGAGATCGATGTCGGTGGCCGACGCTGTGGCGTCGCGCCCGGAGAGGGCGCTGTCCGGTTGGCCGAAGCCATCGCGCGTTCCAACACACTGCGCTTCGCCGGCATTCACGCCTATCACGGCTCGGCGCAGCACATGCGCTCCATCGACGAGCGGCGCGAAGCGATCGAGCGCGCCGGCTTCGCCGCCCGCAACACCGTCGAACGCCTCGCCCATGCCGGCCTGAAATGCGAGGTCGTCACCGGTGCCGGCACCGGCACCCATGAGCTCGAGACCCAGTCCGGCATCTGGAACGAGATTCAACCCGGCTCCTACATCTTCATGGATGCCGATTACGCCCGCAACCGCCAGGCCGACGGCACGCCTTTCCGCAGCTTCGAGCACGCCCTTTTCATCCTCGCGGGCGTGATGAGCAAACCGGTGCCGGACCGCGCCATCGTCGATGCCGGCCACAAGGCGGCGGCAGTCGATTCCGGCATGCCGGTTCCCTTCCGTCGCGAGGGCGTGATCTATACCAAGCCCTCCGACGAGCACGGCGTCCTCACTGGCGACCCGGTCGCGGTGCCGCATCGCGGCGATCGCCTGCTGCTGATCCCCGGCCATTGCGACCCGACGGTCAACCTGCACGACTGGTATGTCTGCGTCCGCGGCCTGCATGGTCCCGATGCCCATGTCGAGGCTCTCTGGCCTGTCGCAGCGCGTGGTGCGCTGATCTGACCAGCCATGCTCGCCGAGCTCCTGCTACGGCTGACGACGCCGGCCGCACCGATGACGCGCCAACTCGGTCTCGTCGGGGAAAGCGTCGCGCTATGGGCGCGCGGCAACCGGCAGCGTCAGGCCTGGGCTGAGCATCACAAGCGCTGCCGTGCCGTGATCACGCAAGCCGTCGCCGAGCTGCCACGGCGCCGCAGGGTGATCGTCCTCGGCTCGGGCCTGCTGCGGGACATCCCGCTCGACCTGCTCTGCAAACGGTTCGAGCAGGTCCTGCTGGTTGATGCCGTCCACCTGCCGCAGATCCGGCTGCGCATGTGCTTTCGGCCCAAGGTCACGCTCCTGAACCGCGACCTCACCGGCGTCATGGGCTGGCTGGCTGAAGAGGAAAAGGGGCGGATCGAGCCTCTGGCCGACCTGACCGCCGACCCGGCCGTCGACCTCGTCATCTCCGCCAATCTCATGTCGCAGCTCGCCTGGCCGGTCGAGGACTGGCTGGATGATCATCCCACCCGTGCAGCAAGATTGCCCAAAGAGCTGCCGGCGCAATGCATCGCCTGGCATCTCGCCGACCTCCGTCGCTTCCCCGGCCGTGTCGTCCTGCTCAGCGATGTCGAGATGATCGAGCGTAGCCGAGCGGGCGCGGTCACCCACCGCTTTGATCTCACGCGCGGCATCGCGCTTCCCGCGCCGGACGAGAGCTGGGATTGGCCAGTCGCGCCCTTCGGCGAGGCCGAGCGCGACCGCGAAAGTCTCCATCGGGTCGGCGCCTGGCGGGATTTCCGCTGAGGCATCGGCGTGGCGTCAGGGCCGCCAGCCGGTCTCCTGGACCGGAGCGTTCTCGCGCTCCTCCTCGCGGCGGGCCTCCTCGACCACGGCGAAGAGCGCTCGCAGAGCCGCATCGACGCCCTCTCCGGAGGCAGCGGAGAGAATGATCGGCATGCGCTTTGCGGCCCGTTTCAGGCGCGCGACCTGCTCCTTGAGCACCTCGGGTGTCAGCGCATCGACCTTGGAGAGTGCGACGATCTCCGGCTTCTCGGCCAGCCCTTCGCCATAGGCCTCCAGTTCCTCGCGCACGGTCTTGTAGGCCTTGCCGGCATGCTCGCTGGTGCCCTCGACCAGATGCAACAGCACCCGGCAGCGCTCGATATGCCCGAGGAAGCGATCGCCGAGGCCATGGCCCTCATGTGCGCCCTCGATCAGGCCCGGAATATCGGCCAGCACCATCTCGCGCCCGTCGACGCGCACGACCCCGAGGCCGGGATGCAGGGTCGTGAAGGGATAATCGGCGATCTTGGGCTTCGCCGCCGTGACGGTAGCGAGGAAGGTCGACTTGCCGGCATTGGGCAAACCGACGAGCCCGGCATCCGCGATCAGCTTCAGGCGCAGCCAGACCCAGCGCTCCTCGCCCGGCAATCCGGGATTGGCATGGCGCGGCGCCTGGTTGGTCGCGGTCTTGAAATAGGCGTTGCCGAAGCCGCCATTGCCGCCCTTGCACAGCACGAAGCGTTGGCCGGGCTCTGTCAGGTCCGCGATCTTGGTCTCGCCGTCCTCGTCGAGGATCTCGGTGCCCGGCGGCACCTTCAGCACGACTGCCGGCGAATTTGCGCCATGGCGGTCCTTGCCCATCCCGTGCTCGCCGGTCCGCGCCTTGAAATGCTGCTGGAAGCGGAAATCGATCAGCGTGTTCAGGCCCTGCACGCATTCGACGACGATATCGCCGCCGCGTCCGCCGTCGCCGCCGTTCGGCCCGCCGAACTCGATGAATTTTTCGCGGCGGAAGGAGACGCAGCCGGCGCCGCCGTCTCCCGCCTTCACATAGATCTTGGCCTGGTCGAGGAATTTCATGCTGTTTCACTAGTGAGGAGCGGAGGAAAGGGCAATGGACCGGATCACGCAGCCTGCCGGAAAGCGCTCATCTCCTCGCGGAGCGCATCGGCGAAGCGCTGGGCCGCCAGTCCCGGGCGCGGCGCCATGATCAGCCCGACCGTCAGTTCGAACAGCGGCGGCAGCCCCTCGGCCGCGCCGAGCCGACGCAACGACGGCGGCACCGCGCTTTCCGTGATCGCGGTGACACAGAAACCGCCTTCCACCGCCGAGAGTACGCCCGACGTATGAGAGCAGGAAAAGACCAGCCGATAGGCCCGCCCCGCACTGTTCAGCGCCCCGAGGATGCGCGAGCGCGCCCGGCAGCCCTCTGAGAACAAGGCCAACGGCAACGTCTCCTGCAATTCCGGCCTGTGACCGCGCGCCGCGACCCAGATCATCGGCTCGCGCCGGAGCACCTCGCCCATCGGCCGGCTCGGCTCCTGCGAGACCACCGCGAGGTCGAGATCGCCGGCCTTGAGTGCCGGCTCGATCCGCTTCGAGAGATCGCAATGCACCTCGAGCTCGACCTTGGGATGTTCCACCGCGAAGCGCGCGATCAGCGGCCGGAGATAAGCATCCATATAGTCGTCGGGCACGCCGATGCGCAGGCGTCCTGTCGGCGTCTCGCCGGCGAGA
>WPCJ01273404.1_pt1 | contig 14837 bp, 13 predicted proteins | sample 5399831 | NCBI WGS metagenome assembly WPCJ01 (sample SAMN12869470, study PRJNA574797) | sludge metagenome | isolation source: wastewater treatment of pH10 | place: China:Beijing | collected 2019-05-20 | reverse complement strand
GCGATCGACCTGCAGATGAACCACGGCAAGACGACGATCATCGAGATCATGTGCACGCGCGAGCTGGGCGACCCGTTCCGCCGTGACGCGCTCTCCAAGCCGGTGCGATTCCTCGACAAGTACAAGGACTACGTCTGAGCGCTCCGGGGTTCCGAACCCCCGCCGCGCCCAGCTCGGGCGTGGCGGGTTCCTCCGCTCAATCCACTCCTCCCTCCCCCTGGGATTGAGCTTGGCCGGCGCCAGGGCCCCGTGCCCTGGCGGCCGGCATCTTTTCCCGCTCGAGCGTGTGCAGGGCGGGATGCAGAGGACCCAGAATCATGAAGGCTATCAATCGCATCATCGATCGCGCCCGTGCCAATCCGGGGCGCATCGCGCTGTGCGAAGGCGACGACCCACGCGTGCTGCAGGCCGGGCTGCGCGCGACACGCGAAGGTACTGCGCGCATCCTGCTGGTCGGCGATCGTGCCCGCATTACCCAGTTGGCGGAGAACGAGGCCATCGACCTCAGCGGCATGACCCTGATCGACCCGGCCGATTCGCCTCTCGCCGAGGGCTATGCCGAGGAGCTGTTCCGGCTGCGCGAGAAGAAGGGCATGACGCGCGCGGCAGCTGCGGAGGAGGTGCGCAAGCCGCTCGTGTTCGCCAACCTCATGGTGCGCATGGGCGATGCCGACGGCTCGGTGGCCGGCGCGGTGCACACCACCGCCGACGTGGTGCGGACCGCGATCCAGGTGATCGGTACCGACCCGGCGTTCAAGCTTGTGTCGAGCTTCTTCCTGATGATGATGTGCGAGCCCTTCCACAGTCTGAAGGGAGGGCTCATCTTTTCGGATTGCGGCCTGGTGGTCGATCCGGACGCCGAGGCGCTGGCCGAGATCGCAATGGCCGCGTCCGACAGTGCCCGCAGCCTGCTCGGAGAGGAACCGCGCGTGGCGATGTTGTCCTTCTCCACGAGCGGTAGCGCCAAGCATGCAGCGGTGGACAAGGTCGTTGCCGCTTCCGAGCGCGTCAAGGCGCTGCGCCCTGGACTGGCGATAGATGGCGACGTCCAGCTCGATGCCGCCATCGTCGCCGAGATTGCGAATCGAAAGCTCCCCCAGTCGCAGGTGAAGGGGCGGGCCAACGTACTGATCTTCCCCAATCTCGAGGCCGGCAACATCGGCTACAAGCTTGCCGAGCGCGTCGGCGGCGCGGTCGCCATCGGGCCGTTGCTGCAGGGCCTGGCCAAGCCGGCCAACGATCTGTCACGCGGTTGCAGCGCCGAGGACGTGTTCCACGTCATCGCGGTGACCGTCGTCCAGGCACAGGATGCCGCAGCCAGGGCGGCGCGCTAAGTACAGTGGCGGACGCGTCCGGCTGAGGGCAGGGAGGAAACGCGATGAAGGTATCGTACAAGGTGGGTATCGCCAGCGCGCTCGTGCTGTTCGTCACCCTGAGCATGCTGTCGTTCGTGCAGGTCGCACAGGTGCGTGCCAGCCTGCGTGCACAGGCCGAGGCCAGCATCGGCGAGGCCGGCGCTGGCCTTGCACGCCAGATCGAACATTGGCTCAACGCCAAGCTCCAGCTCATCGACATGGCGGCGCAGAGCATCGATGCCGACTTCAGTGCCATCCACATTCAGCGTGTGTTCGACCGGCCGCTACTGCGCGAGCAGTTCCTGTTGATCTTCGGCGGGCTCGACAGCGATGGTGCCCGCATCACCAATACGCCGAGCTGGGACCCGCCCGGCTGGGACGCGCGCAAGCGGCCATGGTACGCGCTGGCCGAGCGCGCCGAACGCGCCGTGCTCACCGAACCCTATGCGGACGCGGCAAGCGGCGAGATCCTGATCTCGGCGGTGGCACGACTCAGTGACCGCGGCCGTTTCATGGGAGCCTTCGGTGGCGACCTGAGCCTGCAGACGATCGCCGAGGCGATCAACACCCTCGACTTCAACGGCGCCGGTCACGCTTTCCTGATGACGCGTACCGGCCGCATCATCTCCCACCCCGATGCGGCACTCAACGGCAAGCCCTATGGCGAACTCTTCGATGGCGCACAGCCTCCGCTCGACAAGGGGCTCACGGAGACACAGGCTGGCGGCCGACGCCTGCTGGTCTCGTTTACGCCGCTTGCGGGACTGACCGGCATGGATTGGTACGTCGGCATCGTACTCGACGAGGCCGTGCTGATGGCCGAGGCCGACGCACTGAGCCAGCGCGCGGTTGCCGGCACCCTAGCAGGTGTGCTGGTGAGCCTGCTCGTGCTCGCCGTGCTGATGGGCCGGCTGCTCGATCCGCTCGCGCGTCTGCGCCACGCGCTGGACGAGGTCAACCGAGGAGAGGGAGACCTGACGCGTCGTCTCGGCGAGAAGGGACGGGACGAGATTGCGCACGTCTCGCGCGCGTTCAATGGTTTCGTCGCCCACCTGCAGGCCCTGATCCGCAACGTCAAGGACAGCGCCCACCAGCTTGGTGAGGCGAGCGCCAGGACATCGGGCGAGGCCGGTCATGCCGCCGAGCGCCTGCGCCGGCAGATGGAAGAGCTCGAGCGGCTGGTCGGTGCAATGCACGAGATGAGCGCTGCGGCGCAGAATGTCGCCGTCCACGCTCACGAGGCTGCGCAGGCCGCGGTCGCTGCCCATGACGAGACCGGGGAAGGCGTGCGCGTGGTATCCAGCTCGACTGCGGCCATCCGCCAGCTCGCCGAGGAAATGGATGCCACCAGCCACTCTGTCAACGCGCTGGTGCGCTTGAGCCAGAGCGTCGAATCGATCCTCGCCAAGATCACCGGTATTGCCGACCAGACCAATCTGCTCGCCCTCAATGCGGCGATCGAGGCGGCGCGGGCGGGTGAGGCCGGCCGTGGCTTCGCCGTCGTCGCCGATGAGGTCCGTAACCTCGCGGCCCTCACGCAGGAGTCGACGCGTGATATCCGCGGCATCATCGAGGAGCTGCGCACCGGCGTCCAGCAAGCCGAAAGCCGTATGCTCCAGAGCAGCGAAACTGCCGCGCGGACTGCCGTCGAGGCCGAGACTGCAAATGGCATCCTTGCCCGTGTGCGCGAGGCAATCACCCTCATCAGCACGATGAACCTGCGCATTGCCGAACTTGCTCAGCAGCAGAGTGCGAGCGCGTCCGAGATCGACCGCAACACCGGCGTGATCCGCGACATCGGACGCGAAGTGACCGAGGTGGCCGAGCGGCAGCTCGACCACTGCAAGGTCATGGCCGCGCGGGTGCATGATCAGGATGCCTTGCTCGGTCAATTCAAGGTCTGAACATGAGTCGGCGCACGATCCTGCCTGTGCATGTGCTGGTACGCAGCTCAGGGAGCGTGACGACGTCTCAAGGTGAGGACGATCATGAATCCATGAGGAGAGTCCGATGAGCATCGAGACTGCGGTGGCCCTGCTGGCGGTGATCGCCGTCGGGACCTACTTCCAGACCGTGACCGGCTTCGGCCTGGGCATGATCGTCATCGGTGTCAGCAGCGGCTTTGGCCTGGCGCCGATCTCGCTGGTGGCCGCCATCATCAGCCTGGTCACGCTGATGAACAGTGCGGTGGCGCTGCCCGGCAAGCTGCACCACATCGACTGGCCGGCGGCACGCTACGTGCTGGTCGGTGTGCTGCCGTCGACCCTGGCGGGTGTCCTGCTGCTCGAGTACTTGAGCGCCACCGCGGCCAACCTGCTGCAACTCCTGCTTGGGCTCACCATCATCTACAGCGGTGTCGTATTCATGCTGCGCCCGGCGCCGCTCGTCAAACGATCCTCCAACCTGAGCTTCTTCGTCAGCGGCTTCTTCTCCGGACTTTTCGGCGGCCTGTTCGGCATGGCCGGCCCCCCCGTGATCTTTCACTTCTACCGCCAGCCTTTCGATCTGGCGACCGTGCGCAACATGCTGCTGCTGACCTTCGCCTTCACCGCCGGCACGCGGACCATATTCGCCGGTACGCAGGGAACGTTTACGCCGGCGGTGTGGGCGTTGATCGGCTTCACCGTTCCGCTGGTAGCGCTGGCGACGATCGCAGGACGGCGCTATCCGCCGCCCTTCGCTCAAGTCACGATGCGCCGCATCGCGTTCGGGGTGCTGATCCTGATCGGCTCCGGACTGGTCTTCAATACGCTGTATCGTTAGCTGTTTCTGCGGCACCGATCAGGCCGCAAGCTGCATGCACTCTGCTTTTTGTGACTGCGGAATACGTGAGCACCTGGCTAGTCAGATGCCGGAGCATGCTCGATTTTTGGCATGCTGCCCGGTTTCTGGGGCCTCGTGCTCGGCCAGCTGCTCTTAATCTGCGTTGTAGCTTCACGCGCTCGGCGTTGGGAAGAGGATGGTTCGCATCGCGTCCGCTGCAATGCGCATGCTTGGCACCTTGGCCATCAGGTCGTCGAGCGAGACGCGCGCAGTCGGCGCGTGGCAGGCAATCGCCGCCACCGCCTTGCTGCCCTCGCCAAGCACCGGGACTGCGACGGCGATCATGCCGCGGACGAACTCTTCATTGTCAATTCCGAGGCCGAGTTTGGCATTGCGCGCGAGTTCCACCTCGAGCGCTTCCATATCCACGATAGTGCGGGGGGAGTGGCGTGTCAGGGTGAGGTTGGCAAGCAGGCGGCGACGTTCGAGCAGGGACATGGATGAAAGGAAGAGCTTGCCACTTGCGGTGCAGTGCATCGGCACGAAGGTGCCCGGCTGCAAGTGCATGCGTAGCGGCTCGGTGGTCTCAACGCGCTCGACGTAGAGCACTCGGCCTGCATCAGGAACAGTGAGGTTACAGGACTCCCCAAGCTTGTCGACGAGCGCGCGAAGTACGGCGCGGCACTCTCGACGCATGTTCGAGCCGCGAAGCGTGCGCAGCGCCAGCGTAGTGGCGCGCGTTCCGGCGACAAAGCCTCGCTCCGCGGGTAGATGAAGCACGTAGCCTTGGTCTTCCATTGCGCGAAGCAGTCTCATGAGGGTGCTCTTGGGCACACTCATGAGACTTGCGAGCTGAGCCAGCGTGAGCGGCTGGGCAGATTCCGTGAGGTGTTCGAGGACAGTGAGCGGACGAAGGCGGCGAACGTCTTCGCTGCCTTCGTCATGCACGACTACCGCGTCGTCCGCTTTCGGTGCGTGGGGCCCTCTGCCCATGTGTCCTGATTCGCGTGTCACTTCCGTCATCCGTGTCGGGCTTCTGTTTCTCTGTGACTCTTGATGCAATAGTACGAAATGTATCGATCTTTTGAAACGCTGTGTTTCATTATTGCTTGCCTGCGGGACAACGAGACAGGACTTGGATGGAGGCCTCGGAAGCGAGAAGGTCCCGGCAAGCTGTCGTGAGGTGCTCTTGGCCTTCGGACACGCGTCTAAGGAAAGGCGTTGCTTCCGCGCGCCAGTCACTTTCATCTCGCCAATAGCGTCGATGTGCACAAGCTACGTCGAAGGGTCTCCGAGGTCCGTAACGCGTTTCTTGACGCCTTTTTGGTTCACTTTTGCGCCGTTGCGTTTCAGTTCGGATCGGAATGCTCGATTTGTGTTTGTTTTGCGTATGGCCTCATTAATAGTGCGTATGCACTTTATTGAAACGCTGCGTTTCATAAACAAGGCGTGAGGCGTTACTCAGAACATCAGCATCGTATTCCTAACGGTGCAGTCAGGAGACCTTCTAGATGTCCATTGAAGCTGATTACATCGTCGTCGGGGCAGGCTCGGCCGGTTGCGTGCTGGCCAATCGCCTGAGCGCCGACGAGCGTAACCAGGTGCTCTTGCTTGAGGCTGGCGGCCGCGATAGCAACCCCTGGATCCACATCCCGGTTGGCTACTTCAAGACTCTGCACAATCCGAAGCTGGATTGGTGCTACCGGACCGAGCCTGACGAGAAGGTTGCCGGCCGCGAGATCCAGTGGCCGCGTGGCAAGGTGCTGGGCGGTTCGAGCTCGCTCAACGGCCTGCTCTACGTACGCGGCCAGCGGGAGGACTATGACCGCTGGGCAGCGCTGGGCAACGAGGGCTGGAGCTTCGACGAGGTGCTTCCGTACTTCAAGAGGTCCGAAGACCAGGAGCGTGGCGCGAGCGAGTATCACGGCGTGGGCGGACCGCTGAAAGTCTCGGATCTGCGCCTGCGCAGGCCGATCGCCGACCACTTCATCAAGGCTGCGCAGGAGATCGGCATTCCCTATAACGACGACTACAACGGCGCGAGTCAGGAAGGCGTAGGCTACTTTCAGCAGACCGCGCACAAGGGTTTCCGCTGGAGTACCGCGAAGGGCTTCCTGCGGCCCGCCATGGGGCGCTCCAATCTGCGCGTCGAGACTCACGCCCAGATCTTGCGCATCCTCTTCGAGGGCAAGCGCGCGGTCGGCGTGGAGTATCTTCAGGGCGGAGAACGCTGCATCGCCCGGGCGCGCTGCGAGATCGTGCTGGCCGCGGGCGCCATCGGCTCGCCCCAGATCCTGCAGAATTCGGGCGTTGGTCCGGTCGAGGTTCTGCGGCGAGCGGGGGTGCAGGTGCTCCACGCCCTGCCTGGCGTCGGCCGCAACCTGCAGGACCACCTGCAGGTGAGGCTGGTCTTCAAGACCCGCGAGCGTACGCTGAACGACGAGGTGAACAGTCCGATCCATAAGCTCTGGATCGGACTGCAATACATGTTCTCGCGTACCGGACCACTGACCCTGGCGGCCAGTCAGGTGGCCATCTTCACGCGCTCCTCGCCCGAGGTTGAGCGCCCCGACATCCAGTTCCACATGCAGCCGTTGTCTGCCGACAAGCCGGGGGAGGGCGCACATCCCTTCTCGGCCTTCACGTCCTCGGTGTGTCAGCTGCGGCCGTGGAGTCGTGGCCGTATCGAGATCCGTTCGGCCGACCCGCTCGCCTATCCCGCGATCCATGCCAACTACCTGGGTGACGAGCGCGACCATGCGGTGGTGATCGGTGGCGTCAAGGTCGCACGCCGCATCGCCGAGGCGCCCGCACTCAAGCCGCACATCATCTCCGAGTTCGTGCCGGGCGCGAATTACCAGAGCGACGCCGAGTTGCTCGACGCCGCTCGCCGCTACAGCCAGTCGATCTACCACCCGGCCGGCACCTGCAAAATGGGCTCGGACGAGGATGCGGTCGTGGACGCTCGACTCAGGGTGCGTGGCTTGGTCGGCCTACGTGTGGCAGATGCCTCGATCATGCCCGAGCTCGTCTCGGGTAATACCAATGCCCCTGTCATCATGATCGGAGAGAAGGCCGCCGACATGATGCTCGCCGACCGCATCTGACGCGGCGACGGCGTCCACTCAACGCAGAAGCGATTCCACACAGGGCCGTCGAGCCCACCCATCAAAGAGGAGACACACCATGAGCAAAGAGACCAAGCTGGATCGTCGCGGCTTTCTGCGCATTGCCGGCCGCTACGGGCTGACCTCCACCGCACTTGCGGCCGCAGGCATGGTCGGCCCGCTGACCTTCGAGGGGCTCGCCCGCGCTGCCTCGCAGACCGCCGACGCGCGCAATGCCTCGACGCCGCTGATGACGCTGAAGTTCGGTGCATCAGGCTTCAACGAAAGCAACCTGAAGATCCAGGAGTCGGGTCAGCTGTGGTTTGCCCAGGAGTTGGAGAGACGCACCAACGGCGCGCTGAAGATCGAGTTCATCGGCAGCAACCAGATCTGCAACCAGCTCGACTGCGTGAAGAAGGCCCAGCAGGGCATCGTCGACATCTTCTCGGCCAGTACCCAGAATTCGGCTGGCTCGGCGCCGTACTACAACGTGCTCGACTTTGCCTACATGTTCCCCTCGCGCGCGGCCCAGCACTACTTCTTCTATCACCCGAAGAGCGAAAAGCTCTTCCGTGAGCCGATGCGCAAGCGCCACAACATCCAGTTCCTGTACACCCACTGCGAACTGCGTGGCCTGATGCTCGGCAAGAAGTTCGCCAACCGCCCGACAGTGACCACCATCGAGGAACTGGCTGGCACCAAGAACCGCGTTACCGGCACCCAGCTCGGCCGCATCGCCATGCAGCTCATGAATCTGAACCCGGTGCCGATCGCCTGGGAAGAGACGCTCGACGGCCTAAAGCAGGGCCTCATCGACGGCGCCGAGACCTGGATGGGGGCGGCGGCCTACGCCAACATGGCGCCTGTGCTCGCGCAGGCGGTGGACCTGAAGTTCTTCTGCGGTACTGAGCACACCGCGATGAACAACGCGACCTTTGAGAAGCTGCCCTCTGCCATCCAGGACATCGTGATGGAGGTGGCCTACGACGCACAGCAATATACCCAGCGCGAGCAGGAGCGTGCGCTCGTTGAAGTGGTCGGTGCGGTCGTAGACCCGGGGCCGGATACCGTTTTCGCAAAGAACGGCGTGCGCGTGGCCACGCTCTCCGATGCCGAGATTCTCAAGGCCGAGAAGATGTGCTCGCCCGAGTACCGACCCGAGCCCTGGGCAGAGTGGCGGGAGCGCCTCAACAAGATGTCCGGGGGGCACGATGTTTACAAGGAGATCTTCATGGTTGCGCGCGAAATCCCGAAAGATACCCCTGTGGCTGACGTGAAACCGCAACGCTGGTGGCAGTCCGCTTGATGGCTGGTTGGTAGCCCCGACCTGCCGCACGCCTTGCGCCGGCTCGTCAGCCTGGTCAGCGCAGGGCGCCTCCCTCATTTCGGAGTTCCCCCAATGGCCTATCTTCTGGCACTCGTTCGGTGGCTAGACCGCAACGCCGAACGCACCCTGATCCTGATCGCCTATTCCAGCATGGCCCTGATCATCGTTTACGCGGTGTTCGAGCGCTATGTTTTCAGTACTCAGGTCCCCTGGAGTTCCTCCATTCCGATTTACCTGTTCCTGTGGGTAACTTGGATTGGCTGCGCCTACAACGTACGCAAGCGCACTCATCTGGTGTTCAACGACCTCCGCCTGCGCATGCCCTACGGAGCCCAGTTCGCCTGCATGTGGCTTGACGCAATCCTGTGGGTCGGCTTCGGCACCATGGTGGCCTGGTTCACCATCGAGCAGACGCAACTCGCCTATGACAACTTCGCCATCGTGCAAGGCACCGACAACGTCATGCAGTGGTGGTTCTACCTGGCCACCCCGGTCGGCTGGTGCCTGCTGATGTTCCGCGCCCTGCAGAACCTGGTCGAAGACATTGGCCGTTACCGCCGCCGCGAACCCTTCCTGGTCGACATCCAGGCAATTGGTGGAGACTGAGGAGGCATTATGGACAATTCGACTCTCATCACTCTGGTTTCACTGGGCGTCGTCGTGCTGTTCCTGCTCGGCGTGCCCATCTTCCTCGTCATCGGCATGTGGGTCACCGGCGCGTCGCTGGTCATCGACTTCACGCTTGCCAACATCGGTGTGACGCTATTCGAGGGGCTGAACTTCTTCGGGCTGCTTTCGCTGCCCTTATTCATTCTCACCGGTGACCTCATCGCCGCGGCGGGCATTGCCAAGCGCCTGGCCGAGTTCGCCCACGCCTGCCTGAGCTGGATGCGCGGCGGCCTCGGCCTGGCCACGATCGGCTCCTGCGGGCTGTTCGCGGCCATCTCGGGTTCCAACTCGGCGACCACCGCGACCATCGGCGGCATCATGCAGCCGCTGCTGGTGAAGGATGGCTACGACAGCCGCTTCGCCGCTGCCACGGCCGCGGCCGGTGGCACGGTCGGGATCATCATTCCACCGTCGATCATCTTCATCGTGTATGGCTTCCTGATGAACCTGTCGATCTCCGATCTGTTCGTTGCCGGCATCCTGCCGGGCATGCTGATGGTGATCGCGATGCAGGCGGTGTGCTGGTGGATGTGCCGAAAGCATGGCTGGGGCTCCATCTCGCCGCTCGATGTGGGGCGCGTAGTGCGCTCGGCGGGCAGTGCCTATCTGGGGTTCTTCGCCATCTTCATCGTCATTTTCGGGATCTACTCGGGCATCTTCTCGCCCACCGAGGCGGCGGCGATTACCGTGGGCTTCTGCCTGATCGCCGGCCTGATCGTCACCCGCGAAATCAGGTGGCGGGCTTTGCCCGACATCCTGCTGCGCTCCGGCCAGCTTACCGGCATGCTGGCGCCGATGATTGCCATTTCCATCGTGATGCAGCAGGTCTTCGCCCTGCTCGGCGCCGCCGAGACGGTGCAGTCCTTCATCGCCTGGTTCGGAAGTGGTGACGTAGTTGTGCTGCTGGTGTGCATGGGTATCGTGCTTGCCGCCGGTACGATTCTCGAGAGCCTGCCTGTGACGGTGATCTTCGCCCCCATCCTTGCGCCGATCGCGATCGCGGCGGGCGTTGATCCGGTGCATTTCTCGGTGATCTTTCTGGTAGGTGCCGCGATCGGGTTCATCACGCCGCCTTTCGGCCTCAACCTCTTCGTGGCCAGCGGCGTCACGGGTATCCCGTATTCGAAGCTCGTGCGCTTCGCGCTGATGTACATGATGGGCCTCACCATCTCCTGGCTCATCATCGCCTTCGTGCCCTGGCTGTCGCTCGGCCTGATCCCGCAGCCTGGTTGAGCGGGTCCCAGGCTTCGTCAGGCGCACATGGCCGGTCGCCGACTGCTTGCGCGGTCGGCGACCGGTTCGTCATCCTGCGGCGTGTGGAAGGCGGTCAGGTTGCTTATAGCAATTGGTTTTATAGATAGGGGTGCCTCAGAACTCCATTCGTTTTATTCTCCCCACACATGATCTTGATCAGGGAGACCATCCCGAGCCGTTCGGCTGCGGGCTCTCCTTGCATGTCGTCCATTGGGGGGAGTCATCCATGCTCGAGTTGCTGACCGGTTTCGTGGCCCTGGCCGCCTTTCTGGCGATCTCCTATTTCAGGGGACGTACCAAGAAAGAGGGCGCGCTGGAGACGGCGCTGTCCTCGCCGGAAGAGGTCGCGCGTCTCTACCTGCGGCATTCGCCGGAAACGGATGCCTACTGGCTCCATGTGCAGTTCCGCAATGGCCGCAAGCGCCTGCTCGCCGCGCCCTGGGAGCTCGACGACACGCTCGGCCAGCTCGAAGCCCGGGGTCTCCATCTCGACGAAGCGGACCGGGCCCTGCTCGCAGCGGCCGAGGCTCCGGTAGTACGCTCACGTCAGCCAGCGGGCAACTGCGGTCGGACGGCGGCCGGCGTGCCGATGCGCGCGGGTGCCTGAAGCCGGACTGCGGCGTTCAGGCCTGCGCAGGCGCGCTCAGGCGCCAGGCACCCGGCTCGATCGGCAGCAGCGCGGCGACGGCTGCGGTGGCGATCACATGCGTGGTCTCCTGCACCGGGTCGTGGACGTCCAGTCCGCCGAACACCACCTTCACCTCGGCGCGCCCGCGTGGCAGCGTGGCGGCGACCACTGCGGCATCGACCTTGTCGGGCTGCTGCACGCCGATCGTCACCTGCACGCGCATGTCGCGGTGGTCGTAGCCGAGCGACTTGAACAGCACGATGGATGAATGGTGCAGGGCGTCCTGCACTGCACGGCAGGCGGCCTTGGTGTAGTCGCCGCCGTACAGGTCGTTGCCGGTCCCCATTTCGAGGATGATGCGTTTCTCAGTCATGATTGCGCTCCATGTCGAAGGACACCACGATGGCGGCGTTGGCGATCACGGTAGGATCGCTGCCGTCCGGCTTGCAGACGTCGAGGCCGCCGCGTACGACGCGGATAGTGGGTTGGCCGTAGGGGAAGATGTCGAGCAAGGCGTTGCTGTCGACCGCCTCGGGTTTCTGTACGCCGATCTCGACGTCGATCAGCATCGCCTCGCGCGGGAAATCGAACGCGGTCGCCACGTTGAGCGAGTTGTGCCATAGCGCGTCGCGGATCGCGCGTGCCGCGGCCTGTGTGTAGTCCTGACTGCGGATAGAGGTCCCCAGGCCGAACTGCGTGACCATTCGTGTCTTGGCCATGTCGAATGCTCCGATCGTAAGTGGTTGATGTCCTTGCGCCGTGGCGAACCGTCAGCGCCGATGGCGGCCGCTGATGAGTTGGACAATGTCAAAGAACAGCTCGTTGTCGAGCGCCTTGCTCATGTCGGTGGCCAGACAACGGCGGTAGAAGGGGCTGAGGTCGAGGCCGACGCCGAGGCCGAGGATCTCCACTGCGCCCTGCTGCTCGCGGCGCGCGACCACGTCCTTGAGGTGGTTGTCGAGGTAGAAAGGGTCGTTTGCCAGTCCGGTTGCGCCGTCTGCGGGGCTGCCGTCGGAGATCACGACCAGGATGCGCCTTGCCTCGCCGCGCGCCAGCATGCGGTTGCACGCCCAGTCCACCGCCTCGCCGTCGATGCCTTCGCGGAACAGGTCGGCCTTGAACAGCGCGGCGATGTCGGTGCGCGCCCGCCGCCAGCTGCGATCGGCGTCCTTGAATACCATGTGGCAGACCTCGTTCAGGCGTCCCGGGCGGAGCGGGCGGCCGCGGGCGAGCCATTCGCGGTGGGCGCGGCCGCCGTTCCAGGCGCCGGTGGTGAAGCCGAGCAGTTCGGTGCGTACGCCCACCATCTCGAGCGCGCGGATCATGATGTCGACCATCATCGCGACCGGCTCGATGTGCGCCTTCATCGAGCCCGAGCAATCGAGCAGGAAACTCACCACGCAGTCGGCCGCCGGCTTGTACTGCTCCTGGCGGAACAGGCGGCGCTCGGTCGGTGAGCTCACGAGCTGGCTCAGGCGGCGGCCGTCGATATGGCCTTCTTCCTCACCGAACAACCAGCCGTCGCGCTGCGGCTCGGCGAGGATGGCGGCGAACAGGCGCGCCAGTCGCGGCAGGTTGATGCCCTGCGCGGCGATGCGTTTGTCCAGGCGCTCGCGGTACTCGCGCAGCAGGGCCTTGCGCACGAGCGTCCCGGCCTGCACCTCGGTATCGTAGCGGGTGGTGAATACGCGGTAGGCCTGTTCTGCGTCCTCGAAGGCCTTGCTGTGGCCGGTGAGGGCCGCGGCGATGCCGTCGTCGTCGCCTTCGTCGCGGTCGAAGTCGAGCAGCAGGACGAAGCCGCGCCGGATCTCTTCGTCTTTCGCCTCGGCCTCCTCGTCGCCGGCCGAGGCGGCGGTCTCGGCATGGATCGTCTCGGCCACGATGCGCGCGATCTCCAGCGCATGGGGGGCGAAGCGGCGCTGGTCGTGGCGATTGCGGCGGATGCCGGCGAGCGCGCTGCCGAGCTGGGAGACGAGCGAGAAGCGGGTGCTCTCGATGTAGTCCTCGGTTTCCTCCAGCACCGGCTTCGTGGTGAGCCGCGACCAGCAGATCTGCGCCACGGTGTACAGCAGGATGCCGAGCCGTCCCTCGGTGAGGCCGGAGCGGTAGAAGGCGCGCGACCAGTTCTCGAAGCGGCGGTGCAGGTTGATGACCATGCCCGGCATGTCGGCCGGCGCGAGGGTTTCCACGCGCAGTTGCTCGAGCAGTTCGAACAGCAGGCGCTCGATCGGGTCGGCGGGGCACAGGCTGCGGTGCAGTTGGGCGTCCGAATGCAGCAGGCGCAGCGCCATGCCGTCGGCGGCGGCGCGACAGTCGGCGAAGTCGTCGTGGTCGGGGTCGATGCGCAGGTGCGGCGCATGCATCGGCAGCGGCCGCGATCCGCGGTGCAGGCGCCGGCCGCGGTAGTGCAGCGCGGCGTCACCAGTGAGGGCGCGCAGGGTGGCGGCGCACAGCTCCTCGACCTTCTGCTGCCGCTTCGCGTTCTGCTGCGCCGTCGCCATCATTGCGCTTCCGACGTACGCATCCAGGATTCGTCCAGCTCCTCGCCGAAGCAGCGCTGGTAGTACTCGGCGACGATCGGGCGCTCGACCTCATCGCATTTGTTGAGGAAGGACAGGCGGAAGGCGAGCGCTGGATTGCGGAAGATCTCGCAGTTCTCGGCCCAGGTGATGACGGTGCGCGGCGACATCAGGGTCGAGAGGTCACCGGCGGCGAAGCCCTTGCGGGTGAGCTCGGCGACCGCGACCATCGAGGCGATCAGCTGGCGGCCCTTGTCGTAGTTCTTGCCTGGTACGCGCGCGAGCACGATCGCGACCTCTTCCTCGCGCGGCAGGTAGTTGAGCGTGGCGACGATGTTCCAGCGGTCCATCTGGGCATGGTTCAGCACCTGGGTGCCGTGGTACAGGCCCGACAGGTTGCCCAGGCCAACGGTGTTCGATGTGGCGAACAGGCGGAACCAGGGGTGGGGGTGGATCACGCGGTTCTGGTCGAGCAGGGTGAACTTGCCGTCGCGCTCGAGAATGCGTTGAATCACGAACATCACGTCGGGGCGGCCGGCGTCGTACTCGTCGAAGATCAGCGCGACCGGGCGCTGCAGCGCCCAGGGGACGATGCCTTCCTGGAACTCGGTTACTTGCAGGCCATCGCGCACGACGATGGCGTCCTTGCCGACGAGGTCGAGGCGGCTGATGTGGCCGTCCAGATTCACCCGTACGCAAGGCCAGTTCAGGCGCGCCGCCACCTGTTCGATATGGGTGGATTTGCCGGTGCCGTGCAGGCCCTGCACCATCACCCGGCGGTTGCGGCTGAAGCCGGCGAGGATTGCCAGCGTGACGTCGGGGTTGAAGCGATAGGCGGTGTCGACGTCGGGCACATGGTCGTCGCGTTCGGCGAACGCCGGCACCTTCAGGTCGGTGTCGATTCCGAACACTTCGCGCACCGACACCATGTGGTCGGGCTGGGTCAGGACTGTTTCCGTCACTGCTGTCTCCTCGGTCTCTTCATGCACGGAGCAGGCCTTGCTTCCGTGGCGCCGGATACACGATTCGTTCCGGTGCGGCATATTAGCCATGTTTCAAAAAAATATTCAAGTTGTACCGTTTTTTGGAATTTGATGTTGACCTTTTGGGGTGTTGGACCTAGAGTGCGTTCACGTATCTCGGATATCGGAATGTTTGGTACCGATTTCGTTCAACTAACTCCCAGGAGACAGCATGAGCCAGCCCACCCCCGAC
>WPCJ01049993.1_pt1 | contig 14844 bp, 15 predicted proteins | sample 5399831 | NCBI WGS metagenome assembly WPCJ01 (sample SAMN12869470, study PRJNA574797) | sludge metagenome | isolation source: wastewater treatment of pH10 | place: China:Beijing | collected 2019-05-20 | reverse complement strand
ATCGCCGGCCTCGTCGCGGTCACGCCCGCCGCCGGCTTCGTCGGCCCGGTCGGCGCGATCGTGCTCGGCCTCGCCGCCGGCGCGGTCTGCTACTTCTTCGTGGCGACCGTAAAGGCCAGGTTCGGCTATGACGACGCGCTCGACGTGTTCGGCATCCACGGCGTGGGCGGCATCCTCGGCGCGATCAGCACCGGCATCCTTGCCTCGGGCAGCCTTGGCGGCGTCGGCTATGCGGAAGGCGTCACCATGGGCGGTCAGCTCTGGACGCAGATCGTCGCGGTGGCGATCACTATCGTCTGGTGCGCCGTTCTTTCCTTCATCCTCTACAGAATCGTCGATGCCGTCATCGGCCTGCGCCCGACCGTCGAGGACGAAAGCCGGGGGCTCGACCTGACTTCGCACGGGGAAGTGGCCTATCACGGGTAGTAGCCGTGAGGTTTCACCTCCCGCTAGGAAGAGCCCGCCCCCCCCGCCGGGCTCTTTTCCTATGGCCTCAGCGCGAGAGGAAGATCCGGCTGGCGACGCATTTCTTGACCGGGCAATATTTCATGTCGGCGGTCGGCACGCCTGCGCCGCGCATCACCTCGTCATTCTCGCAATATTGCTGGCCGTTCACGTAGCGGTCATAGACCGGCAGGCCGAGTATCCCCTGCGAGCGATAGACGAGGATGGCCTCTCCCTCGGTATGGAGCAGGGCCTGCACGGTCTCGCAGGTGATGTTGGTGACGTCGTAGCGCGTCACGGCCATCGCGCTCGATGCGGTCAGCAAAAACACGGCGGCTGCCATCACTGTCTTCATGGTCCCATCATCCTTCGCCGCGCCTTCGGGCGCAAGCTGGCATCTGGCCCCGGATTACGCAGTTGCCCTGCCACGATAAAAAAGGGCTGCCCGTCCCCGGGCAGCCCAATGTCCTGTCGTGCTGTAACGCGACCAGGAGAATTGCGGTTACTTCGCCTTTTGCAGCTCGGTGGCGATATCGTTGAACTTCGTGCCCAGCGTATTGCCGACAGCGCCGGCGCCCAGGATGATCGCAAGTGCGATCAGGGCGGCGATCAGGCCGTACTCGATGGCGGTGGCGCCCGACTCGTCGTTGATGAACTTGTTCATGAGGTTACGCATCTAGAACTCCCGTTTGGGTTGTTTGATCACAGCGACCTCAGCTATAAGTTGTAGCTCTTTATTTCAGATTAATCGACACGGTAAAGAAGCCGTTGCCTGCGAGAAAAGAAGTCTCGCGCCGACAACGCCCTCATTGCCCGGATCGGACACAGCTGCCCGCAACTCCCTGTTATCCTTAATGCGCTCTTAACCCCCCGCCGATACTCTTTCGTCGATTCCGCCGCAGGCACGCGGCCGCCGTGGTTATGGGATATGGGGTTCCACATGCGTTCTGAGGTTTCGGCACAGGCCACGCTGAATGACGCCGGTCACGGCTTTCAGGCATTCCTGCGCCGTCAGGCCGGGCGCTTCGCCGGTCTCGCGCTGTTTGCCGGCGTGGCGTTCGCGGTGTCGAGCCTCGCGACATGGAACGTGGCTGACCCGAGCTTCAGCCACGCCACCGATGCGCCGGTCACCAATGCGATGGGCTATGCCGGCGCGGTGTTTTCCGACCTGGCCATGCAATTCTTCGGCCTTTCGGCGCTTGCGGCGCTCGTGCCCGCCGTCATCTGGGGCTTCTTCTTCGTCACCACGCGCGGCATGGACAATCTGCCTCGGCGCGCCGTTGCGTGGTTCGGTGCTTCACTGCTCTTCGCCGCGATCGCCGGCTGCGCGACCCCGCCCCCGACATGGCCGCTGCCGACGGGGCTCGGAGGCGTGTTCGGCGACATGGTGCTCAAGATCCCGGCCCTGATGACCGGCGACGGCTACCCCACCGGCCTGCTCGCCACGCTGCTGGCGATCCTGTTCGTGGTTCCCGCCGTCTATCTCTTTGCCTATGGCTCGGGCCTTTCGCGCCGCGCCAACGGCTTCGCTGTCCGCACGCCGGCAAGGTCCAGGGCGGCGCCCGAACCGATCGAGGACGATATCACCTTTGACGATGACGAGGGCGAAAGCAGCGGCATGCTCGCTCTCGGTGCCGTCACCCACTGGTGGCTTTCCGCGCGCGCATTCACGCGCCGCATGGCGGCGAAGTACCGCCGGCAGGACGACGGATTCGAGATCGACGAACGCGACCGCGCGACCGGCTGGCGCCGCGCCGCCGAACGTGTGGAGCGCGCCGAAATAGCCGAGGCGCAGGTCAGCGCCGGCGGCAGGGCCCGCGTCGAGCCTGAATTCTTCGCCGCGATGGTTTCCGACCGCGCAGCCCACGTCGATCCGGTCGACATGGAGGAGGATTTTTCCCCCGCAGGTTACGATGACGAGGAAAGTGAGGACGACGACATCGCAGTCGAAGCGCCCCGCAGGGCGCCGACGACCGCCATGGTCCGGCAGTTCCGCTCGGATGCGGCGACGCGCGTCGAACCCGCCGCCACCCTCCACGCCGCCCATGCTCCAGCCGCTTCGGTGCCCGTTGCCCGTGTAGAGTCTCCGGCGCCTAGGCCGGCCCCCGGCGCGCGCGTCCGCCGCGAGGCGCAGACCTCGCTGATCGGCTCCGACACGTTCGAGATGCCGACGCTGCATTTCCTCTCGGAGCCGAAGAACGTCGTTCGCGACAAGACCGTATCCAAGGACGCGCTCGAGCAGAACGCCCGGCTTCTGGAAGGCGTGCTGGAGGATTTCGGCGTCAAGGGCGAGATCATCCATGTTCGGCCCGGTCCCGTCGTCACGCTCTACGAGCTTGAGCCCGCGCCCGGCATCAAGTCGTCGCGCGTGATCGGCCTCGCCGACGACATCGCCCGTTCGATGAGCGCCATCGCCGCGCGCGTGGCCGTCGTCCCGGGCCGCAACGCCATCGGCATCGAGCTGCCCAACACGACGCGCGAGACCGTGTTCCTTCGCGAGATCCTCGCCAGCCGCGACTTCGAGCAGACCAAGGCCAAGCTCGCTCTGGCGCTGGGCAAGTCGATCAACGGCGAGGCGGTCATCGTCGACATCGCCAAGATGCCGCACGTTCTCGTCGCCGGCACCACCGGCTCGGGCAAGTCGGTCGCCATCAACACCATGATCCTGTCGCTGCTCTACCGCATGACGCCTGCTGAATGCCGGCTGATCATGATCGACCCCAAGATGCTCGAACTCTCCGTTTATGACGGCATCCCGCACCTGCTGACGCCGGTCGTCACCGACCCGAAGAAGGCCGTCGTGGCGCTTAAGTGGACAGTCCGCGAGATGGAAGACCGCTACCGCAAGATGTCGAAGGTCGGCGTGCGCAACATCGACGGTTTCAACGCGCGCGTGGCACAGGCCGAGAAGAAGGGCGAGAGGATTTCCCGCACCGTCCAGACCGGGTTCGACCGCGAGACCGGCGAGGCCATCTACGAGACCGAGCACATGGACCTTGAGGCCATGCCCTACATCGTGGTCATCATCGACGAGATGGCCGACCTGATGATGGTCGCGGGCAAGGACATCGAAGGCGCGGTCCAGCGCCTCGCGCAGATGGCACGCGCCGCCGGCATCCACGTCATCATGGCCACCCAGCGCCCTTCGGTCGACGTCATCACCGGCACGATCAAGGCGAACTTCCCGACCCGCATGTCGTTCCAGGTCACCTCCAAGATCGACAGCCGCACGATCCTCGGCGAGCAGGGCGCGGAGCAGCTCCTCGGCATGGGCGACATGCTCTATATGGCCGGCGGCGGACGCATCCAGCGCGTGCACGGGCCGTTCGTCTCGGATGACGAGGTCGAGAAGGTGGTCGCCCATCTCAAGCTGCAGGGCGTCCCCGAATATCTCGACGCTATCACCGAGGACGACGAGGAGGACGGCGACGACCAGCCCTCCGGCAAGGGCGGCGGCGCATCGGGCAATTTCGACGATTCCGACGATCCCTACGACCAGGCGGTGGCGGTCGTGTTGCGCGACGGCAAGGCGTCGACCAGCTACATCCAGCGCCGCCTCGGCATCGGCTATAACCGGGCTGCCTCCATCATCGAGAAGATGGAGAAGGAAGGCATCGTCGGCCCGGCCAACCATGCCGGAAAACGCGAGATCCTCGTGCCGACGGAAGAGGACAAGCTTTAGGGCAATTCCAGAAAAGGCGAGCCACGGCTTTCCGTCCGGGATTGCGCAAGACAAGGAGGCAGGGCGGTTTAGCCGCCCAGATTTTCGCGCCGGGCAGCGCGAAATCCCGGGAACTTAGCCCCATGTAACGGGTTCAGGGCATGAGACCGGGAAATGCAAGGGTTTCTGGCCGGGTTCCGGCGAGGGTCGTCCGACGTCCCTCGCTGCCAAACTTAAGCCCCACTGCCCGCTTAAAGATCGGTTCGACACGATGAAGACGAAAGCGACAGGCATGAAAACCCGTTTCCAACACCAGACCTTCAGCCCGACGCGGCGTGGATTGATTCGCATGGCGGCCGGCGCCGCCGGCCTTGCCGTGCTCGGCGCGGTTCCGGGCCTCGGTATCGTCACGCAGGCCGTGGCCGCGGCTTCCGATTCGGCGCAGAAGATCGCCGACCATTTCTCCAAGGTCGGCACGATGAGCGGCGAGTTCGTCCAGTTCGGTCCGCGCGGCGAGCAGACCGGCGGCAAGTTCTACATCCAGCGCCCCGGCAAGCTGCGCTTCAATTATGAGCCGCCGTCAGGCTTCCGCGTCATCTCCGACGGCAAGTCGGTGGTGATCGACAACACCAAGCTCAATACGATGGACCTCTATCCCCTGTCGAAGACGCCGCTCAAGCTTCTGCTCGACGAGCGCATCGACCTGTCGGGCAAGAAGGTGAAGAGCATCAAGGAAGAGGACGATCTCACGACGATCCAGCTTGCCGACCGCCAGATTTTCGGCAACTCGACCATCACGATGATGTTCGACCCCAAGTCCTACGACCTGCGCCAGTGGACCATCACCGATCCGCAGGGCAAGGACACAACCGTCATGATCTTCAACGTGGAGCAGGGCAGGAAGCTGGACCAGTCGCTGTTCGTGGTCGACTACGACCGCAACTACAAGCTCAACCGTCCGGGCGCGAAGAACAGCAATCGCTGACGCAGCCAGTCTGCGGTACCTGAAGGTTAAAGACCGCGCTTGCGCGGTCTTGCCGTTTGCGGCCTCTGCTGGCAGTTTCCGGCCGACTTCGATTCTCACCGGACCGCCATGCCTTTTTCCGTAGCAACCTGGAACATAAACTCCGTCAGGCTGCGCCTGCCGCTGGTCGAGCGCCTCATCCTGGAGCGCGCGCCGGACGTCATCTGCCTGCAGGAGACGAAATGCCCGGACGACCTTTTTCCGCTCGAACGCTTTCATGCGCTCGGCTACCGGCATGTCGAGATACACGGCCAGAAGGGCTATCATGGCGTCGCCACCATTTCGCGGCGGCCGATCGAGGTGGTCGAGCGGCGGCGTTTCTGCGAGATTCCCGACAGCCGGCACATATCGGTGCGGGTCGAGGCCGGCGGCCGCTCCATCCTGCTGCACAATTTCTATGTCCCGGCCGGCGGCGACGAGCCCGACCCGGAGATCAATCCGAAGTTCCGCCACAAGCTCGATTTCGTCGCCGAGATGAACGCCATACGCGCCGAGCATGACGACGTCTCCGGCTCCATCCTGGTCGGCGACCTCAATATCGCGCCGCTGGAGCATGATGTCTGGTCGCACAAGCAGTTGCTGAAGGTGGTCAGCCACACGCCGGTCGAGACGGAAGGCTTCGAGGCGATGCGGCAGGCAGGCGGCTGGGTCGACCTCATGCGACACGGCGTACCACCCGAGCAGAAGATCTACACCTGGTGGAGCTATCGGGCAGCCGACTGGGCCGCCTCGGATCGCGGCCGCAGGCTCGATCATATCTGGGCCTCGCGGAACCTCGTCGGCGGCCTGTCCGGCATCGACATACTGCGCGACGCGCGCGGCTGGGAACGACCCTCGGACCACGTCCCGGTCATCGCCCGATTCGATTTCGATTGAGCGATGCAGGATGAAACGGCGCGAGCATGGGAATGCCGCGTCCGGAAAATCCTGCAAAAGCAATGCGCTGGAGATTTCCAGCCGGTTGCAGTGCCGGAATCGATCTACTCGAGCCTTTCGCCGACCTGTTCGATGCGTCTGATCATGTCCTGAAGGTCCTCGATGAGCCTTTCACGCAGCAATTCGGCGGTCTGCGGATATTCCTCGAGGATGCGGCGGAACATCGAGCGATTGATGCGCAGGACGTCCGCGTCGGTCGAAGCCTCCGCGCTCGTCAGCCGGCGCGTATCGGCGATCAGCGCCATCTCCCCCAGCACCGCGCCGGGGCCCGCCAGACTGATCTCGGCATTGTGGCCGTCATGCTCGCGGAACAGGCGGACCATGCCCCGGGTGACGATGTAGGCGGAGTCGGCATCGTCGTCCTCCAGGAACAGCCGCTTGCCGGCAGGAAGGCGCATCGCCTCCGCCCCGAAGGCGAGCAGGCGCAACTGTTCGGGCGTGAAGCCCTCGAACAGCCTCACTCCTGACAGGATGCGGATATGATCATCCAGCGCCATTTTGTCCCCGAAAATCCAGTCTGGCGCCCCCTGCTCGGATGTTCCCCGCCCCTCCGATACTTACGTCAGGGAACCAGCTTGTATCCGCCGCTTTCTGTCACAAGAATTTCAGCATTGGAAGGATCGCGCTCAATCTTCTGTCGCAATCGGTAGACATGGGTTTCGAGCGTGTGCGTGGTGACGCCCGAATTGTAGCCCCAGACTTCTTCGAGAAGGACGTCGCGCGTGACGACTTTCTGGTCCGCGCGGTAGAGATACTTGATGATGGAGGCTTCCTTTTCGGTCAACCGCACCTTGCTGCCGCGCGGGTCGATCAGGAGCTTCTGAGACGGCTTGAAGGTGTAGGGACCGACCGTGAAGGTCGCATCCTCGCTCTGCTCGTGCTGGCGCAGCTGCGCGCGCAGGCGCGCAAGCAGGACGGCGAAGCGGAAGGGCTTGGTCACATAGTCGTTGGCGCCTGCCTCCAGACCGAGGATCGTGTCCGAGTCGGTGTCATGGCCGGTCAGCATGATGATGGGAGCCTTGTAGCCCCCCTTGCGCAGCAGCTTGACCGCCTCGCGCCCGTCCATGTCGGGAAGGCCGACATCCATGATGAGCAGGTCCACCGCACCCGCCCGGGCCGCCGCCATGCCGGCCGCGGCCGTCGCCTCGTCCAGCACCTTGAATTCCTCGTAGAGCGAGAGCTGCTCTACCAGCATAGAGCGCAGATCGTCGTCATCGTCCACGATCAGGATTGTGCGTGAAGTCATTATTCAGTCCGTATGGGCGGCGAAAAGCCGGTTGATCATTGACCCGGAGCCCTGTTGTGCGAAACCTGAGAACTCTGCGGAGCGGTGATTTGCATGGCGCGATCATACAGGAAAAACGACAGGAGTAAGGCCGGCAAAGGAAAAGATTGCCGCGGCCTCAAACGCCTGATCGTGCGGGCAAAACCCGGCGACCAGACAAAGGGCCTGCTGGTCGCCGGCAACGTGGTCTTTCCATGCGCGCTCGGCCGTGGCGGCATATCCTCCGCGAAGCGCGAGGGCGACGGCGCCACGCCGCTCGGCCCCATGCGGGTGATATCCGGCTATTATCGGGGCGACCAGGTTGCCGGCCGGCAGCGCACACGGCTTGCGATGCAGCCGATCGCGACCGACCTCGGCTGGTGCGACAGCGCCAGCGACGCAAATTACAACCGCCCGGTCAGGAAACCTTATGCGGCCAGCCACGAGACGATGCGCCGCGACGATCGCCTTTACGACTACTGCCTCGTCCTGGACTGGAACATCACCTCGCGCCGACGCGGCAGGGGCAGCGCGATCTTCTTCCATCTGGCGAAACCGGGCTTCCCGCCGACGCAGGGCTGCGTGGCCGTGACCGAAAAGGTGATGGCGCGGCTGCTGCCCTGGCTGACCGACCGGACGATCCTCGACATCAGGCGCTGAACCGCCTCCGCTAGACCAGTTCAGTTTTTTACGGAAACAGCTCCCCACCCCCCTCTCCCCGAAAGTGGGGAGAGGGGGGGCATCAGCGTTGCGGCCAGCCTCATTCTCCCCGGGCAACGGGGAGAAGGTCCCGGCAGGGGGATGAGGGGGATTCTTCCTGAAGCTGAACGGCTCTATTTCCGCCCGGCCCTGATCGCTGTCGACGACAACGACGAGCGGGGGCCGTGTATGAACGTCCAGGCCGGGGGCTTCATGGTCGCGAGGCGTTGCGCGGATGCTTCGTCGACCCGGGCATAGTCGAATGTCTTGGCCAGCACCGAGGACAGGAAGGAAAGCGTCGCGCCGGGCCTGTCGATGACGGCGATGGGAAAGGTCATTGCGATCTGTCGCCAGCGCTGCCAGCGGTGGAAATCGCGTAGATTGTCGGCACCCATCACCCAGACGAAATCGACACCGGGATTGCGCGCGCGCACCAGCGCCAGCGTGTCGGCCGTGTAGCGCAGCCTGTGCGCCGCTTCGAAGGCCGTAACCTTGATGCGCGGGTTCCTCGCGACCTTTTCCGAAAGCTCCAGGCGGCTGGAAAGAGGCGCAAGCTCGCGGCTCGATTTCAGTGGGTTGCCCGGCGTGACGATCCACCAGAGCTGGTCGAGCGCCAGCCGCCTGAGCGCGATCTCGGCGACCAGCGCGTGACCTGCATGCGGCGGATTGAACGACCCGCCGAAAAGCCCGACCTGCATGCCCTTTTCGACATAGGGTATGCGCAGATAGCGCGAGGGGACGCTGTGGATCACCGTTCAGGCCGTGGCAAGATATGTCATGGCCGGAGCTGGCCCGATCCGCGCACGCGGTATTTGAAGGAGGTCAGCTGCTCGACGCCGACCGGGCCGCGCGCATGCATCTTGCCGGTGGCGATGCCGATCTCCGCGCCCATGCCGAACTCGCCGCCATCGGCGAACTGCGTCGAGGCGTTGTGCAGGAGGATGGCGGAATCGATCTCGGCGAAGAAGCGCTCGACGGCTGTCGCATCCTCGGCGACGATGGCCTCGGTATGGTGCGAGGACCAGGTCTCGATGTGGTCGATCGCGCCGGCGACGCCATCGACGAGCTTCGCCGAGATGATCGCTTCCAGATATTCGGTACGCCAATCTTCCTCGGTCGCGGGCTTCGCGTCGGGAAATGCCGAGGTTACCTCGTCGGAGCCGCGGATTTCGCAGCCGGCCTTTTCGAGCGCATCGAGGATCGGCACGAGATGCGTCGCCGCTGCCGCGCGGTCGACCAGCAGCGTCTCGGCCGCGCCGCAGATGCCGGTGCGGCGCATCTTGGCGTTGACCGCGATCCCGACCGCCATATCGAGATCGGCGGAACCGTCTATGTAGAGGTGGCAGATGCCTTCCAGATGCGCGAAGACGGGCACACGCGCCTCCTTCTGGACCCGGCCGACAAGGCCCTTGCCGCCGCGCGGGATGATCACGTCGAGGTTGCCGTCAAGACCTGCCAGCATTTCGCCCACAGCCGCCCGGTCGGCAACCGGAACGAGCTGGATCGCGTGGCCGGGCAGGCCGGCGGCCGTCAGCCCCTCGACGAGGCAGGCATGGATCGCCGACGACGAATTGAGCGAATCCGAACCGCCGCGCAGGATGACCGGATTGCCGGCCTTGAGACAGAGCGCGCCCGCATCGGCGGTCACGTTGGGCCGGCTTTCATAGATGACGCCGACGACGCCGAGCGGCGTGCGCACGCGCTCGATATGCATGCCGTTCGGCCTGTCCCATGCCGCGACGATTTCTCCGACGGGATCCTTCAGCGCCGCGATCTCGCGGATGCCCTGCGCGATCGCCTTGATGCGTTCCGGAGTAAGTTTGAGCCGGTCCATCATGGCGGGCGACAGGTCGGCCTCCTCGCCATTGGCGAGATCGATAGCATTGGCCTCCAATATGGCGGCCTCGTTGCGTTCGATGGCCGCCGCCATGGCAAGGAGCGCCGCGTTCTTGGCCTCGGTGCCGGCAACGGCCAGCGGCCGCGCCGCGGCGCGCGCCTTGCGCCCGATACCGGCCATCAGCGAGGCGGTGTCGTTGCGGAGCGTCTCATGGGTCTTCAGCATCGGATCATACCTTTTCGTCTTCGCGGTCGCGGCTGACGACGAGGTCGTCGCGATGCACCATCGCCGAGCGCGCCTGATAGCCGAGCACGGCGTCGATCTCCCCGCTCTTCAGCCCGGCGATCCTCACGGCGTCGGCAGAATCGTAGGCCGCAAGGCCCCGCGCGATCTCGCGACCCTCGGGCGAAAGCACGGCAATGGTGTCGCCGCGCGAGAAATGGCCGCTCACCAGCTTCACGCCGGCCGGCAGCAGCGACTTGCCCGACATGAGCGCGCGCTCGGCCCCGGCATCCACCGTGAGGCGGCCGGCCGGCTCGAGCTGGCCCGCGATCCATGTCTTGTAGCCCTTGACCGGCCTGCCGCTCGGCTTGAAAAGGGTGAAGCGCGCGCCGCTTTCGATGGCGCCGAGCGGATTCAGGCGAAGGCCGGAGGTGATGATCATGGCGGTGCCCGCCGTGGTGGCGATCTTGCCGGCGTCGAGCTTGGTGCGCATGCCGCCGCGCGAAAGCTCGGACGCGGCCGCCCCTGCCATCGCCTCGATCTGCGGCGTGATGCGCTCCACTAGCGGCAGGAAGGTCGCGTTCGGATCGAGCGCGGGCGGCGCGGTGTAGAGCCCGTCTATGTCGGACAGCAGGACCAGAAGATCGCCGCCCATCATGGTGGCGACGCGCGCGGCGAGCCGGTCGTTGTCGCCGTAGCGGATCTCGGAAGTGGCCACCGTGTCGTTCTCGTTGATGATCGGTACGGCCTTCATCTTGAGAAGCGTGCCGATGGTGGCGCGCGCGTTCAGATAGCGCCGCCGCTCCTCGGTGTCGCCCAGCGTGAGCAGGATCTGGCCGGACTTCAGCCCCTTGCGGCCAAGCTCATCCGACCATGCGCCGGCCAGCTCGATCTGGCCGACAGCCGCGGCAGCCTGGCTTTCCTCCAGCTTGAGCGCGCGGCGTCCGAGGCCCAGCACGGTGCGCCCCAGCGCGATGGCGCCCGAAGACACCACCAGCACCTCCGCGCCACCCGCCGCGAGCGAGGCCACGTCGTCGACCAGCGAGGCCAGCCATTCGCGCTTGAGCCCGCTCGCGCGGTCGACCAATAGGGCCGAGCCGATCTTGACGGTGATACGCCTGTATTTCCCGAGGGTGTTCATGCCCGTCATCGTCAGTCCTGCGCCTTCACGCCTTCGGTGTCGCGCGCGGCCTCGATCTCGCCCATCAGCGCGCGCAGCACGGTCTGCACGCCCTCTCCGGTGGCCGACGAGAGGAGGACGGGCGGGCGGCCGCAGGCGCGCTTCAGCGAGGCGAGCGCCTTCTTGCGCGCATCGTCGTCGAGCGTGTCGGCCTGCGACAGGGCCACCACCTCGGGCTTTTCGGCGAGGCCATGGCCATAGGCTTCCAGCTCGCGGCGCACGGTCTTGTAGGCCTTGCCGGGGCTTTCCACCTGCGCCGACACCAGATGCAGCAGCACGCGCGTGCGCTCGACATGCCCGAGGAAGCGGTCGCCCAGCCCGACGCCCTCGCTGGCGCCCTCGATCAGGCCCGGAATATCGGCCAGCACGAATTCGCGCGCGTCGATGCGCGCCACGCCGAGGCCCGGATGCAGCGTGGTGAAGGGGTAGTCGGCGATCTTCGGCTTCGCCGCCGTGACCGTGGCGAGGAAGGTCGACTTGCCGGCATTGGGCAGGCCGACCAGACCGGCGTCGGCGATCAGCTTCAGGCGCAGGCGGATCGCCTTCTCCTCGCCCGGCAGGCCGGGATTGGCGCGGCGCGGCGCACGGTTGGTCGACGTCTTGAAATGCTGGTTGCCGAAGCCGCCATTGCCGCCAGCCGCCAGCCGGAAGCGCTGGCCAGCCACGGTCAGGTCGCAGATCAGCGTCTCGTTGTCGTCCTCGTAGATCTGCGTGCCGACCGGCACCTTGAGCGTGACGTCGGAGCCCTTGCCGCCCGTCATGTTACGGCCCATGCCGTGCATGCCGGTCTTGGCCTTGAAATGCTGCTGATAGCGGTAGTCGATCAGCGTGTTCAGCCCCTCGACCGCCTCGGCCCAGACGTCGCCGCCGCGCCCGCCGTCGCCGCCGTCCGGCCCGCCGAACTCGATGAACTTCTCGCGGCGGAACGACACCGATCCGGCGCCGCCGTCGCCTGAGCGGATGTAGACCTTCGCCTGGTCGAGGAATTTCATGCGACCGTTCCGTTTCTCATCGGGTGCGGGACTGCTCTACCGCAAAGATAGGGAATGCGCGAGCGGGTGCTGCGAATTGGATCACGACCAACTCCTGAGGCTTTCCCAGGTCCTGCGGTCGAGTCGGTAGCGCTCGACCGGCACCTGGCCGGCGACGAGCGAGTTCATCATGCCCTGGCCGGCATACTGGAATCCGCATTTGTGGATGACGCGCCGCGAGGCCGGGTTGATGACCCGGACCGACGCGTGCAGCACGGCGATGCCGGTGGAGCGGAACGCGACATCGACCAGCGCGTGCGCCGCCTCGGTCGCGAAGCCCTGCCGCCAGTACGGTTCGCCGATCCAGTAGCCCAGTTCGAGCCCGCAGTCGCGGGCGTTCAGCCCGGCGCAGCCGACAAGCGCGCCGGTTTCCGACAGCGTCAGCGCATAGCTCACGCCGGGCCCGCCTGAGCGTGACAGCGCAAGGAAGCTGCGCGCCTCCGCCTCGCCATAGGGGTAGGGCATGCGCGCGAGCATCTGGGCGACGTGCCGGTTGTCGGCAAGCTGCACGAGAACCGGGACATCCGCCTCCTGCGGCGCGCGCATGACCAGCCGCCGGGTCATCAGCGCGGGGCGCTCGATGAACAGGCTTGCGTCTTCGCTGTCGTCCTTGTCGGCAATCATTGCAGTCCCTCCAGAAAGCAGAAAAAGGGGAGATGGCGGCCCATCTCCCCTGATCCATTTCTGGCGCTGCCAGACACCGGTTCCCGAGATGGGGCGCCGGTGTTCTAGTGCGGAACCGGCTACTCCGCGGCCTTTGGCATCGGGTTTACCGATACGTAGGTTCGGCCGTTGGCTTTCTTGCGGAAAGCAACGACGCCGGCCTCAAGCGCGAACAGCGTGTGGTCCTTGCCCATGCCGACATTCACGCCGGGATGCCAGGTCGTTCCGCGCTGACGCACGATGATGTTGCCGGGAATGACGGCTTCGCTGCCGAACTTCTTCACGCCAAGGCGCTTGGATTCGGAATCACGACCGTTGCGCGACGAACCGCCAGCTTTCTTGTGTGCCATGGTCTATCTCCTTAAGTCGGGACTCTTACTCTGATTCCTTGGCGGCCGCAGCATCTTTGTCGATCTGCGCGCGCGGCGGCTTGCCGGCGAGAAGCTCCTTCGCCTGAGCGACCCATTCCTCGCGGTCAATGCGGCCGCCGAGCGAAAGCTCCTCGTCGAGCTTGGCGATGTCGGCCTTCTTCAGCTTGGAGATCGAGGCAAGCGTGCCGTAGCCCGCTTCCGTCAGCTTCTCCTTGAGCACCGGCCCGACGCCGCTGATCAGCGAGATATCGTCCACGACGTCTGCCTTCGCCGCCTTGGGGGCAGCCTTGGCCTTGGGCGCGACATCCGCGAGCGCGGCCGGAGCTGCCTCCTTCTTGGCCGACGCTGCCTTCTTGGCAGGCTTCGCGCCGCCGATCAGGATCTCGTCGATGCGCACAGTCGTCTCGTACTGGCGATGGCCGCGGCGGCGCTTCGAATTCTGGCGGCGGCGCTTCTTGAACGCGATGACCGTTGCGGCGCGCCCCTGCGCGACGACCTCGGCCGTGACCAGAGCGCCGTCCACGAACGGAGCGCCGATCGTCACGGAATCACCTTCGCCATGTGCGAGCACATGGCCGATCTCCACGATGTCGCCGACTTCGCCGGCGACCTTCTCGATCTTCAACACGTCATTGGCGACAACGCGATACTGCTTGCCGCCCGTTTTGATGACTGCGAACATTTTTTGCCTTTCGCTGTTCGGTCGGCCTTGTGGATCGCTCGGAAGCTTTCCGGCCGTCTTTTTGTCAGTCTGCGGATTTCTCAAAAACACGACCGGCGCGGAGAACCCTCCACGCCGGATGCGGGCCGTCAGTAGACGATAGCCCCTTTGGAGTCAAGGCGTCGCGCGCAAACGGACCGATCCGGACCGGACCGACTTCAAGCCAGGTTCGGCCTGAACGCCGGCACCGCAACTTTGGCCTTGTAACGCGAAGCCTCCGCCGTTATCTAGTGCCCGCGCCGAAAGGCCCACCACGCTGCGGAGAAGTGGCTGAGTGGTTGAAAGCACCGCACTCGAAATGCGGCATGGGTGCAAGCCCATCGGGGGTTCGAATCCCTCCTTCTCCGCCACTATCATATTACGAACTCCCCACATCCCGATCTGAGCACCGAAATTCCTTTTGATTTCAAAGGGGGTTAGCAACGTCGACCGAACCTCAGAGACTGCCCGAGCGCCGATTTTCGGTCTCTGGACAACCTTTGTCTCAAACCATGCGAACCTCGGTCGTTTCGGTTCGGATGATAAAGATCGCACGAATACAATGCGTTGGCGTTTCGGAACTACGCCCGGGTTGCAACGGGTGCCGCCGCCAACTGACTCGATCTAAGTCACCCACGGTGGACGTTTTCGAGCGTGATACCGCGCAATCTGGGATGGTGTCCCAGCGCGTGGTGTAGCAGGCGGCAATGGTCGCCGTGCTGTCCGGCATGGCCGGGCTGATCAGCGCGCCACGGCTGGCAGGCTGATGAGAGGATCATCGCTCAACTGACCGACGCTTTCCAGTGTCATGT
>WPCJ01003474.1_pt1 | contig 14860 bp, 10 predicted proteins | sample 5399831 | NCBI WGS metagenome assembly WPCJ01 (sample SAMN12869470, study PRJNA574797) | sludge metagenome | isolation source: wastewater treatment of pH10 | place: China:Beijing | collected 2019-05-20 | reverse complement strand
CCCGTCGACGGCGTTGTGGAGGACGGCACCTCCGAGCTCGATTGCGCCATCGCCACCGGCGAGAGCGTGCCGCAGGCGGTCTCGCCGGGCATCGCGGTGCAGGCCGGGACGCTCAACCTCTCAGGTCCCCTGACGATCCGCGCCACGGCGAAGGCAGAGAGCTCCTTCCTCGCCGAGATGGTTCGATTGATGGAGGCAGCGGAAGGCGGCCGCGCGCGCTATCGCCGTATCGCCGACAGGGCTGCGGCGCTCTATTCGCCGGTGGTCCACGCCACCGCGCTCGTCGCCTTCCTCGGCTGGATGCTGGCGACCGGCGACTGGCATCGCGCGATCACCATCGCCATCGCCGTGCTGATCATCACCTGTCCCTGCGCGCTGGGCCTGGCCGTCCCGATCGTGCAGGTCGTGGCTTCGCGGCGCCTGTTCGAAGCGGGCATCATGGTCAAGGACGGCTCGGCCATCGAGCGGATCGCTGAGGTCGATACGGTCGCCTTCGACAAGACGGGTACGCTGACCTACGGCCAGCCGCAACTGGTCGACCCCGAATCGATTCCGGCCGGCGATCTGGCCATCGCGGCGGCGATCGCTCGGCGCTCGGGCCATCCGCTCTCGCGCGCCATCGCTGCCGCGGCGCCCGAGGAGGCACTGGGGCTACGCGAGATCCGGGAGCATCCTGGCCTTGGCATCGAGGCCGAGCTGGAAGGGCACCGCTATCGTCTCGGACGCGCGCGATGGGCACTGGCGCAAGCGGGTGGCCGGCAGGAGAGCGGGACGGTGCTGAGCCGCGACGGTGCGCTCGTCGCCAGCTTTGCCTTCGTCGAGACCTTGCGCCCACAGGCGCGTGACGCCATCGATGTCCTGCGCGCGGATGGTCTCGTCATCGAACTGCTCTCCGGCGACCGCCCGGAGGCGGTGCAACCCGTCGCCAGCCGGCTTGGCATCGGGGATGTCTCGGCCGGGCTGCTGCCCACCGGCAAGGTCGAGCGCCTTGAGGCGCTGGCGGCCGAGGGTCGCAAGGTTCTGATGGTTGGCGACGGCCTCAACGATGCTCCGGCGCTGGCTGCGGCGCATGCCTCGATGGCGCCGGCCTCGGCCGCCGATATCGGCCGCAACGCCGCGGATTTCGTCTTCCTTCATGACGGGCTCGATGCGGTGCCGGTGGCTGTGGCCGTGGCGCGAGCGGCCGGCCGGCTGGTGCGGCAGAACTTCGCCCTGGCGATTCTCTACAACGCGCTGGCCCTGCCGGTCGCGATCGCTGGCTATGTCACGCCGCTGATCGCGGCGCTCGCCATGTCGCTGTCTTCGATCCTCGTCGTCGCCAATGCCTTGCGGCTCGATGCGGGAAACGCGGCGGTGCCGGCGAAGTCGGGCCCTCGGCCGGTGAAGGGGCTCGCTGCGGCGCATGAGACCGGTACATGAGCAGCCTGGTTTTCCTGGTGCCGTTGGCGTTGCTGCTCGGCGGGGCCGCGCTCGCCAGCTTTCTGTGGTCCTTGCGCAGCGGCCAATATGACGACCTCGACGGTGCTGCCGTGCGCATCCTGCTCGACGAGGAGGACGATGCCCTGGATGCCGACAGTTCCTCGGAGCAGAAGACGCCCGACCGATCGCCGCCGCCGAGTGAAATGCGATGATCGCGGGTGAGGCGGCGCCCGAGTTTCCCTTCGTCCGGGGAGAGGACGGCTCCTTCGTGCTCGATGCCGCGCGATTGGCGAAGCGCTTCGGCTGGTCGGCGGAGGAGTTGCGCGAGTTGATGCGCCGCGGGTTGGTGAAGAGCCTGGTCGAGCGCGGCGAGGCGGAGGATGAGGGGCGCTGGCGCCTCTCTGTTCGGTGCGGCAATCGCTGCTGGCAAGCCGTCGTGCTGCCCGACGGGACGGTGGCGGAGGAGCAGCTCGAATTCGTGCCACCGCCCGGCCGTCGCGGACGGGCCTGACGTAACATGAGGAACACTCCGGTCAGGGATATCGGCGGTCCATCGGTTGCGGCGGCAGGTCGTGGCGCGAATCTGCCGGGCGAAGCCTCGATGTACTTTTCCGGGCGCTATCCCGATAATGCGGTTTCGATCGCGCGACTCGCATAGGTGATTTGCGCTTTGCTTCCGCGCTGCCTCGATGAGGGAACGATGCGTCTTATCCAACTCGCTCCGGCCACGATCCTTCTCGCCGCGCTGGGCGGCTGCGCCTCCCGCGAGCCTGCTGAATTCTCAGAAGCGCCGGTGGTCCAGAGCATGACCATCCAGCCGCCGCAGCGCAGCTTTCTCGATCCCGGTCCAGCGCCCGCCCGGCAGAGCGGAGCCGCCTATCAGCGCGATAGCGGGACGAGTTTCGCCGGGCGTTCCGACAGCTTCGGCAACGGCGTACTGCCATCGTTCTGACGCGGCGGGCGTCGGAAACGCGCCGCGGAGGAGGCTTCGGGCCGCGCGGGGCGCTATTCCGGCAAGCGAAGCCCGGCGAGGAAGGTGGCGACGGTCAGCGTCTTGCCCGGCTGCGCCCGGCATTGCCGTTCGACCGCGTCGAGGACTTCGCCATCGCCATATTTCGACAGCCGCGACGGGGAACTCCGCCGCAGTGAATCGATCGCCCAGCGGCCGATCAGGCCATGAATCTCCGCATCCGCCGCCTCGCGTTTCAACCATGCTTCGCAGGTGACGTAGTCCTGCAGGAATTCTCCCTGGCGCAGCACTTCGCCCATCGCAGATGCCGGACAAGCCAGCATCAAAAGTGCCGCCATCGCCCCCAGACGCATCATTCTCCCGATCCCTTCCGATGCTGTCGTCCCCGGCCGCTTCCGATCTTCAGGCTCTGCCGGCGGCGGTTCGGCAGCCTTGCCCCGCCTCGCGTTCTGTCGCCTGACGCACATGGCGGGAAGAGCCTTGGAGGTCAGGGCGTGTATCTGCAAGGGGAGCGCTAGTTGACCGAGCATAGCAATCTTCGTTTGTACGACAACAGCCGAATCCATAATCCGGCGTTGTTGTGCCGGGCTTCGGCGATATCGCGCTTTTGCAATATAGCCGCGACAGAGTCGGGAACAATTCCCGGCCGCATCCTTGAGGACCTTGTCGCCGTGAGGTGAAGCCGGTTCCGACAGATGCGCCCCTTGAAGAACGGACACGGATCCAGTGCGAGCCATGGGGTCGCATACGTGCCGCCGGATGCGCGCTCTGCGTGTCGAATGCAGCGAAAAGATGCGAATTCGGCTCGAATGCGAGCTGCCGATTCAACCGCGGTTAACCGCGGCAGCTGAATATCATCCCGATCTGACGGGCTGACACCGGGGGGGAGATGGCCAGGGCCTGCGATATCGCCATCACATCTCGCCCGCGCCGTCGTCTGCAGCCTGTGATTGCAGCGGCCGCAGCCATCCTTGTCTTCGCGGACTGCGGTGCTCCGGCGCGGGTGCGCGCCGAGGAGCCGATCAAACTTCAGATCATCGGCGGGCTCGCCGGTATCACCCAATACACCAAGATCGAACAGCCGTTCTGGCTATCGGAGATCAACACGCTGTCGAAGGGGCGGATCAGTGCGACGATCCGGCCGCTCGATACGGGTGGCTTGCGCAACCAGGAGATGCTCCAACTGATGCGGCTCGGCGTCGTGTCGTTCGGCACGGCCCAGCTCAGCGCCATCGCCGGGGAGGAGCCGGAATTCAGCGCTGTCGATCTGCCCGTATTGAATCCCGATGTCGCGACGCTGCGCCGCACGGTCTCGGCGTTCAGGACGCACCTGCGCGAGGTCATGCGCGAACGCTACGATATCGAGCTTCTCGGAATCTACGCGTTGCCCGCCCAGGTGCTGTTCTGCGCCAAGCCCTTCAAGGGGCTCGACGATCTCGCCGGCCGGAAAATACGAACCTCGTCGGTCGCGCAATCCGAGCTGATGGCGGCTATGGGCGCCGTGCCGATCATCCTGCCCTTTGCCGAGATCGCCGCGTCCTTGCGCGGTGGGGTGGCAGATTGCGCGATCACCGGCACGCTGAGCGGCTACGAGATCGGGCTGCCGCGCGTTGCCGTCGCCGTTCACGCCTTCGCGCTGAACTGGGGCATCTCGATCTTCGGAGCCAACGGGATTTACTGGGATGCGCTCCCGGCCGATGTGCGCAGCATCATCCGCCAAGGCGTGAGCGGGCTCGAGGAGCGGATCTGGTCGCAGACGGAAGCCGATACGTTGCGCGGCCTCGCCTGCAATGCCGGAACGGAAACCTGTTCGGGCAAGCCCGAGCGGCCGATGACCGTAGTGCCGGCCCTTCCGGCGGACGCGGCGCGCCGACGCCTCCTGGCGGAGGTCGTCCTGCCGCGCTGGATCGAGCGCTGCGGCCAGGACTGCGTCTCGGCCTGGAACACCTACCTCAAACCGCTCCACGCCATCGAGCCCCGGACGCGGTGACGCGCCGCCTCGACGAGGATCAATGATCAAGCGCCTCAAACTCATGGTCGTAGCGGGGATGGCGGCCATCATGGCGGTGGCGGCTTTCGGCGCCTCCAATCTGGTTCGCCAGAGGGAGGAAGCCGCCTGGCGCACCGCCGAGCATTCCCTGGAAGGCGCGGCCGTCGCGGTCGAGAATGCGCTGGACCGGCAATTGCTGCAGGTCGACGGGGCACTGGCGAGCTTTGCGACCCTGTTCGATGTCGCGCAGATCGGCCCTGGCCAGAGAGAGGCCGCCAGCCGCCTGCTTCGCGGCCTCAATTTCCAGACGATGGCGTTTCGCGATCTGCAACTCGTCGGACCGGACGGTAGCATCGTGGCCTCCGCCAGAGCCAGCGGGGCGCGCCATGCGCTGCCACTCGATGTCGCAATGGTCGGGCGTACGCCCACGAATCTGATCGGCCCGCTCCGCAATGCCGTCACCGGCGACTGGGCGCTCTATGTCGCGCGCCGGATTCCGGCGTGGCACGGCATCATCCCCGTTGCGGAAGTGCCTCTGCACACCCTCATGAAGCTTCTGGGGGAGGCCAGCATCGGCCCGGGCACCCGGATTTCGCTGGAGCGTGCCAACGGTGAGATCGTCGCGACGCTGCCGCACGACGAACTGCTGATCGGCAAAGTCCGCGCTGTGGCACTGCCCGAGCGGGCGGAGAACGGCAAGGCCTTCATGGCAGGAGACAGGGCGAGCGACACCAGCACGCTCAACGTGGTCAGAAATTCGCTCTATGGCGACATCCGGGTCGTTCTGAGCGCAAAGAGCGCGGTGCTCCTCGCGGATTGGCGCCACGACCGCGACAGGACGGTGACTGCGGCGGCCGTCGCGGTGCTGCTCCTCACGGCCTTTGCGGGGGCTATTCTGCTTGCCATCCATCAGCGTGAACGGGCGGATGCCGAGCGTGCGCGGGCAGCGACCGTTCTCGACAATGCGATCGACGCGATGTCCGACGGCTTCGTGATGTGGGACAGGGACGACCGGCTGGTGACGTGCAACCAGCGCTACCGCGAACTCTATGCCCTGAGCGCGCCTTTCATGGTGCCGGGAGCGCGATTCGAGGACATCATCCGCAAGGGGGCGGAACTCGGCCAGTATCCCCAGGCCGGCGGAGATATCGATGCGTTCGTGCGTGATATCGCGACCTGGCACCGGCAGGGCAGCGGCTCGATCGAGCGCCTGCTGCCGGGCGGTCGCTGGCTCCTGATCTCGGAGAGAAGGATGCGGGATGGCGGGACCGTCGGAATCCGCACCGACATCACGGCGCTCAAGGAAGCGCTCGCGGATCTCGCTGTCGCCAATATGCGGGCGAACGAAGCGGCCGAAGAGGCACGGCAGCAGAATGTGGCGCTGCTCGAGCAGGAAGGCCGCATCCGCTTCCTGGCCCATCACGACGACCTGACGGGGTTGCAGAACCGCTTCGCCTTCCGCAGCCAGATCGCGAAGTCGCTGCTGCAGGAAGGGGGCGAGCCGGGGACGGTTGCGCTGCTCTTCCTCGATCTCGATCGTTTCAAGGACGTCAACGACACGCTCGGGCACCCTGTCGGCGACCTGCTGCTTCTCTCGGTCGCGGAGCGGCTGGCGACCTGCGTGCCGGATACGGAATGCGTCGCCCGGCTGGGCGGGGACGAGTTCGCGGTTCTCAGCCTCGGCCGGGAGCAGCCGCAGCAGGCGCAGGCGCTGGGTGCCCGTATCATCGAGATCCTGAGCCAGCCTTATTCCATTCAGGACCGGACGATCTCGATATCCGCGAGCGTCGGTATCGCCATCGCCGAAGGGCCGGGTTTCGACGCCGACCTCCTGCTGAAACAGGCCGACCTCGCCCTCTACCAGGCCAAGGCGGAGGGCCGCGGCGTCTGTTGCGTGTTCACGGCTGCCATGGACGAGAAGTTGCGCGCCCGTCTCGCCCTCGAAATGGATCTGCGCAAGGCGATCGAGGAGCGGCAGTTCGAGCTATCGTACCAGCCGATCTTCGACCTGAAATCGAGCAGGCTCTGCGGCTTCGAGGCACTCCTCCGATGGCATCACCCCGGCCGGGGGCTGGTCGGGCCGGCGGAATTCGTGCCGCTGGCGGAAGAGACGCGACTGATCGTCGATCTCGGCGAATGGGTCATTCGCCAAGCCTGCATGGACGCGGCCCGGTTGCCGGGTGACCTCCGCATCGCCGTCAACCTCTCGCCCGTGCAGTTGATCTTCGGCGACGCGGTCGCGACCGTGCGCGGTATCCTGGCCGAGACCGGGCTCGATCCGGCGCGGCTCGAACTGGAGATCACAGAGACCGCGCTGCTTGCCAACGACAATCGCAATCTCGGGACGCTGAAAAGCCTCAAGGAACTCGGCGTCCGAATCGTGCTCGACGATTTCGGAACGGGCTATTCCAGCCTGAGCCATCTGCGGCTCTTCCCGCTCGACAAGATCAAGATCGACCGCTCCTTTGTCCGCGATATGACGGCCCATTCCGACAGTGCCGCGATCGTCGCCGCCGTCGCTGCGCTGGCGGCCGAACTCGGTATGGCGACCACCGCGGAAGGAATCGAGACGCAGGACCAGCTCGACGCGGTCGATCGGGCAGGCTGCACTGAAGTGCAGGGCTATCTTCTGGGGAAACCGCAACCGATCCTGCAGGCGATCCACACGACGCTGTTCAGGCGTTCGACACGAAGCCGCGGCGGACAGCGGGGTGGGCGGGCGCACGATTCGTCCGACACGCTGTAAACGCGCGAGCGCCGACCGCGGCGCTGCGGTGCGTCATTCCGACGTTACCCGCGTCCCGGCGCAATTCTGCCGGATAGGCATCAACGGGAAAACCGGGCATTCGGAAGGGCAGGGAAGTGGAGCGGGTACCGGGAATCGAACCCGGGTATTCAGCTTGGAAGGCTGCTGCTCTACCATTGAGCTACACCCGCATCGGGCGCCAAATTCCCCATCGGACCCGCCGGTGTCAAGAGGCCGATGGGAGTTGATCGCCAGATGCGGTCCCGGCGTGCTCGACGCTGCGGCCAGACGGGACCCCGGCGGTTTCAGAAGCCGAAGTTGAAACCGGCCTTGACGATGTCCCCCGAGGAGCGAGTGCGCATGATCGCGTATTGGGTGGGCGCGAGCCCGGTGTAATCCTGCAGGGTCAGTTTTTGGTTGCCGAGATCGTAATGCGTGTAGTCGAGCCGGAGCGTCATGCCCGGCAGGATCGCGTATTCGATACCACCGCCGAGAACCCAGCCGCTCGCAAGCCCGGAGCGCGAGGCCGAGACGCCGGATGTGGTCACGGAATTGTCGGGCGAGATCGAGCCCTTCTGGTCGAGCAGGCCATAGGCATAGCCGCCGCTGCCGTAGATCATGAAATCGCCGAGCACGAAGCCGGCGCGGGCGCGTATTGTCCCCAGCATCGAGACATCGCTCTCGGCCCGCGTAGTGAAGCGGGTTCCGCCTGGATTGGCAGAACTTGTCCGGCTGCCGCCGAGGCGCGTCGCAGTCAGATCGGTCTCGGCGCCGATGACGACCGCACCGATCTGGTAGTTGACGCCGAACTGTGCGCCGCCGACCACGCCGTTGCCGTCCGGCGAGAGCCGGCCTGGTACCGCTGCCGGATCGATCGCATAGGGCGCGCGATTGGCGGGGCCGGGAGCCGTAATCAGAATCGGAGTCGTCTGGAGTATGATCGTCGTCGGGATCGTCGGGCTGCCGAAGGGGCCGGCGACGGTCGTGCGGCCGCCCTGGCGTCCGGCGCCGAGGGAGCCGCCGACATAGAAGCCGGTCCAGCGCGGGCGCTCGGGGAAGAGCATGGGCAGGTCCGGCGCCTGAGCTTGAGGCCCCGGCGGCGGGGGAGGCGCCGCGTAAGGGGGTGTAACGGGAGCCTGATGCGGCGCGCCGGCATGCGTCGGGGAGACGCCGCGCGGCGTGTAGTCGGCGCGTCGCGTCCGGGGTTGCTGGATGGCCGGGCAGACCGGGCAGGTCTGGGCAACCTGAACGCGGTTGCGGCTGGGCGCGGTCGCGGCCAGACGCAGAGCCGCGGCGGTGTGATCTGATACGGGGTAAAGCCTTGCGTAGAGCCTGAAGGATTCGGCATCGCCCGCGAGCACGGCCTCGGCCCAGGCGCGCTCGTCGGTGCGCTGTGCGAGGATGCGGTTCAGGCGCAGCGCGGTCTGGTCCTCGGGATTGATGGCCAGTGCATTACCGTAGATGTCGGTGCGGTCCCAGGCGATCGCGGTGCGGGCGGCATCGGCCGGGGACATGGCACGCAGCGCGGCGAGTGTCGGACGCGTGGTCATCGGCACGTTGCCGGCGGTCGCTGGCTGGGCCGCAGGAGCGGCGGCCGGACGCTGGAAGAAGCTGAATTCCGTGATCAGCGAAGAGGTGTCCCAGGGGATCTGGGTGCCGTTGGTGGAATCGTAGACGGCGAGGCGGATGCGACGGAAGATCTGCTCGACGGCGAGACCCGGCTCGCGTGCCTCACGCAGGAAGGCGGTGGTGAAGGGGCTGTTATTGCCTGTGCCGTCCGCTGCGGTGGAGCCTGGCGAGGTCGCGAAAGCGACGAAGGTGCCGCTGCCGGAATCGATGCGGGCGAGGCCTGCCTCGCTGCTGATGCCTTCGTTGGCGCCGTCGACGATCTGCAGGGCGAGGCCGCGGGCAACCTGGCGGTTGGCGAAGGGATTGTCGCGGCAGGCGTCGAGGATCGCGATCTTCGACCTGGCGCCGGCGCCGTCGAGGCGGCGCAGGATATCGCCCAGCGACAGGGATTGATCGGCGATGCCGGTCGCGATCTGCGGGCGGATATCGGTCGGCAGGATATAGTTGGCGCCGTCGAGCTGCACCGCGTGGCCGGCGTAATAGACCAGCGCCGTGGTATCCGGGCCGCTGCGGCGGACCTTGTCGACGAAGACGTCGAGTGCGCTGCGCAGGCCGGCGAGCGAGAGATCGAGCGCCGGCGTGATGTCGAAGCCTGCCTCCTGCAGCATGGCGCGGGTGGCGTTGGCGTCGTTCAGGGCATTGGGCAGCTTCGTGACATTGGCATAGGCCCCATTGCCGATGACGAAGGCGAAGCGCTTCTGGGCGAGAGCGGGCGTGGCGCCGAGGCTCAGCGCGGCGAAGAGCACCGTCCATGCGACGACGAGATACGCATAGGCCCGGGCATGTATCCGCATGCTGCTTCCCCTGCGCGAGAAGAACGACTCGCTGGATCTGTCTGACACTCGTGCTTCGAAGGGGCGTCCGCCATATGAGGGAGGTTTCCAGAAAGCCGCATGCTGAAGCAATACCCGATCTCATGGAAGAAGCACGGACGGGCAACGAAGCCGAACGTGCCATTCTGCAGATCGTACCTTGCGTTAGCTGCGTCGGCTGCAGCGGTATTTGAAGTAAGATCGTGAAGGTGTGACCTTATTGTCAGCGTAAACGGGGCCTGTCTGCCAATTCCGGCGGGCGGTCTCGGAGGCCGCTCCTTCAAATGAATGAGGCGTCGAGGGCACGCTTCGGGTGGAATGATGCCGACGGAGCAGGGCGGAAGCGGCCATGACGAGCGATCCTGCCATCAATCCCTATGATGCCGTGGCCTATCCCGGCCATTCCTTTTCGCAGACCCACCCATCACGGCTGGCGACCATCGCGCATTTCCACGGCATCGCCCCCGCCTTGCCGACGAACATGCGCGTCCTCGAACTGGGCTGCGGGCGCGGCGGCAACCTCATTCCGATGGCGGCGCAATATCCCGGCAGCCGCTTCCTCGGCATCGATCTCAGCGGCGACTCGGTGCGGCAGGCGAGCATCAATGTCGCGGAGCTCGGGCTCACCAATCTGGCTTTCGAGCAGCGGGATATTCTCGCCGTGGGCGAGGAGATCGGGACGTTCGACTATATCATCGTTCACGGCGTCTACTCCTGGGTGCCGGATGCGGTGCGCGAGCGGATCATCGCGCTGTTCGGGCAATTGCTGGCGCCGCAGGGCGTGGCCTATGTCAGCTATAACGCCTTGCCCGGCTGCCGATTGCGGGATATCGCGCGCGACGTCATGCTCTTCGCGGTCAAGGGTATCGAGGACCCGCGCGAGCGGGTCAGCGTTGCCCGCACCGCCCTGAAGGAGATCGCGGAAGCGAGCGACCCCGACAGCTTCCATGGCGCGGCGCTGCGGCAGCGCCTGAAGCAGGTCGACGAACTGCCGGACAATGTCCTCTATCACGATGATCTCAATCCAGGCGCGCGCGCCTTCGCGCTGCACGAGGTGCTTTCGGTCGCCGGGCAGCATGGCCTGCAGTTCCTGGCCGAGGCGTCGTTTCCGAACCTCTACGGCGCTGCCAAGGGGCCGGCACAGCAGATGCTCGACAGGATGCCGCTGGAGCAGATGGCCTTGCGCGAGCAGACGCTGGATCTGCTGATTGGCCGCGCCTTTCGCGAGACCTTGCTGTGCAGGGCCGACGTCCCGCTCAGGCGCGGCGTCCGCCCAGGCTCGTTGAAACCCTATCATCTCGCTGCCAATGCGCGGCTGGCGCCCGCCAAGGACGGCGAGAAGCCCGGCGTCCAGCGCTTCAACTTCGACGAAGGCGTGCAGCTTGCCGTCGACCTGCCGCTCTGCAAGGCGGCGCTCGCCATCCTCAGCACGATCTGGCCGGCGAGCATCGGCTGGGATGAGCTCGTCGATCGCTCCTGCCGCGATGCGGCGGGCGAGCTGGGGCCGGACCGCACTCATGAGATCGCCCGGCTGGACGAAGCCCTGATCGCGATCTTCAAGGCGGGGCTGCTCGACATACGCCTGGAAGCGCCGCCATTGACGACGGCGATCAGCGAGAAGCCGGCCGCCAGCGAGATCGCGCGCTGGCAGGCCTCAACCTCCGCCGAGGTTACCGATCTGCGTCACCGCACCGTGCAGCTCGACGGTGTCGTCGTGCGTAAATTCGTCTGCCTGCTCGACGGCTCGCGCGACCAGCGCATGCTGCTCGATGGGATGAACGCCTTCCTCGACGAGACCCGCGCCGCCGGCATCACGATCCCAGGCCTGCCGGAGCGGGCAACGGCGGAGGAGGTGGCGATGCACCTGATGGATGTCGCGCGTCTCGGGCTGCTGCGGGCGTGACGATTGTGGAGCGCCCGTGCCAGGCGTAACCTTGCGGCAGGGGGCGATGGAGCGCGGGCCGGCTGAATGAGCGAGCGCTTCCGGCAATTCCAGGCGCTGTTTCCGGAGGAGGCTTGCCTCGCCGCGTTGATGCGCCTGCGCCATGGCGGCACAAGCATGAACTGCTCAGCCTGTGGCCGGCCGGCGCAATTCGAGCCGCGCCCGAAGCTGCGCGGCTTCACCTGCCAGCATTGCAACTACATGATCCATCCGGCGGCCGGAACGCCGCTGGAAAGCCGGCGCACGCCGCTCCAGCTCTGGTTCTACGCGCTCAAGGCGGCTTCGGAGCAGCCCGGCAAGGCTGCGATCGGTATGATCACGCGCGATACCGGGGCAGCGCAGATCACCGCGCAGCGGCTTGTCGATGATCTGACGGCCCTTGCCGGACGAAGCGATGCAGGATGGCTGGAGAGGCTGCGCAGCCTCGTGACCGGGAGACCGGAGGCGGTCGCGGCGCCGGTGACGCCCAGCCTGCCGCTTCCGCGCACATCATCCGCTCCGGCCGTGCCCATTCCCGTGCGACCGGCAGTGGCGGAGCGACCGCGACGCGCTTCGACTCGGCCGGCTGAGGCGGCCGCCGCTCCTCCGGCTTCCTTGCGAGCCTCACCCGCGAAATCTACGGCCGCTGCCGAAGCGCCCGATACGCGACCGCGGAAGGCCTTCTCCGGGCACGCGGCGATCGCGGCCGTTGCAGTCGGTGTCGCTTGCGTCGCGGCCGCCGTGCTCGGCCTGGCTTATGCGCGGCTCCAGCAGCGGGAGCGGCCGGAGCCTGACCGAGGGGTCGACGTCGCGGCCGTCGAGGCCCCGGTACTGAAGGATGCGCCGGCCCGGCCCTCGCTGATCCTGTCCTCGGTCGAGCAGGATCTGGAGGGCGCGCGGCAGGCGGCCCAGTTCGCACTCGACAACGATCCGTCTCTGGCGGCGATCAAGCCGCAGGAGGATGCACCGTCCCAGCAGGTGCCGGTCAACCAGTTGCAGTTGCCGTCCAACATTCTGCTGGTGCCGCCGAAGATGCAGGGTGGGCCGCCGCCGGGATCGGTCTCGTCCAGCGGTGCGCCGCAGCCGCCGCCGCAGATCTCCAGTGGCGATCCCGACCAGGTGCTGACCTTCGGGCCGATCAAGATCCGCCGCCATCTCGTCGATACCATCGTGCGCGCCAGCAAGGTCGTCGGTGCCGACCCGACCCTGCTGATGGCCGTCGCCGACAAGGAATCCTCGTTCTCGACGGCGGTGAAGGCGCAGACCTCCTCGGCGACCGGGCTCTACCAGTTCATCGAGCAGACCTGGCTCGGCGTGATCTACGAGTTCGGCGCAAAGCATGGACTTGGCGCCGACGCCAAGCTTATCGGCAAGTCCGGCCGGCAATTCGTCGTGACCGACGGTGCCCAGCGCCAGCGCATCCTCGACATGCGGCGCGAGCCCTATATCTCGGCATTGCTGGCGGCCGAGATGCTCAAGCGCGACACGCTCCGGCTGGAGCGGGCGCTCGGGCGCCATCTCACCGGCGGCGAGATCTACCTGATCCACTTCCTCGGCCCGGATGCCGCGCAGACCTTCATCGAGACGATGGAGGAGCAGCCGGGCGTCAAGGCAGCCGAGTTGCTGCCCAAGCCGGCCCAGGCCAACCGGCCGATCTTCTATGCCGATGCCGGCGGCGAGACCAAGGTGCTCACGGTCTCCGAGGTCCACAGGAAATTTAACGAGATGATCAAGGTCAGGCTCGACCGCTACAGCGCGGTCAGGCCGGGGCAGGGCCCCGGCATCGCCCGGCCGCAGCCGAAGAAATGACGCCTTGCCGCCGCGTGCGGCCATCCGCTCCCAGCGAGCACCGAAAGGAGACGATCCATGCCGGCCAACCGTTTCGAACAGGTCGACGAGCCGCCGACCGATGCGATCACGCTCAGCCTCTCCCAGCGCGGCGGCGAGGCCTTCGGACGCGTGCTCTGCCCGGCCGATCTCGCCGGCGGTCATCTCGTCAACGACTTCGTCAGCGATGAGCTGGCCGCGAAGGACGCCTTCCGCACTGCGATCCGTCTCGCTAACGAGATCAGGGCGCCGATCGTCGTCGAGGACAAGGCCGGCGTCTGGCAGGACGAGTGGGGCGTACTCTATCGCGAGGATTGAGAGAGTGTCGGCCGGGCTTTGTCCTTCAAAGAAAGAGCCCGGTGGACGCCGCTTCCGTTATTGCCTCACTCGATCCGGAAATACTTGATTCCCAGTCCGAGCTTGCCGCTCTGGCGGGCGAGGTCGAGCTTGAGATTGGCGAAGAATTCGGAAGCCGGCGACGGATTTGGCCCTGACAGTGCCGGCAGGGCCTCCTTGGTCACCAGTGCCAGAACTGTCTGTGGGCGGGCGGCGCCGCCGGTCGATTCCAGCTTGAGGTTGAAGGTCACCTTGCCGCCCTCGCGCTTCATGAAGCTTGCGAGATTGTAGACGAGACCGTCGTCGCCGATCAGTACGACATCGAGATTCTGGCCGCCGCCGGCCTCGACCGAGCCGTTGAGGATGTCGCCGCTCTTCATGTTGAAGGCGCCGATCTGAACCCGCGGGCTGCGGTCGATGCCGACACCGGGCCGGCGCAGGAAATCGACCATCGGGCATTGCGCCTCGGTCATCGGCCGCAGGTGGATCTGCGCCTCGAAGCCCTGCGCCGCCTTGAAGGCGCTGTCGAAGGCGACGAAGGGTGCGGACGAACTGCCGAAGCCTTCCAGCGTCGCCTTTCGATCGCCAATCTCCAGTGGCCAGAGGAAAAAGCAGGAGCCGCCGTCATAGTCGCGGACATAGCGCTCGATCCGCTCGGCCGGGGTACGCGGCTCGGGGTCCGGAACCATGGCGGCGGCCTGCGGCGGCGAGGTTGTCTGGCTGGCGGGCGGCGTCGGGATGACGACCGCGACGGGTGGCGGCTCCGGCGGCTTCACTTCGACGGCCACAGGCGGCCTGACGGATTCCGTCCCCGGCGGACGTGTAGGGGCTTGCTGCGGGGGCGGTTCGACATTGACCGCGATCTGCGATCCCGATGAGCTGGACGGAGGCCGCTGAGGCCGCGAAGGCTGCTGCTGCCCGGCTTGCGGTTGCGTGGCTGGAGGCTGAGCTGTCGTAGGCTGCGAGGGCGGGCTCTGCGCAGCGGCGGGTTTCTCGGTGGTTGGAGGAGCAGCCGGCGTTGCGGACGCGGATAGCTGTGCCAGCGCTTCGGTGAGTGCCGGCTGGGCGCTCGTGGCGGGCACTTCGCTCAGGGCGGGCGGCGCTTTCGTTATCGTGGGGGCGCTGGTGGACGGCTGTTCCGAAAGCGGCGGTGGCTCGTTGGTGGCAACACGCGGGGGCTGGCTGCCGCCCAGAGTCGTCCAGGCGTAGA
>WPCJ01012966.1_pt1 | contig 14869 bp, 16 predicted proteins | sample 5399831 | NCBI WGS metagenome assembly WPCJ01 (sample SAMN12869470, study PRJNA574797) | sludge metagenome | isolation source: wastewater treatment of pH10 | place: China:Beijing | collected 2019-05-20 | reverse complement strand
TCGTGGCGGCCGACGACCTGCCCGGCGAGCGGGCCAAGCGCCGCGAACGAGGCCGACGGATGGGCGCTGCGCAAGGCGCCGGGCCAGGTACGGAACAATTCCGCGACCCGGCCCATGTCTCGCGTCGGCGTTGTGCCGGGGTCGTAAGCCGGCATTGTCTCGCGGATCGCCTGGTGCCATGACGCCGGGACTGGCGGAGCGCCCCAGTTCCCAGGATCGCTCAGATTCGCCGACTGCGCCGGCATGACGATGGTGCCCTCCGGCCCGACCGCCCGAAGCAGGGCCTCGATCACCGCGACCGGCCCACCATTGACCCAGCCCAGGGAACTCAGGGACGCGTGAACGAGAAGAACGTCCCTCGGCTGTATCCCCAACGACAGCAGGTCCCGCGTCAGGCTATCCACCGTGATGGGCCTTAAGCCTCGGGCAATCTGCTCTGCTTCGGCCATCGGGCTCCTCCTGGCAATCATTCTGTCCTGAAGCACAGCGCCAGACGATGTCAGCAATATCGATGGTCGATTGCCCACTCGTGGCCTGGAGCAAACGCTGTCTCCGGGAAGGCGGGTAGGAACATCATCGGGAGCAGTCCCTCCCCGCTCAGCTATTTCAGCGTCGCGACGATGACATCGATGTCCTTGCAATCCTGTGCCGAAGGATTTTGGCCGGCACGCTCGTCGACCACCATCATCGCGTCATGCGACTTCCGCATCCGCGCGATCATCGCGGGCGACTGGTGCTTGATCAGCATCTTCCAGGGCGCGTGAGAGGCACGCGTCAACCGAGCCTGGCTACGCTGCGAAGGTCCTCGGCGGTCGTCGAGGGCAAGCCGAAGAATTCGAGATAGGCCGGAATCTGTTCGAACAGCATGTCGGTGCCGACCTGGATGGCGCAGCCGCGATCCCGCGCCGCGGCGAGGAAAGGCGTGATCTCCTGCTTCATCACGACCTCGCCGACGAAGGTCGAGGCGTCGATGCGGGTGACATCGAGCGGCAGCGGATCTCCCGCCTTCATGCCGAGGGGCGTGGCATTCACCACGATGTCGAAGCCGGCCGGATCCGTCGAGCCGGTTGTCACGCGCAGTTCCGGATAATGCTGGTTCAGTCGCTGGCCCAGCCGCTCTGCCGCGTCGCCATGGCTGTCGAACAGGCCGAGCGCGACGACGCCGGCCTTGGCGAGCGAGGCCGCAATCGCCGAACCGACACCGCCCGAGCCGACGACGAGCGCCCGTGCCCCGGCGATCTCACGCCCCTTGCGCAACACGCCGCGCACGAAGCCCTCGCCGTCGAACATGTCGCCGGCCAGTCGGCCGTCGGACTCGCGGCGCACGGCGTTGCAGGCGCCTGCGATGGCGGCGGTGGGGGACAGAATGTCGACAAGGCCGGTCGTCGTCACCTTGTGCGGCATCGTCACCAGCGCGCCTGCTGCGTTGGTCAGCCTGAAGACCAGCTTCAGGAAGGCGGGGTAATCCTCGGCCCGGCATCCCATCGGGATGACGACCGCGTCGATCCCCTCTCGTTCGAAGTAGGGGTTGTAGATCATCGGTGCCTTGAAGCTCTCGGTCGGATAGCCGAGATGGGCGATGAGCTTGGTCGTGCCGCTGATCATGGGAGCGCTGCTTTTCGAGAACGAGGGTGGGCGATGGGTCATGGTGGGGCGCTGACGGCGGCGCCTGAACGCGCTTTGTGCGATGGCGCCCGGCCGCAAAGCCGGGCCTTCCACGAATGCTCTCCTCAAGCGAGCGAAACGGTGGTCCCGGTGGCCGCCGAGCGCTTGACGGCGTCGATGACGGCGAGCGTCGCAAGACCTTCGCGCCCGGAGGCGATAGGTGCGGCGCCATTGCGAATGATGTCGCAGAAATGCCGGATCTGGAGCTTGAGCGGGTCCTCGTGGACGAACGGTATCCGCTCGCGCTGCAACGGCTCCCACCAGCTGCGCTTGTCGCGGTTCGACCACACCTCGAGCTGTGGCACCGTCAAGGCGCCATGGGTGCCGCCGATCTGGTAGCAGCCTTGATCCTGCTGCGGATAGACAGGGTTCTCCCCGGTCGTGAGCTCCCAGCTCCACGGCGCCACGATCGAATCCGACACGTTCACCGTGCCCAGGGCGCCGCTCGCGAAACGGAGCAGGATGACGGCGGTCTCCTCGACTGCATGCCCCCGCACGGCGTTCGAGCTTTGCGCCTGCACGGAGACCACCTCGCCGCACAGGTAGCGGAACAGGTCGACGTCATGGATCAGGTTGAGGAGCACGGGACCCGCGCCCTCCTCCCGCCGCCATCCGACATCGAAATAGTCATCCGGCTTCATCAGCCAGAAATGTCCGTGCAAGGACAGGACGCGGCCGAGCCTGCCGCTGTCGATGATCTCCTTGGCCTTGGCGATCATGGGATTGTAGCGACGGTGATGGCCGACCAGGAGCGGAACCGCAGCGCGCTCCGCAGCCTCCACCCGACGCGCGCCCCCGGCCAGATCGTCGGCGATCGGCTTCTCGACGATTGCGGGGATGCCGGCCTCGATCGCCTCCAGCCCATTGGCGACGTGGAGCTGGTTGGGTGTCGCGATGATCACGCCCTCCGGCCGATCGGCGGCGATCATATCGCCAAAGCTGCGATACCAGCGCGCGCCCAGCCGCTCGGCCAATGTCTTGCCGATCTCGGATGGGTCGACGATGGCGCAGAGCGTGGCATCGGCTTCGCCGGCGACATGCTCGGCGTGACGCTTGCCGATCAGCCCGGCTCCTATCACCGCGATCTTCACGGGGGTCATCGCAGCGATCCTCACGCAGCCTTCTCGTCGATGAGCCTAGCGACGCGCCGCAAGGCGAGCTGGTAGCCCTGCGTGCCGAAGCCGGCGATGACGCCGTCGGCGCGCAGCGAGACATAGGAATGGTGCCGGAAGGCCTCGCGCTTGTGCACGTTCGAGATGTGGCACTCGATGACCGGCGCCTCGAACGTGTTCAACGCATCGAGGATCGCGACCGAGGTATGGGTGAAGGCGGCCGGGTTGATGACGATGCCGCCGGCGGTCTCACGGGCCTCATGAATCCAGTCGATAATCTCGTATTCGCGATTGGACTGGTGAAAGCGCAGCTCGAGCTTGAGCTCCTCGGCCAGCTTGCGGCAGTCGCGCTCGACATCGGCCAGCGTCTCATGGCCATAGATGTGCGGCTGGCGCTTGCCGAGCAGGTTGAGGTTCGGTCCGTTCAGGACATAGACGAGGCGTGACATCTGCGATCCGTTTGGTTGGGGTTGTCAGTGCTTGTGCAGGATTTCGCCCAGGAACTGCCGGGTCCGTTCGTGACGCGGATTGCGGAAGAATTCCTCCGGCGGCGCTTCCTCGACGATGGCGCCACTCGCCATGAAGATGACGCGGTTCGCCACCTGCCGGGCAAAGCCCATCTCATGGGTGACGCAGATCATCGTCATGCCCTCGTCGGCGAGCGCGATCATGGTGTCGAGCACTTCCTTGACCATTTCAGGGTCGAGCGCCGAGGTCGGCTCGTCGAACAGCATGACCTTGGGCTTCATGCACAAAGCCCGCGCGATGGCGACGCGCTGCTGCTGGCCTCCGGAGAGCTGCGCCGGGTATTTCTCCGCCTGTTCGAGGATCTTCACGCGGCCGAGAAGCTGGCGCGCGGTGGCCTCGGCCTCGGCCTTGCTGGCGCCAAGCGAACGCATCGGCGCCAGCATGCAGTTCTGCAATACGGTCATATGCGGGAACAGGTTGAAATGCTGGAAGACCATGCCGACCTCGCGGCGCACCGCGTCGATCGTCCCCGCATCGTCGCCCAGCCTCTTGCCGCCGACACGGATCTCGCCCTTCTGGTAAGTCTCCAGATGGTTGATGCAGCGGATCAGCGTCGACTTGCCTGAGCCCGACGGCCCGCAAAGGACGATGCGCTCGCCTTTGCGGACCGCGAGATTGATGTCGGTCAGGGCCTTGAACTCGCCATACCATTTCTCGACATGCGTCATGGCGATCATGGCTTGTGCCCCGGAGGGCTGTGCTGCTGGCGCGTTCATGGCCCTGGCTCCGATGTTCTAGCGCTTAGCTCGCGGTGAAGGTGATGCCTTCGAGGCTGTCCGGGAACTTGTGCACCGGCACCTTCATCCACTTGTCGTAGACCTTCTGCAGCTCGCCATTGGCCTTGATCTTGTCGATGAAGTTGTTGAGCGCGGCGTTGATCTCCTTCTCGCCGAGGCGAGTGCAGGCGCCGTTGTAGAGGTTCTGGAATTCGAGCTTGTTCTCGAACTCGCCGGGGCGGGCCTGCTCGATGCGCTGCATGTAGAAGATGTTGCCGCCGAGCGCCTGGACCTGGCCGGAGACCAGTGCCTGGATCGAGGGCGCGTCGCCGTCATAGCGGCGGATCGTCGTGCTCGCGGGCGCGTTCTTGGTCACCTGCGTGTCCTGGGCCGCACCCTTGGCGACGCCGATCGTGAACTTCGCCATGTCCTCGTTCGTCTTGATGACATCGCTCTTCTTGCCGACCAGCACGATGGTGTTGGCGACATAGGGCTTGGAGAACTGCAAGGCCTTGGCGCGCTCGGGCAGCATCGCCATCGTCGCGAACAGCACGTCGACGCGGCCGGTGGTAAGGGCCGGGATGCGGTTGTTGACCTCGAGCGGCACGAACTCGACCTGCACGCCTAGCTCCTTGGCGAAGAGCGTCGCGATATCGGCGTCGAGACCGTCCTGCTTGCCGGCGCTGGTGACGAAGCCCCACGGCGGGTTGTCGCCCTGGATGCCGACGACGATCTTGCCCTTGGCCTTGATCTCGGCCGGGGTAATGGCCTGCGCCGGGTTGCCGAGCAGGGCGGGCATCGCCAGGGCGGCAGTGCCGGCGATCAGCAGGCTGCGGCGAGTGGTCTTGGACTTCATCATGTTTCTCTCCCTCTTCGTGTTTGGTTGGTTCAGGCGGTGAACGGGGTGGTCAGCGCGCGGCGATCGCCATGCGCCGCTCCAGATGCGAGCCGTAGAGCGAGAGCGGCCAGCACAGCAGGAAGTAGAGAATGCCGACGATCCCGAAGACGAGGAGCGGCTGGAAGATCTGGTTGGAGACGATGTTGCCGGCGCGCGTCAGCTCGGTGAAGCCGACGATGGCGGCAAGCGAGGTTCCCTTGATGAGCTGGACCAGGAAGCCTACCGTCGCCGGCAGCGAGATGCGGATCGCCTGCGGCAGGATGACGTCGCGCATCCGCGACACGTAGTTCAGGCTCAGCGCCTTGGCGGCTTCCGTCTGGCCCTTCGGCACGGCCTCGATCGAACCACGCCAGATCTCGCCGAGATAGGCGCTGGCATGCAGCGTGAAGCCGATCGCGACCGCGACCCAGGCATCGAGCTTCAGCCCGACCAGGGCGAGGCCGTAATAGACCACGAAGAGCTGCATCAGGAGCGGCGTGCCCTGGAACAGCGCGATATAGCCCGAGGTGATCCGCTCCATCAGCGGCCGGCCGGAAACGCGCATCAGCGCGATGGCGAGCCCGAACACGCCGCCGCCGGCGAAGCCGACGAGCGAGAGCAGCACGGTCCACTTGAGACCGGTGAGCAGGAAGAGGAATTCGTTCGTTCCCATCGCGCCCTCACTTCACCGGATAGCTGAAGTAGCGGGCCGAGATCGCGTCGAAGAAGCGCATCATCACCCAGGAGATCACAAGGTAGAACAGCGTGATCGTGCCGTAGACCTCGAAGGAGCGGAAGCTGTCGGACTCGATCCGCTGCGCCACCGAGGTCAGCTCATAGGCCGAAATCGCCGAGGCGACCGAAGTGGTCAGCGTCAGCAGCACGAACTGGCTGGTCAGCGACGGAAAGATCGCCCGCAAGGCCGGCTTCAGCACGATCAGCCGGAAAACCTGCGCCTTGTGCAGGCCGAGCGCGAGGCCCGCCTCGATCTGGCCCTTGCCGATCGACTGCACGCCGCCGCGGATGATCTCGATCGCATAGGCGCCGCCGTTGATGCCGAGCGCGATGATGGCGGTCGGCGTCGGATCGAGCCTCACCCCCGCCAGCGGCAACGCGAAATAGATGAAGAAGATCTGGACCAGGAAGGGCGTATTGCGGATCAGCTCGACGAAGGCCTTCACCAGCCAGCGCACCGGAGCGATCTTCGAGTCGCGCAGGATCACGCCGCCGATGCCGATGACGATGGCGAGCGCCATCCCGCCCAAGGCGAGGCCGAAAGTCCCCAGGCACGCCATCAGCAGGGCTGGCATGCCTTCGATCACAGGCGTGAAATCGAGCGTGTAGTTCATGTCCTCTCCCGGGGACGGCCGATCTTCTGAAGGATCGATCCGGTGATGTCAGTGAGCGCCGCGCAGGCGGACGGGTTACGTTGCGGATGTCGTCGTGCGGAGTATCCTGGTTGTGGCGTCGAAGAGCGCCCGCAGATGAGCCTCGTCGGTTTCAGCGCCTTTCGGCACTTCGACCGAGATCGCGGCGTCCTGCGGAATGACGCCGAGGAGTTCGCCGAGCGGCAACGCTCCGAGCCCGGGAAGCAACCGCCCGCCGCGCGCCTCGGCAATCAGCGCCGCAGTGTCCTTGGGACGCTCGGCATGCGCATCGCAAAGCTGAACGCTTCGGATCATGCTCGGGGGCAGCCCGGTCAGGTCTTCCGGACTGCCGCCCGAACGCGCCAAATGCAGCGCATCGACGAGCACGCCGACATTTGTCATCCCTGTCGCGGCGACAGCCTTGACCGCGGCGTCGAGCGTCCCGATCTGCCGCCACGGCATGATCTCCAGATCGACTGCGATGCCGGCCGCGGCCGCCAATTCAGCCAAGGCCGAGAGGTTTGCGACGAAGCGACCCTTGTCAGGATCATCACCGCAGACGCTCAATCGGCGTGCACCGAGTTCCGCCGCAGAGTCCAAGACGGCAGAGAGATCCGTCGGAGAGAACGCGCCGTCGACCACGACGAACTCGATGTCGTAGACGCCGATCCCGGCCTGCCGAAGGGCGGCCTTGGTCTGACGCATCTGCGCACTGCCCGGCGCCAGCGTGTAGAACGGCGCGCCCGGGAAGGCGGGATGGAGCCGCAGGCCGACAGAGGTGTATCCGACCTGCCCAGCCAGATCGACGAAATCGGCCGGGCGCATCTCGATGCAAGAGAAGTGCGCGATACCCAGGGGCGGCGAGGTTCGGCTCACGGCGCTATCCTGTCCGAGAGATGCGCGGCCAGATTGCTCCCGGTCCGATGGATGTGCTCCCGCAGGCGTTCGCAGGCGAAATCGGCGTCTCGCGCCACGGCGCCTTGTGCGATCTCGCTGTGCTCCATGCTGACATTGCGATCGCCGGACGTGCGAACGAGAAAGCTGCGGCGATAACGGTCGTTGAGATTGAGAAGGGTTCGGCAGAAGCCGAGCAGGAGCGGCATCTGGCAGCCGGCGAGCAATGTGAGATGGAACTCCCGATGCAGCGCCTCCCAGCGCTCGAGCGTCGCCGGATCCGCCGGATTTCGTTCGGCGGTGTTCAGCCTATGAAGAGCTCTCATCACGTCGCCTTCCCACTCGGGAGGTGCAACCGACGTCGCCTGACGCAAGGCCAGCGTTTCGAACTCTTCCCGCAGCCTCGTGATCTCGCGAAGATCCGCGACCGAGACTGGCGCGACGCGATAACCGCGATTGTCTTCGAAGATGACCAGGCCGTCCGGGATGAGCCGGGCTAGAGCCTCCCGCAGCGGACTCAGGGACACCGCGAAAATCTCGCGAGCTCGGTCGAGATTGATCTTGGCGCCGGCCTCGAGCTGGCCCGAAACGATCGCTTCGCGCAGGCGCTCGACGAGCTGGCTTGCGATGGTGTTCTTGCCGTCGTCGACAAACGCACTCCGCCAAACCCCCGCGCCATCCGCTCCGGCGTTCAGCACGGCCGCAGCGCGAACCTCCGACACTGTTCTCTTGGGAGCGCCGTCAGCAGTCACTGCGGGAACCTCGCACGTCATGTCACTCCGCAGGTCTTAAATAAACGATTATCCTAAGTCAACTCTGCCTCGGACCTATCCGGAACTCTGCATAAAATCACAATATTTCAATATTATGGCACTAGCCCTGGCGTGGCACGCCGACTCTTCGAGCACCAAGGATTGACAGATCATCGATTATTTCTGATAAGCCGCTGCCGCCTGCAGAAACGTGCCAGGGGAGATGAGGCATGCTTATCGAGCGACAGCAGGACGTCACGCCGGCCGTCCTTGAGGTCATGAAGCGGACGCAGGATCCGCGGATGCGCGAGATCATGGTGTCGCTGGTGACGCATCTGCACGGCTTCATCCGCGACGTCCGCCTCACCGAGGCCGAATTTCGTGACGCGACGGCCATGCTGAACGAGATCGGCGCGCTCGCATCCGACACCCACAACGAATTCGTCCTGATGTCCGGCTCGCTCGGCGTGTCTTCGCTCGTGTGCCTGCTCAACAACGGCGATGGCGGCAACACCGAGACGTCGCAGTCGCTTCTGGGTCCTTTCTGGCGGCTGAATTCGCCGCGGGTGGCGAATGGCGGCACGATCGTCAGATCGGACACCCCCGGGAACCCATTGTTCGTCAGCGCTCGGGTTGTCGATGGTTCAGGTCGCCCGATCGCGGGTGCCGAGGTCGATGTCTGGCACGCCTCGCCCGTAGGGCTCTACGAGAACCAGGATCCCGAGCAGGCCGAGATGAACCTGCGCGGCAAGTTCACGACCGACGCCGATGGCCGCTTCTGGTTCAGCTCGGTGATGATGGTCGGCTATCCCATTCCGACGGATGGCGTGGTCGGCCGCCTACTGAAGGCACAGGATCGCCATCCGATGCGGCCGGCCCATCTGCATGCGCTGATCTTCAAGCCGGGCTTCAAGGTCCTGATCTCGCAGGTCTACGACTCCAATGATCCCCACATCGAGTCCGACGTTCAGTTCGGCGTGACAAAGGCGCTGCTCGGCGATTTCGTCCGCCATGACGAGCCGCATCCTGTCGAGCCCGGCGTCAGCGCTCCCTGGTACTCGCTCGACTACACCTACGTCATGGAACCGGGCGAGGCCGTGCTGCCACGGCCGCCGATCAAGTAAACCCCATCGTTTGAAGCCTTGAAGGAAGCGCTGCCGTGTTGACCGACGAAGACCACCGCAAGGCCGCCGAAGCCATCCTGAAGGCCGAGCGCGAGCGGGTGCCGTGCCCACAGCTCTCGAAGACATTTCCCGGTATGGAGATCGCCGACGCCTATCGCGTGCAGGATCTCTGGGCCGAAGCGCGGATCGCCAATGGCGCCCGGCTCGCCGGCCACAAGATCGGCCTGACCTCGCGCGCCATGCAGATGGCCTCCAAGATCACCGAGCCGGATTACGGCCGCATCCTCGACGACGCGCTCTACAATGACGGCGCCCGGATCAAGGCCGACGACTTCATTAAGCCCCGGCTCGAGGTCGAGCTCGCCTTCATCATGGGCGAAGACCTCTCCGGCCCGGCCTGCCGGGTCCACGACGTGATGCGCGCGACCGAATTCGTCGTTCCGGCGCTGGAAATCATCGACTACCGCACCGAGGTTCCGCGAGCCATCGTCGACACCATAGCCGACAATGCCGCCTTCGGCGCCATCGTCCTCGGCGGCCGCACGATCCGACCCTTCGACGTCGACGTGCGCTGGATCGGCGCGACGCTTTCGCAGAACGGCATCATCGAGGAATCGGGCGTCTCGGCAGCGATCATGGGGCATCCCGGAGCGGGCATCGCCTGGCTGGTCAACAAGCTGCACGACGTCGGAGCGGGGTTGAAGAAAGGCCAGATCGTGCTCGGCGGTTCCTTCACCCGGCCTGTCGACATCAGGAAGGGCGACGTCATCCATGCCGATTACGGCCCGCTGGGCGCCATCGGCGTGTCATTCATCTGAGGGGCCGTCATGAACCTGTCGGAAAACCACTTCAAGCGCGCCCTGCGCGAAGGCCGCCAGCAGATCGGCCTGTGGTGCAGCCTGCCGGGGAGCTATGCCGCGGAGGCCGTGGCGGGATCCGGCTACGACTGGCTGCTCTTCGATACCGAGCATTCCCCTGGGGACCCGCTCACCGTGCTTGCTCAATTGCAGGCGGTGGCGCCCTACGACGTCTCTGCCGTGGTCCGCCCGGCAAGCAACGATACGGTCCTGATCAAGCGCTTCCTCGACCTTGGCGCACAGACGCTGCTGATCCCCTATGTACAGAATGCCGACGAAGCACGTGCCGCGGTCGCGGCGATGCGTTATGCGCCTGACGGCGTTCGCGGCGTCTCCGGCCTGACGCGGGCGACGCGCTTCGGCCGGGTTGCCGGCTATGCCAGGAAAGCCGCGGAGGAGCTCTGCCTGCTCGTCCAGGTCGAGACCGGTGAAGCGCTGGAGCGGCTCGAAGAGATCGCCTCGGTCGAGGGCGTCGACGGGGTGTTCATCGGGCCGGCGGATCTCGCCGCGAGCCTGGGGCATGTCGGCGAGCCCGGGCATCCAGAGGTTGTCGCGGCCGTCGAGGATGCGATCCGCCGGATTCGCATCATCGGGAAGCCGGCGGGCATCCTGACGCCGGACATGGCCTTCGCCCAGCGTTGCATCGAGATCGGCACCCTCTTCACCGCCGTCGCGATCGACGTCGGCATCCTGGCGCGAGGCACCGAGGCCATAGCACGCCAGTTCAAAGTGAACTGACACCTCTGAGCCGGCCGGGGGCGACACTGGGATCGACGCTCCCCCGCGGCGAGCTTCACGGCCGCCTGGCGCCTGATGGAGGGCGAGAGTGACTGCTCCGATTGGCGCCGACGCGTGAGCCTCTCGCACCCTGGCTGATTCAGGCTTGCCTGGCGGTCGTCGGGCAGCTATCTGCGTAACAGTATAACATTTCATGGAACCGCCCGTGTCGAGGAAGTTCGTTGCGATCGCAATCGCGATGCTGGCCATGTCCGGCATGGCCGCGGCCAAGCCCCTCAAGGTCGTCGGCCCCTGGGAGATCGCGGGCATCGATCCGGCGCAATCCGGCTTCGTGTTCAGCCGCATGCAGGTCGCGGAAACGCTCGTCTCGGTCGATACCGACGGCAAGCTGACCGCCGGCCTGGCGACCTCCTGGTCGACCAGCGAGGACGGTTTGGCCTGGCGCTTCCGGCTGCGCGATGGGGCTCGCTTCCATGACGGCAGCGCGGTGACTGGGGCGATCGTGGCCGACACCTTGCGCAAGGTGCATGGCGGCGCCGGCGTATTCAGCCAGGTGCCGGTCGCGGGCGTCGAGCCCGATGGCCAGGACGTGGTCATCCGTCTGTCCAAGCCTTTTGCTGCGCTGCCGGCCTATCTCGTCAACTTCACCACCATCATCCTGGCCCCGTCCTCGGTTGGCTCGTCGGGAAAGGTCGAGCGGATCGTCGGCTCGGGCCCCTACCGCGTGAAAAGCCTCACGCCGCCGCTCAACATGCAGCTCGAGGTCGCTCCGGCATGGGCCGGCGCGAAGCCCGGGGTCGCCGAAGTCGACTACCAGGCGGTTGGGCAGGGCGAGACCCGCGCGCTGATGGCCGAGAGCGGCGAGGCCGACCTCGTCTTCTCGATGCTGCCGGTCTCGGTCGAGCGGCTCAAGCGCAACCCGAATCTCGATGTCCGCATCGCCACGATCCCGCGCACGCGCATGCTCAAGGTCAATGCCGCCTCGCCTCTGTTCAGCGATGTTCGGGTCAGGCGTGCGATCAGCGCCGCGCTCGACCGCGAAGGCACGACGCGCGTCATCCTGCGCAACGCCGATCTCGCGGCGACCCAGCTTTTTCCTAAGGCGCTGGCCGGCTGGAACGACCCGGAACTGCCGCCGCTGAAGCGTGATCTGACCGCCGCCAAGGCGCTCCTCGCCGAAGCCGGATGGACGCCGGGCGCCGACGGCATCCTGCAGAAGGACGGCAAGCCGTTCTCCTTCACACTGCTGACCTATGCGAGCTGGCCGGAGCTGCCGCCGATCGCGACCGCCATCCAGGCCCAGCTGAAACAGGTCGGGATCGACGCCAAGGTCTCGGTCGGCAACAGCTCAGAGATCCCGGCGCGCCACAAGGACGGCACGCTGGAGATGGGACTGGTTTCGCGCCTGTATTCGATCGTGCCGGACGCGATCGGCACGCTGCGGGACGACTACAAGGCGGGTGGCAGCGACTGGGGCGCGACCGGCTGGTCCAATGACGAGCTGAACGCCCTGGTCGAGACGATGGCCGCGACCAGCGATCCCTCTGAGCGCCTGCCGATGCAGAAGCGGGCGATCGCGATCCTCCAGAGCGAGTTACCGAGCATCCCTGTGACCTGGTCGGAGCTCGCCATCGTCGCGAACAAGCGCGTCACGGGCCTGCGCGTCGACCCGCTCGAAGTGAACTACGGGCTCGCCTCGATCCGCTGGGCTCAATAGCGATGAAGCGCCTCGTTCTTGCCCGGCTGCTCCAGGCCGGGCTGGTGGTGCTCGTGGTCGGCATCCTCTGCTTCGTGCTGATGCGCGCCCTGCCGGGCGACCCGGCGATGCGGATCGCAGCCGGCCGCTACGGCCCCGACGCCAATATCACGGAGGCAGCCGAACAGGTTCGTCGCGAGCTCGGGCTCGATCAGCCGCTCCTCGTCCAGCTCGGCACTTCGCTCGGGCAGTTGGCGCGGCTCGATCTCGGCCATTCCGTCGTGACAGGCCTGCCGATCACCAAGGAGCTTCGGATCCAGCTTGGCGCGACGCTCTGGCTTTCGGGATCGGCACTCGTGCTGTCGCTGCTGCTCGGTCCACCGATCGGGCTGCTCGCGGGGCTGAGGAGCGGCGGCTGGGTCGACAACGCTTCGCTCGGCGGCGCAATCGTGCTGCGCTCGCTGCCGCCCTTCGTCCTCGGCCTGCTGCTGATCCTGATCTTCGCGATGCTGCTCGGGCTGTTTCCCCCGGCAGGCTATGGCACCTGGCGCGATCTCGCACTGCCGGCGCTGACATTGGCGCTCGGGCTCGCAGCGGTCTCCAACAGGGTAGCGCGTGATGCCGTCGCGGCGGTGGTGCGCACGCCCTATCTCGCCTTCGCGCGGCTGAAGGGCTTGCCCGAACCGGTGGTCGTGCGCCGGCATGTGCTGCGCAATGCCGCCATTCCCGTCGTCTCCTATCTCGCCTTGCAGGCGATCTACCTGATCGAAGGTGTCGTCGTCGTCGAGACGCTGTTCGGCATCCCCGGCATCGGCCACGCCCTGGTTCATGCCGTGATCGCTCGCGACGTGCCGATGGTGCAGGGCACGGCGCTCGCCATGGGACTGCTCTTCGTCGTCATCGCGGCGGCAGTCGATCTCACCTGCCACTGGCTCGATCCGAGGCCGAAACGCATATGAGCATCGCCGACGCCACTCTCGTTCCCATTGCGCGCCATTCCTGGCTGACGCCTTCGCGCGCGGCAGGACTCGCATTGCTCGGCCTGCTGGCACTGTTTGCCCTGATGGGGCCGCTGCTCGTCTCCGTCGATCCGACCGAACAGGATTTCGCGGCGAGTCTCGCATCGCCCGGCTCCGATTATTGGCTCGGCGCCGATCATTATGGTCGCAGCATGCTCGCGCGGCTTAGCCATGGCGCGCGGCTGTCCTTCGGCATGGCACTGCTGACTGTCGCGACGGCCGCCATACCGGGCATCCTGCTGGGCCTGTTGGCGGCCTGGCGAGGGGGCTGGCTGGAGCGCGCGCTGGAGCTGGTCTCGGCCGTTCTGCTCGCCTTGCCGGGACTGCTGCTGGTGCTGATCCTGCTCGCCTTCGCGCCGGGCACCTTCGGGCCGCTCTATCTCGGTCTCGCTCTCACGCTCTGGATCGAGTTCTACCGTGTGACGCGGGTGACGGCCGCCGGCGTGCTGAAGCAGCCCCATGTCGAGGCGACGCGGCTGCTTGGCTTTAGGACTGGGTACATCCTGCGCAACCTTGTCCTGCCCGAGATCCGGCCGATCCTGATCACGCTGGCCGCCTTCGCGATGTCGACCGCGATCATCGCGATCTCGACCCTGAGCGCGATCAGCGTGGGCCTGCGCCCGCCGACGCCGGAGCTCGGCGCGATGATCGTGGAGCTGCTGCCCTACTACGCCGAGGCGCCGCTGCATGTGCTGATGCCCGGCATTCTCATCTTCCTGCTCGTGCTCGGGCTCCAACTTGCGACACGGAGCGATTTGCGATGAACGCGCCGGTCCGCTTCCAGTCCCTGACGGTCTCCGGCCTCGGGATCAGCAGCGGCGACACCACCATCGTCCGGGACGTCGCCTTCACGCTGGCGCAAGGCCGGCCCGTCACCCTGCTCGGCGCCAGCGGCTCCGGAAAGTCCCTGGTCGCCCATGCCATCATGGGCAGCCTGCCGGCCGGACTTGTCGCCCGCGGCGCCATCAAGCTGGACGACGAAGACCTTCTTGCCACGAGCCTCGAGCGGACGCGCGCGCGCTGGGGCCGGACGATCGCCATCCTGCCGCAAGAGCCCTGGCTCGCGCTGGATCCGACCATGCGTATTGCCGGGCAGGTTGGCGAGGTCCACCGCTACCTGCATGGCCGGGGATCGGCGGAGGCTCAGGCGAACATGCGCGCCGATCTGAGCGAGGTCGGGCTGGGCAACCGGACGCAAGCCTACCCCCACGAGCTCTCAGGCGGCATGTGCCAGCGCGCGGCCATCGCGGTCACGCATGCGGCAGGCGCTTGCCTCGTGATCGCCGACGAGCCGACCAAGGGGCTCGATGCGGCGCTGCGCGACAGCGTCGTCGAGCGACTGCGCCAGGAGGTCGATCAAGGCCGCCTCCTGCTCACCATCACGCATGACATCGAGGTCGCAGCCGCACTGGGCGGCATGATCGGGGTCATGCTCGACGGCGCACTCGTCGAGTTCGGCCCGGCGGCAGAGGTTTTGGAACGGCCGCGCCACGACTACGCCCGCACGCTGATCGCCGCCGACCC
>WPCJ01380258.1_pt1 | contig 14883 bp, 13 predicted proteins | sample 5399831 | NCBI WGS metagenome assembly WPCJ01 (sample SAMN12869470, study PRJNA574797) | sludge metagenome | isolation source: wastewater treatment of pH10 | place: China:Beijing | collected 2019-05-20 | reverse complement strand
TCTCGTCGAGCAGCACGGTGATTTCGAGCCCGCGCGCCGCCCCCGTCCCCGCCCGCTGCGGGAAGCGGCGCACGACCGCGCGGCTGTCGACGCTCTTGATGCCGCGGATGCGCCGTTCGGTGGCGCTGTCGGCGAGATCGGCGAAGAGCGAGAGCAGCTCGCGCAGCGCCTCGCCGTTCTCCCCCGCGCCGCGCTGGACGAGGCCGAGGTGATTGAGGCTGATGAGATTGACCAGCCGCCAGGTCACGACGCCGGTGCTCGCCGTCTCCGAGCGCAGCTTGAGCTGGGAAACGACTGGCTCGCGCGGCGGCGTCGGCCCGGCCAGGCAGGCGATGTCGAGCGAGACATTGTCGATCAGGCGGAAATCGGCGCCGCCCTGTCCGGTCGGCAGATGCTCGGTCAGGTGCCGGTTGGAGCAGAGCGCCCGCACGCTGAGCTCGGCCACCGAAGCCGTGTCTGACACCCCGGCCGGCTCAACCAGCGAGATGAACATCTCGGTCCCGGTATAGTCGGACGCCCTGCCCTGCCGGCGCTCGGCCGAGGAGCGGCGACGCGGCAGGCGGCGCTGCGTATAATGCAGCCCCTGCGTCGGCGAGGCGCCCTCGGGTGAGGAATAGAGCGGGTGGACCGGTTGCTTCTCGCGCCCGCCGACATAATGCGCGTGCACCAAGAGGATGCTGTGCGGCTCGTAGTCGAGCGCGCGGCTCCGGTCCGGCACGACATGGAACTCGTGCTGGTTCGTCTTGACCGGGATGCGATCCGTCGTCTTCTCGAACAGGTTGATCGCCGGCGCTGCGTAAAGCGCGAACATCTCCTTGCGCACGGCGCCGGGCAGCCGCGTGTTCACCTCGTCGAAGACGAAGATGATGTCGACCGACTTGGCCTTGAGCTTCGGCATGATGCCGGCAAGCCCTTCCAGCCGGAAACCCAGGAACTTGCGCGGGAACCAGAACAGTTCGCGCAGCAGGTCGAAGCCGCGGAAGACGCGCGTATCGGCCGGCAGCAAGGCCTCGTCCTCCTCGAAGCCGAGCTGTTCGAGCCGGCAGCCGTCGCCCTGCGTCACCACGGGATCGCCGAATTCGTCGAGATGGCGGAAATGGATGCCGATGCAGTTCGAGAAGAGCTGCTCGTAGAGCGCAACGGCGTCGCCCTCGCTACCGAGCAGGTGGAAGGGCAATTCGCGGGTGCGGCAGCCGGCAAACCAGCTCGCCGGGTTTTTCAGTACCTGCGCTGCCGAAGGCTCCTGCTCCCGGTCAGCCATGACCCGGTGCGTTAGGCAGATGCGCAGGCCCGATAGCGCCCGCGGCCCGGTGCGCAGGCCGAGCGCCTGCAACGGTCCCGACGCCGGGATGTATTCGGCCGCGGTGATCTCGAAGGGCCAGAGCGTGACGTCGCCGCCGAGGCGATAACGGCAGGCGACCCGGCGCTCGCGCTCCAGATAGGTCGCGTCGATATAGGAGCCGCGCGCGATCCGCATGCCCTCGCGCAGCGCCGGATCGGAATAGGTCGGCACCACACCGGCGAGCAGCGCCGAGGGCGTCGGCGCCAGATAGTTCGGCAGCAGCTGCTCGATCAGGTTGTTCGTGAATTCGGGAAATTCGTGCCGGAGCTTGAGCTGGACGCGGGCGGCAAGGAAGGCCGCCCCTTCCAGCAGACCGCCGACCATCGGGTCCATGCGCTCGCCCGCGAGCCCCCCGAGCCGCTCGGCGATGCCCGGATATTCCTCGGCGAACTCCTTGCTGTGCTCCATGAAGAGCCGGAGTTCCTGGTTGTAGAGATCGAGAAACTCCTGGTTCATCGCCTCATCACCTCACCGCCCCTTGATGGCGATCTTGCCGGTGTCGAGTTCGAGATCGGCGACGAACTGGACGGGGATGTTCAGCGGTTCGCAATTCAGATCGGCGCGAACGAGGAAGCGAACCTTGAGCTCGGCCGGGTCGAGGCTCTCGTCGCGCTCGACGGCGACCGATTTTCGGATCAGGCGCGGCTCGTAGCCGACCAGAACATCGGCGAGGTCCTCGCGGATCGCATCGACGCGATGCTCGTCGATCGAGAGCCGCGCCAGGTCCGGGAAGCCGTGATTCAGCACCGAGCGGCGCACATGCTCCAGCTCGGAGAGATCGAGGCAGGAACCAAGATTGATGGTGTTGACCAGGGCGTCGAGGTCCAGCGCGATCTCGCGGCGCAGCTTCTGTTCGGTGATCGCCGCCCGTGGTGCCGCGCGGCGCGGCGCGATCACGCGTTCTCCGCCCTCGTCCCTCAGGTCGAGCGCGGTCTTCGCATCCTTTTCCAGATGCGCCTCCCGGAATGCGAACATCAAGGGCGGTCGCAGCCGCTTCTTCGAGATTGGATCGACCATGATCTGCCACGCTATCGGCAAAATATCGGCTCCGGCACGGGGCCGGAGCCGATACGCTTCGTCTTACTTGGCTTCCTTGGTCTTGATGTCATACGACATGGTCAGCGCCGCATCGAGCGAGCCATCGGCCTTCTGCGGCTTGTACTCGTACTTGATCTTGGCGTAATTCAGCGAGAACTGGTCGGTCGGGATGCTGGAGCCGCCGGCGGCGTCGCCGGACTGATAGCCTGAGACCAGCAGGTCCTCCAGCGTCAGCGTGTAGTAGTCCTGCTGCTTGTCGCCCTGCTTGCGAACGTAAAGCACGGCTTTCTTGATGTGTTTGCCCGTGGCGCAGAACAGCGCAAGGTTCGTCGAGGCCTTGCCGACCGAGGACGTGAAATGGATGTCCTGGAAGCTCGCCTTGCCGGCGCCGCCGCCCGTGTTGGACGCATGCGAGCCCGCATTGCTGATGCCCCAGGAGAAGGAATCGACCTCGATCGTATCCTTGTGCTTGGAGTCCTTGCTTTCGCCCTTGATGCCATCGATCTCGAGCAGGAAGTCGCTAGCCATTGTTACCTCCAGGGTAGGAATTGCTGAGGGCTCGCGGATGCGGGCCCGCTATGGACGCACCTCTCCCGCCGCGCCGCCGTCGAAGGCGCGGCGCGCCGAAAATCCTCGTTGTCGCCGTCACCTGCTCAGGTGACGGTCACTGCTTGGGAGCTGGCAGTCGCGAGACCAGGCTCAGGCCGATATCCATGCCTTCGAGCTGGAAGTGCGGCCGCAGATAGAACTTGGCCGAGTAGTAGCCAGGGTTCTCCTCGTCCTCGAAGACGTCGATGCGCGCATCGGAGAGCGGGCGCCGCGCCTTCGTCTCTTCGCTGGAATTGACCGGATCGCCGTCGACATAGTCGGTGATCCACTCCTGCAACCAGCGGCGCAGCGGCTCCTTTTCCTTGTAGGAGCCGATCTTGTCGCGAACCATGCACTTCAGGTAGTGCGCGAAGCGCGAGACCGCGAACATGTAGGGCAACCGTGCCGACAGGTTGTCGGATGCGGTGGCCGCCACGCCGTCCGGCCCCGAGAAGGCCTTGGGCTTGTAGAGCGACTGGGCGCCGATGAAGGCGGCCTTGTCGGTGTTCTTGCGATGGATCAGCGGGATCAGGCCGGATTTCGCCAGCTCCGCCTCGCGCCGGTCGCTGATCGCGATCTCGGTCGGGCATTTCAGATCGACGCCGCCATCGTCCGTCGGGAAGGTATGGGTCGGCAGGTTAAGAACCTCGCCGCCCGACTGGACGCCGCGGATGCGCGTGCACCAGCCATATTCCTTGAAGGCGCGGTTGATGTTGACCGCCATGGCATAGGCCGCGTTCATCCACGCGTATTTGTCGCCCTTGTGCCCGTCGGTATCCTCCTCGAAGGCGAATTCCTCGACCGGCTCGGACTTGGCCCCATAGGGCACCCGGGCCAGAACACGCGGCAGGCACAGGCCGACATAGCGGGAGTCGGCCGCGTCGCGCAGGCCCTTCCAGGCCGCGTAGTCCGGCGTATCGAAGACCTTGCCGAGATCGCGCGGGTTCGACAGCTCCGTCCAGGTGTCCATGCCCATCAGCGTCGGGTCGGCCCCGGCGAAGAAGGGCGCATGTGCCGCCGCTGCCACCTTCGACAGATCGCGCAGCAACTGTACGTCGGTCGGGACATGGCTGAAATGGTAGTCGCCCACCAGGCAGCCGAAGGGTTGACCGCCGAGCTGGCCGAATTCCTGCTCGTAGACCTGCTTGAACAGCGGGCTCTGGTCCCAGCGCGCGCCGGGATAGGTCTTGAGATTACGGTAAAGCTCGCCCTTGGAGACGTTCATCACCTTGATCTTCAACTGTGCATCCGTCTCCGAGTTGAAGACGAGATAGTTGAGGCCGCGCCAGGCACTTTCGATCTTCTGGTATTCGGGTGCGTGCAGCACCTCGTTCATCTGCTCGGTCAGCTTGGCGTCGAGCCGGGCGATCATCTCCTCGATCGTGTCGATGACGTCGCCCTTGATCAGGCTCTGGTCCGCCAGCGCCTGGTTGACCAGGGTCGCGACCGCGTTCTCGACCTCGGTCGCCGCGCGTTCGGTCTTGGGCTTGAAACTCTGCTTCAGGATCGACGAGAAATCGTCGACTTCGCGCGTCTCGACTGCTGCCCCGCCGGGCTGTTGGGTTTGTGCTTCCGCTGCCATTGCCGCCTCGCTCGCTTAACCGCCTGCAGGCCCCGACCCCGCCGCATGCGGGCAGGATCGCTTCAAACCATTCGGAGCGTCGCACCTGCGCCGACTTCTCCGGAACTGGGCCCGCGCCCTGCCCTCAGTTCGCCGTCTTGTCTTCGGAAGGCTCGCCCTTGCCGAGCCTGTCCTTCAGCGTGGCCATGAGCTGGGGATCGGCCAGCAGCGCCTTGATCTGGTCGCTCGCGGCCATCTTGCCGTCCATGTAGCGCAGCAGGTTGGCGAGTTGCTCGCGCGCCTCCAGGAGCTTCGCTGTCGCCGGGATCTGGCGGGCGATCGCAGCCGGGTTGAAATCCTCGAATTTCGAGAATTTCAGCGCGACCGAGAGCTTCTCGTTGCCATCCTCGCCCAGCTTGTTGGGCACGTTGAAGGACACGGCCGGCTCGATCGCGGCCATGCGCTGATCGAAATTGTCCATGTCGAAGTCGAGGAACTTGCGTTGCGAGATCTCGGGCTTCTCGACCGCCGAGGCGTTGCCGGACAGATCCGCCATCACGCCCATGACGAAAGGCAGCTCGACCTTCTGTTCCGCGTTGTACGGGTCCTCATAGGTGATATGGACCCGAGGCGGCCGGTTGCGGCGGATGAACTTCTGTCCAGAATCTCCAGCCATGTGACGTGCCCCTCTGCATTCGTGCCACGCCGACGTAACGTGACATCCTATCCGTTTTCACCCGTCATCGATATAGTCGCGTAATCGCGACGGGAGGTTCAAGGCGATGACGAAAAACTTCCCTAGCTGTCGGCCTCCGGCACCGGCACGACATCTGGCAGGATGTTGCCGAGAAGCGACATGAAATCATGCTGCGCCAGAGCACAGGCCTTGTCCATCAGGAGCGGCGTCGGGTGCGAGGGCTCGGCCTGGCGATAGAAGGCGGCGACCGCCTTCATCGCGCCGACCGCCTCCGCACGACTGCCGATCATCATCGTGGAAGACGCCGGGCTGGGCACGGAAGCCGGCTCCTCGGCCGCCTCCACGGCAACCTCCTCGCCGTCAGTCCCGTCAGCAGCCCCCTCGTCCGCCACGGCATCGCCGTCCCCGGTCTCGTCAGCGCTGTCGTCGTAGCTCCCGTCCGCCTCGCCGTCGGCTTCGTATTCGCTCTCCACCGCGTAGCCGTCAGGCGCGGGCAGCCGTTCCAGCGGCAGCCGGAACCGACGCTGATCGCCGATCTCGAAGACCGCCTTGTCCACCTGGTCGGGGAACATGATCTGGATGACCTCGATCAACGATTTTCCGATCAGTTGCTGCGCCTGCCCGATCAGCAGGACGGCCGGACTCGAAGGCTCGGTTTTGCGAAAGTAGCCGAGGCAGGCAGCCAGCGTATCCTTCACATGGAGGATGCTCGAAACGCTGCCCGGACTGAAGGTTGCGGCGTTCGCTGCCGCCCCTTGCGGGACGGCCGCCGCGGGCTCCGGCCCCGCGGCCTGATGGCCTGGGACACGCCGCGCGACTGCGGCATCGAGAAACGCGGCGATCTGGTCCAGCAGCGTCACCAGGCGCGGAAAGCCGAGGGGATGATCGACGCCGACCTTCTCCAGCCAACTCGTTCGCAGGCGCGCGAGTGCGTCGCGCGCGGCGTTCACCCGGCCGAGCACCGCGACAAGCTCGTCGGCATCGACTTCGCCCAGCGCCGCCTGGATCGCGCCCGCATCGGGATGCTGCTCACCCTCGACGAGCTTCGTCTCGCCGCTCGCCACGAGCTGGCTGCGGAACATGAACGGCCCGATCCGCCGGCTGACGAAAAGCGGCGCGTGCTGCAGCGGCAGCACCACCGTCGCCAGTTCGTCGAGCCCCTGCAGGGCGACCTCGCGCATCACGAAATCGCTATCCATCGCGCGGGGATGCATCTCCTCCCAATGGGTGCCGAGGAGATCGGCCATGGCTGAGAGGCACGCCGCGAACCCCGGCACGTCACGGTTGAGGATCGTGAGCTTGGCCGCGAGCACGAAGAGTCTGAGGTCGCGCGAACGCTCCAGCAGCTTGCCGAGCTCGGCGAAAGCGGCGGAAAACTCGATGCTCGTCCGGTCGAATGCGATCTGCCGCCCGTCGTCGTCACGGCGGAAATACGAAACCGGCAGCGCAACCTCGAGCCGCGCCGTCGCATTCATGAAATCGAGATCGTCCTCGAGATCCGGCCCGCAGGGCTCCTCGGCCGAGACCGGTTTCGTCAGTTCGGCGAAATTCAGGCCCGCCATCGCTTTCCCCGCTCACAGGAGCGGCGGCCCGGTCACGGCCGGGATCGCCGCGGCCGTTTCTCGTCTTGCCTTACTCGGTGCGCAGGCGGGTCTCGACCCGGCGATTGTCGCCGGAAAGCGGATCGGCCGCAATCGGTTTGCTCTGCCCGTAACCCTTGGCCACCAGATTGGCGGCGTTGACCCCATGCCCGCCGAGATAGCGCACCACGGCCTGAGCGCGGCGCTGCGACAGGTTGAGATTGTAGGAGGCGCTGCCGGCGGCATCGGTATGCCCCTCGACCATGAAGGTCCGCCTGGAGAGCTGCGGGGTCTTCAGCGCCTTGGCGAACTCGTCGAGATTGAGCTTTGCCTCGGGCTCGAGCTCGTCGGAATTGTATTTGAACTTCACGACGAGATCGAAGGCGCTGACCGGCCTGGCCGGCTCGACAACCTGCCCGGCCTTGGCGCATTCGGCCTCCGTGCCGACGCAGAGCCCCCGCGTCACGGCGGGCTTGGGCGCCACGGCGGGCCCGAAATGCTTGACGATATCCTCGGCCTTGTAGGTCTGCGCACCCACCCCGTTCGCCATGGTGAGAACCAAAGCGCCGGTCAGGGCGACAAAGGCAGTGAAGCCTGGCTGCTTGCGCATGGGAACACCCCCGCTGATTTTCGCCGTCCGGCAGTTGATGACTTAGGGATGGAAGGATGAACTCGGAAATCACCTACGTCAATATAAAAATAGCAGCACGAATCGAAAGGTTCAGTTGATGCCCTCCGCCCTCAGGCAAGAAAATAGTACTGCGTCTTTCTCTACACCCAAGGGAAAGGACGAGTTTACAATTATCAAATTCGAAGCCACTGAGGCTCTGAGTGAATTATTTACTTATAACATCGAAGCGGCAAGCAAAACTGAAAACGCCGACCTGCAAAGCATCATGAGCGAAAAATGCGCGATCAAGTTCACGCTCAAGAACAAGAGCGAGCGCGTTTTGAACGGCACGCTTGTCGACGCGCAATGGCTCGGCCAGCAGGACGATCTCTATATCTACCGCTTCACGCTCAAGCCCTGGCTCTGGCTGCTCTCGCAGCGCGCCGATTGCCGGATTTTCAAGAACAAGACCGCCTTGGACATCATCAAGGAGATCTTCAAGAAGGAGGGCTCCGCGAGTTTCGACGATCGCACCAGCGAGACGCTCCAGCCGATCGACTACTGCGTCCAGTATCGCGAGACCGATCTCGACTTCGTGCTGCGGCTGATGGAGCAGTACGGCATCTACTATTATTTCAAGCATAGCGACGGCGACCACAAGCTCGTGCTCTGCGATTCCCGCTCCGCCCATGACCAGGTCCAGGCCGCGGCCGAGCCGAGCTTCCAGGGCGACGCCTCGGGCTACGCCTTCGTGCCGCAAGGCAACCGCTTTCCGCGCAGTACCGTCGAGCATCTGACGCACTGGTCGACGATCCGCCGCCTGCGCACCGGGAAATTCGAGCTCAAGGACTATGATTTCGAGAAATCGGAATCAGACCTCACAGCGCGTGCCGAGGAAGGCTTTCCGAAGGCCAAGTCCTACGAGGCCTACGACTACCCGGCCGCCTACACCAAGCGTGACCAGGGCGAGCATTTCGCCCGCGTGATGGCGCAGGCCGAGCAGGCGGTGGACGACCGCCGCTATGCCGGCGGCGACGCCGCGAGCCTCTATCCCGGCGCGCTGATGAAGCTGATCGACCATCCGACAGGCGCCGAGAAGGGCGAGTATATCGTCGTCCGGGCGACCCACGCCTACGGCATCCAGAGCTATCGCTCGTCCGGGCGCCGGGACGAGGCGCTCTATCACGGCTCCTATGAACTCCAGAAAAGCGACAAGCGCTTCCGCGCGCCGATCATGACGCCCCGCCCGACCGTCTACGGGCCGCATACCGCCAAGGTCGTCGGCGAGAAGAACAAGGGCGAGGAAGGCGATATCGACGTCGACGAATACGGCCGCATCTGGCTGCGCTTCCACTGGGACCGCGAGGATGGCTCGACCTCCTGCCGCACCCGCGTCGCGCAGATGTGGGCCGGCAAGGGCTGGGGCGGGCAGGTCATCCCCCGCATCGGCCAGGAGGTGATCGTCGAATACATCGAGGGCAACCCGGACCTGCCGCTCGTCGTCGGCGCCGTGGTCAACGACCAGCACAAGCCGCCCTACGAATTGCCGGCGAACAAGACGCAGTCCGGCCTCAAGTCGGAATCGACCGATGGAACCGGTTTCTCCGACACCTATAACGAGATCAAGTTCGAGGACCGCAAGGACCAGGAAGTTCTGGAGATCAGGACGGAGAAGGACCACAAGGTCACGGTCAACAACATCGAGACCCGCGATATCGGCGAACGCTTCCAGGGCATGGGCTATTCGCGCGAAACCACGTTGAAGCTCGGCGACGACAAGCTCGACATCCAGAACGGCAAGCTCGACGTCGAGGCGCTCCGGGAGATCAATCTCAAGGTCGGGCAGAGCACGATCAAGATGACGCCCGGCAGCATCGAGATCACCTCGCCGAAGATCACGATCCATAGCCAGGCGCTGACGGAGGTGAAGAGCGACGGCATCCTCACCATCAAAGCCCCGGTGGTGAACATCAACTGACCACATAGACCGATAACGACAGAACGGCCGGAGCCTCCATGTCACGCCTGCGCTTCAGCACCGCCCGCGAAGTGTTCGAGACCTATCCCGCGGCCCGTCAGGCCGTGACGATGGCGCCGACCAACGAGCCGCCGCTGGCCTTCCTCGGCCGTCTCGTCCGAGGGCCGGCGCCGACGGAGGCGGCGAGCTTCTGCGCCTTCCTTTTGCCCCGCCGCGAGACGGTGTGGTGGGCGCTCCAGGCCGTTCGCTCGATGCAGCCGTCCGGCACGCAGGATCCCGGCCTCACCGCAGCCGAAGCCTGGGTGCGCGAGCCCGGTGATCGCACCCGCTTCGAGGCGCTGCGGCAGGCGCAGGCAGGCGACAGCGCGCGACCCGGCACCTTCGTCGCCTGGGCGGCAGGCTATTCCGGCGGCAGCATGTCGGAGAGCCACCCCATCCCGACGCCATCGGACCTGACAGCCAAGATGGCCCGCATCGCCGTGCTCAATGCAATCAACGGCCTGCCAGCACGCGAGCGTGAAGGCGCATTGCGCGGCTGCGTCGAAGCATGAATTCGTTTGGCTGAAGACGATGCCGGCAAGCGCTGATCCTTCCGCTCGGGCCGCAACGGGACGTCCGCGATGGCGCTGACACTGACGATCGAGAACGAGACCTCGCTGCCCGATGGCGGTCCGCTCAGCGTGACCACGAGCGGAGGGCGAGGTCTCGATATCGGGCGCGACCAGCATCTCGACTGGGCGCTGCCCGATCCGTCGCGTGCCGTTTCCGGCCGGCATTGCGAGATCCGCTTCCGCGACGGTGGCTGGTGGCTGCGCGACATCTCGACGAACGGCACCTTCGTGAATGGCGGCGAGCATCGCGTGCAATCGCCCTACCGGCTACAGGACGGCGACCGGCTGGAGATCGGCCACTACATCATCGCCGTCGCCATCGCTGACGAAACCGGGCAGGTCTCCGGCGCAGCCGCCCCGCCCCCGCCTTATGCGGCCCAGCCGGAATCACTGTGGGCACCGAGCGAAGACGCCGCGCCGCCGATCCCGCGCCGCGACCTGATGCCCCCGAACCATGCCAGGCCGGTCCATGCCGGTTTCATCGACTGGGCGGCCGATATCCCCGCCCCCAGCGCGGAACCCGCTCCGCAGCCGACACGGGACTGGTCTCCACCCGCCGCACGGAACGACGAATTCGCCTGGGCCCCGCTCCAGCCGCAGCCCCTTCCGCCGGCGGAGCCGATCGTCCCGATCCCGACGCCGCGTCGTCCACCCGCGAGCAGCCCGTCGGGTGTCAGCCCCTGGGACGAGCCGACCGAGGATGCGCAGGCACCCGAGGCTCCGGCTGAGCCCTCTCCCGCGCCGATGCCGGCATTCAAGCCGCCGCCTTTTCCGTCTGAACCGTCCGCACAGCCTCCTGGCGCGCCCGCGCCGATCTCGATGGGCGAGTTCATGCAGCGCTTCGCCAAGGGCGCTGGCGTCTCGCCACAGACGCTGGCGACGCAGGACCCCGGCGCCTTCGCCGAGCAGCTTGGCGGGCTGATGCGGCTGATCGCCGAGGAATTGAAGGGGCTACTTGCCGCCCGCGCCGAAACCAAGCGCATCGCCCGCAGCACCAGCCAGACGATGATCCAGGCGCAGGACAACAACCCGCTGAAATTCTCGCCGACGGTCGACGACGCTCTGCAACTGATCTTCGGCCAGCCGCGCAGCGGCTATCTCGACGCGAAACGCGCCTTCGACGAGAGTTTCCGCGATCTCAAGGCACACCAGATCAAGACTTACTCGGCCATGCAGCACGCGCTGAAGATGCTGGTCGAGGACCTCGATCCGCAGGCGATCAACGAGGCGACGGCGCAGGATGGCGGTCTCGGCGGCCTGATCGGCTCGCGCAAGGCGAAGATGTGGGAGGCCTATGTTGCCCGCTGGGACGCCAAGACCGCGCCTTACGAGAACGGTCTCGTCGACGCCTTCATGATCTATTTCGCCGAGTGCTACGACCGCGGCGGGAAGTAGCAGCACTCCCCTCTCCAGATGTCATCCCGGACAAGCGGCAAAGCCGCGCCGATCCGGGATCCATGCCGGAACATTCATCGGAGAGGCTCATGCATGGATCCCGGGTCTTCGCTTCGCTATGCCCGGGATGACACGACTGGATGAGCGTCAGATGGGCCGAGTCTCAGCCCTTCGCCGCGACCGCCGTGATCTCGATGGCGTAACCCGGCGAGGCCAGCTTCGCCTCGACGGTCGCGCGGGCTGGCGAATGGCCCTTGGCCACCCACTTGTCCCAGACCGCGTTCATCTCGCCGATCTTGCTGATATCGGTGAGGAAGATCTGGACGCTGAGGATGCGCTCCTTGCGGCTGCCGGCCTGCGCCAGCGTATCTTCCAGCAGCGCGAGCACCTCTTCGGTCTGCTCGGTCAGCGAAGCGCCCTCGGTCTTCTCCGCGACATGGCCGGCAAGGAAGACGATGCCGTTGAAGATGGCGGCGTCGCAATAGCGGGCGGCCAGTCCGATACGTTCGATGGTCATGGGCTTGCATCCTGTCGCGGGAGAAATGGAAGGGCCGACTTGGCCCGCCCGCTCCGCTCGGTCAAGCCGCGGGCAGCGCCAGGATCTCGCGGATCGCGCGCGGCTGGAGCTGGCGCGGCGCATCCTCCATCGCGACCTTGTAATAGCCGAGGATGCTGAGCTGCTCGTAGGTCGCCCAGATCGAGTCGTCCTCGAAGGCGGCCATCCGCTCCTCGAAATTCAGGATCATGCCGTATTCCATCCCGACACCGCGCTCGATCGGCGGCGGGGTCGGCTTGCTGCGCTTCTGCGCCTCGGCCGCCGCGAAGGCGGCGAGCGCGCCCGGCTGCCAGACCTGCTCATAGGCCGCGACGATATCGGCGGCGGGCTCACCCCTGCTCGTCAACACCCTCCGGCAGGCATCGGCGAAGGCATCGGTCAATCCGTTCGCCTCGGCGGCGGAATCGGCCTTGTTGTAGTCGGCCCGCAAAGGCTCGACATAGCCGAAGAGATTTTCGAGCTGCCGCGCCGCCGGCCCCGCCAGGAACAGCCAGGGAAAGGCGCCGTCGATCGAGATCTGGCCGGGCAGCAGATGCGCCGCCTGCTCGCCGTCGTCGGCCCGAAAGAACTGGCGTACCGCCGCGGTGCAACTGACGTTCGGCACCGGCAGGATCGGCCGCCTGCGCCGGGCCGGGTCGCGGATCAGCGCCATGAAGCAGAGCACCTCCGCCACGCGCCCGTTGCGGGCGAGCCCGTGATTCTTTGCCCGCTGCTGGTCCGAGGAGAAGCGCTGCACCATCTTGTGGCGAAAGCGCTCCTGCTTCGCCTCGGCCCGATCGGGGACTGTCCTCCTGCTCTTCGCCATCGCACCTCCCAGCGATAAAACGATCCCGCTTCAGCGACTTCCGCCGTTTTCCTGAATCAATCTGGCATCAGCCGCCGATGATCACGGTCGGCAGGCCCATCATGATCTTGTTGGGCGGCCCCAGCGCCTCGATGATCGTGTCGCCCAGCCGGCAGGCCGGCAGGTTGTTGATCAGCACCGTCTGCGAGCCGTCGATGACCACGCCGGGCCCATGCGGCTGCGGCGGCATCAGCGTCAGGCAGTTATGGATGTCGGCCCCGCCCGAGGCACCCGTGATGGTTGAACTCATGGCAGCGAGTGCCGCAGTCTTCGCCGCCTCTTCGGCTGCTTTCGCGGCAGGCGCTCCAGGTGTACCCGCCGCCGCCAACGTCGCGGCCTGTGCCGCCTGAAGCGTCGCGTCCGAGGCTGCCTTCGCCGACTGGATAGCGGCGGCGGCGCCAGCCGGAACGCCGCGCCAGGCCGGCATGCCGCCGATGATCACGTTCATGCTTCCCGGACCGGGCTGGAGCATGCCCGGCAGCGGATGCAGCACCGGGTCCATGACGCGTGCGGCCGGTCCCTTGGGCATGCGGGCCTCCTGCTCGAACGGATTCGTTCTACCGAGGACTGCCGCGAAAATCGCTCCGCCGCATCCTTCAAGTCAATGACTGCGCTGCCCGAGCAGCGCGCTAGCATTCGTTTGGTGACGCTTGGGCAGGAGCCGTATAAGCTCGCCCAGCCTGCCTTCGAGTGAGCGAGACCGGAATGTCGTGGTACAGCAAGGTCGTCTGGTCGGAAGGACTGTTTCTCAGGCCGCATCACTTCCAGCAGAACGACCGCTACCTCGAAAATCTGCTGGAAAGTCGCGTCAGAACCATCTCGCCCTATCCATGGGGCTTCTCGGTGCTGGAGATCGACCGCGACCTCGCCCAGCAGAGCCGGATCGGCCTACGCCGCGCCGCGGGCGTGATGCCGGACGGCACGCCCTTCGCGCTGCCTGACAACAGCCCCCTGCCGGCCGCGATCGAGGTGCCGGAGAATGCCGCCGGCCAGATCGTCTGGCTCTCGCTGCCGCTCGCCGCCGCCAACACCCGGGAGGTCGAGGACACGCTGAACGGCTCGGCCAGCCGTTACGTCCCCGCCAACGAGATGCTGATCGACTCGACCGCCTCGCTACGAACCGAGGAGGAGATCGACGTCGCTCATCCGCGCCTGACGCTGGAGCTGCGCAAGACCTCGAAGGCCGGCTATGTCGGCCTCGCGCTCGGCCGTATCCTCGAAGTTCGCGATCGCGCCATCCTCTTCGACGAGAAATTCGCCCCGCCCGTGCTGGTCTGCTCGGCCTATCCGGTGATCGAGGGCTGGCTCGACCGCGTCATCGGCTGGATCGACAACAAGCTCGAGGAACTTGCCCGCTATGCCGCCGATCCGACGGCCGGTGGCGGTCTGCAGAGCGCCGACTATTTCGTGCTCCAGCTCCTCAACCGCAACATCCCGGTGCTGAAGCACATGCGCCGCTCGCGCTTCATCCATCCCGAGCGGCTGTTCTCGACCTTCCTCGCGCTCGCCGGCGAACTTGCGACCTTCACCACGGCCGAGCGCCGCGCCCGCGACTACCCTCCTTACGACCATGACGACCTGGAGAACTGCTTCGCCCCGGTCGTGCGCGACATCCAGGACTTCCTCTCGGCCAATCTCGGCCGCCGGGCGATCCGGCTGGAGATCGTCGAGCGCGCGCAGAACGCCTTCATGTCGACGATCCGCGACCGCAGCCTCGTGCGCAACGCGACGCTGGTGCTGGAAGTGGCGGCACGCCGGCCGCTGACCGAGATCCAGGCGCAGTTCCCGCAGCTCTTCAAGATCGGCCCCAACACCAAGATGAACGAAATCGTCCATGCCCATCTGCCGGGCATCAATCTCGTCCATCTGCCGACGCCGCCGCCGCAGATCCGCGCGCTCACGGATCATGTATACTTCTACCTCGACCGCACCTCGCCGCTCTGGCCGGAATTCTCGACGGCGAGTTCGGTCGGCATGCATTTTTCCGGTGACTGGCCCGATCTCGAGCTCGAGCTCTGGGCCGTTCTGGAGGGCAGGCGATGAGCGATCCGGGTTCGCCCTCAGATCCGTTCGGCCGCTCCGA
>WPCJ01144855.1_pt1 | contig 14893 bp, 12 predicted proteins | sample 5399831 | NCBI WGS metagenome assembly WPCJ01 (sample SAMN12869470, study PRJNA574797) | sludge metagenome | isolation source: wastewater treatment of pH10 | place: China:Beijing | collected 2019-05-20 | reverse complement strand
GCCGCCGCACCGCGAGGGCCGTTCCATGACACTGCGCTACGACGATGTGAGTTTCATCTATCCCGGTACGTCCACCGGCGTGTTCGACATCTCGCTGGAGATCGGCCGCGGCGAATTGCTCGCGATTATCGGCGCGTCCGGCTCGGGCAAGTCCACGATTCTCAAGCTGCTCGCTGGTTTCATCAAGCCTGATACGGGCCGCATCCTGATCGACGGCGCAGATGTCGGGCAATCGCTGCCGGAGACACGCCGGCTCGGCGTCGTGTTCCAGAACTACGCGCTGTTTCCGCATATGCGGCTATGGGAGAATGTCGCCTTTCCGCTGAAGGTGCGCGGCCTGTCGAAGCAGGAGCGGCGCACACGCGCCATCGAGATGCTTGCGCGCGTCGGCATGGGCAAGCGTGCCGATAACTATCCGACCGAACTCTCCGGTGGCCAGCAGCAGCGTGTCGCGCTGGCGCGTGCGCTGGTGTTCGAACCGCAGGGGCTTCTGCTCGACGAGCCTCTGTCGGCACTCGATGCCGGACTGCGCCTCGAAATGCGCGACGAGATTCTTCGCGTGCAGCGGCAGGCAGGTATCGCAACACTGCTGGTGACGCATGATCAGGAAGAAGCGCTCTCCATCGCCGACAAGGTGGTGATGATGCGCGACGGCCGTATCGTACAGATCGGGACGCCGCGCGAACTCTACGAGACGCCGGCCGATGCGACCGTGGCGGCCTTTGTCGGGCAGTCCAATCTGTGGCCCGGCGCGGTGTCTGCGGATGGCGTCGTGACCACGCCGATCGGTACGTTGGCTTGCGACACGAAGGGGCAGGCTGTCGGCGCAAAGGTCACGGTGTTCGTCCGGCCGGAGCGCGTTGCGCCTGTCACCGGCGCTCATGATAGCGAGCCCAACACCTTCGCCGGCACCATGTCTGCCGACCGCTATCTCGGCCCGATCCGCCGCATCGATCTCGCGGTTGCCGGCGGCATCGTTCGTCTTGAGACGCATCTGCGCGGCGACATCACGGGCGTATCGATACCGCGCGACGCCATCCATCTTCTGCCGCCCACTTCGTGAAATCATACTCCCAGGAGACCGACATGAACCGACGTCAATTTCTCACCAGCGTTGCCGCTGCCACCATGGCGGGCGTCATCGCACCGTCCGCCTTCGCCTTCGAAGGCGCCGAGCTCTATGCCGGCGAAAAGGCGCTGTACGAAGCCGCTCGCAAGGAAGGCCTTGTGGTGTCGTTCGACACCGGCCCGACCTGGGCCAACTGGGCCAACCAGTTCAAGGCGTTCCAGAAGCGCTATCCCGGCGTCGAGATGGTCTATAACGATCTCGGCTCGGCGGCGACCGTGGTCGCCCTCGACAAGGCGAAGAACCGCCCGCAGGCCGATACCGCCTATTATTTCGCAGCGTCTGCGCTCGATGCTGCCAAGGCCAATGTCGTCGAAAGCTTCAAGCCGGTGAACTTTGACAAGCTCGCCGAACCGCTGCGCGATGCGGACGGCCGCTGGTTCACCATCCACACGCTGAGCGTCGCATTCCTCGTCAATACCAAGCTCGTCAAGACCATCCCGACCGGCTGGGCCGATCTGCTGAAGCCTGACTACAAGAACGCCATCGTCTATCAGGATCCGCGCTCGACCGGGCAGGGCCAGGTGGTCGCCTTCGCCGCTGCCTTCGGCAATGGCGGCAGCATGGATAATGTCGCGCCGGGCGTCGACTATCTCGGCAAGCTGACCAAGGCCGGCAACGTGCTGCGCACCGTCGGCACGACGCCTTACGCCCAGTTCCTGAAGGGCGAAATCCCGATCTGGATCGGTTACGAGAACGATGGCCTCAAGGCCAAGTTCACCGACGGTCTCGGCGATGGCATCGCCGTCGTGATCCCGAAGGAAGCGACTGCCGCTGCGCCTTACGCGATCTCGCTGGTGAAGAACGGCCCGAACCCGAATGCCGGCAAACTCTGGCTCAACTTCATCATGAGCGAGGAAGGCCAGAAGATTTTTGCCGAAGGTTTTGTGCGTCCGGCCGTACCGGGCGTGGCACTGCCGCCGAGCGTCGCCGACAAGATGCCCGCCGCGCCGCAGCTGCAGGCGCTGGACATTGCCAAGGCCACCGCGAAGAAGGCCGAGATCGACGCCGGCTGGGCCAAGGCAGTGCTCGGGCAGTAAGACTCCGTCATTGCGAGGAGCGAAGCAACGAAGCAATCCAGAAGGCCGCACGAAGGAAGAACTGGATTGCTTCGTCGCAAGGGCTCCTCGCAATGACGACTGAAAGAACGAGCCAGACATGAGCGCCCGCGTTTCCACATCCATGCTTGCAGCCATGACCGTCCCCGGCGCCGTGATGCTGGGGCTGTTCTTCCTGCTGCCTGTAGGGGCGGTGCTGATCGGCGCGTTCACCGATGGCGGCAGCGCCTTTGCGCGCCTCACTGCCGATCCCGTGTTCTGGAACGGGCTGCGCGGCACCATGGTGCTCGGTACGGTCGCGCCGCTGTTCTCGCTCGTTGTCGGCTTCTGTGTCGCGCTGGCGCTTGCGCGTTTCGCGCCGGGCGTGCGCACGGCGGCGTTGATCGCAATCTCACTGCCGCTGACATTTTCCGGCCTGATCGTCGCCTATGGCTTCATCCTGCTGCTTGGCCGCGCCGGCTTCGTCACCCTGCTGCTGGCAAAGCTCGGTTTCGATCCCGCTGTCATCGGCGGCTTCATCTTTTCGCCGGTCGGGCTAGGGCTCGCTTATTCCTATTACCTCGTGCCGCGCGTGGTGTTGATCGTGCTGCCGGCGATCGGCAATTTCGATCGCAACCAGGTGCTGGCTTCGCGTTCCCTCGGTGCCGGTGCTTTCCGGACCTTGATCGAGGTGATGCTGCCGCAGATCTTGCCGAGCCTGATCGCGGCCTATTGCCTGACCGCGGCGGTGGCGATCGGCGCCTATGGTACGGCGCTGGCGCTGGCCGGCACGCAGGTGAACATCCTGCCGCTGGTGCTCTACAGCAAGATTTCCGAGACCGGCACCGACCTGCCGGCGGCCTCCGCGGCCTCGATCGTTCTGGTTGCGATCTGTGCCGTTGTCGTGGCGATCGGCGAGACGTTCCGGCGGCAGCGCAAGGGGTAAGCGTCGATCACATCTTGCTGGCCGTCCAGCGGCCCGAGCAGCCGTTCGACATCTGCATCGAACCACCGCCACCCCGGCCGGAGAGGCGACCGGTCATGATGGCGCTCACGCTGCCGCTGCTGCCGACGCCCTGTAATTGACCGCTCGGACTGATGCTGCCGCCATCGCCGGTGCGACCACCGGAAATGTTCAGCGTGCTGCTGGCGCTCTTGCCCGCACACACGGACGACTGGCCGGTGAATGTGATCCGCCAGGTGCCATCGAATCTGGCGGCACTTCCACCACCGTCGCCGGAGCTGCGGCGAGACGGAGCTGCTCGCTCGGACCGCTCGCGGCGGGCCGGCGCTGTTGCACGCGGTTCGGAGGACGAGCCGGACAGCGACTTGTTGTCATTGCCGAGACTGCCTCCGGTGGCGCCCTGGCTCCATGCGACGCTGCCGCCGAGCGCGGTGAAGAGCAGACAGGGAAGGATGACGTATTTCATGATGACCCGGGAGACTGTCATGGGCGGTTACTGCTTGGATGCGACCCAGCGGCCCGAACATCCATCGGATCGCTGGAAGGTGCCTGAACCGGTACGGCCGGAGAGGCGGCCCTGGCTGGTGACGCCGATGCCGCTGTAGTTTCCGGCGCCGCGAACGGACCCGTTGGCGCTCACCGTCGCCCTGCCGCTACCGGTGCTGCCCGTCATCCGCCCGCCCGATACGACGAATTGCTCCGTCAATGTATCAGAACAGCCGGACGTGCCTGCGCTGGAGATCGACCAGACGCCATCGAAACTTCCGCCTCCGCCGCCGCTCTCGCTACGGCTGCGCGTCGCTGTCTGACGGCGCGGTGCGGGAGCCTCGGTGCGTTCGCGGCGCGCAGGTGGTGCCGACCGCGATTCCGTCGCGGAGCCCGACAGTGTCTTGTTGTCATTGCCGAGACTGCCACCGGTGGCGCCTTGAGCGAAAGCCGCGCTCCCGGAGAGAAACAGTGTGGCTGCACAAATCATCAATCCGCATCGAAGAGACATTTCAATCAGCTTTCAAAATGGACTTGCTTACAATTTCGCGTCGGGGCCTTTGACCGAATTGGCGCAAATGGCGCCGACGATTGAACATGACTTTCCGGTCTTGCTGCACTGATCGATGGCGGCGTCGCGCGCCTGCGCAAGCGTTGTGCGCGCGACCAGCGACCAGTTGCCGCCAAGCGCCGCAAAGGCCCCGCAATTGGATCCGTAGAACGACAATTCGAGCGGGCAGGTCGCTGCGCCGCATTGCGCGCGCGCCTTGCCGACCGCCGACTTGCGCGACGGCTGGTCCCACGACATGCCCCATTTCTTGTCCTTGGCGTCGTAGACGATGGCGCCCCACGGCTTGACGTCCTGTATCGTGCGCAGCCGCTGCAGCAGCCCCTCGGTGGCTTCACCGGTGGGCGGCAGGCCGCCCTTGAGCTGGAAATCGCGGATCGCGACAGCAATGCCGTTCTTGCTGTTCAGCGGCTCCGGATCGAAGTTCAGCTCGTAGAGGCGGTCGCTGATCTCCGTGAGCTTGACGGGATCGGTGATCGTGAGCTTGTCGAAGTCGATGCGCGGCGCGTCGGGCAGCCGCGCTTCCTGCATCGGCTTGTCCGGTACGATGAGCGGGACAGCCGGGGCGGGCGCCACGAAATAGAAATTGCCGTCGATGGGCGACGACGACACCCAGGGCTGTTGCGCGCCGCCGGTCGAACGCTTCACCGCGAGGCCGACCTGATTGAAGGTCTGGAAGATATCCAGTCCAGCCTGCCGCACCGTCGTCGCCAGCGCCTTCGTGTATGGGCTGTTGCCATCGGCGCCGTCCTGCGCCACCGAGCCGGGCTGGGTGGCGTAGGAGATCAGCGTTCCCTCCGGCGCACGCATCTGCGCAAGACCACCCTCGGCCGCGCGCAGCCCGCGTGCGCCAAACGGGTTGTTGCGGCAGGCGTCGAGGATGACCATGTTGAGCCGCGTGCCCGCACCCTGCATCTGCCGCAGCACGAGATTGACGTCGACCATCTGGAAGTCGACATCGGCTTCGCGGGTCGGATTGGCGCTGACCGGCACGAGATAGTTCGCGCCCGCCACCTGCACGCCGTGACCGGCGTAATAGAACAGCGCGACGTCGGCGCCTTGCACCTGCCGGCCGAAATTCTGCACGGCGATGTCGAGCGCCGGCTTGTCGAGATCGAGCTGCGCGCCGCCGCCGACCAGCGTGAAGCCCAGCGCGGACAGCGTCTGCGCCATCAGCTTGGCGTCGTTCTTGGGATTATCGAGGCGGGTGATGCTCTGATAGTTCGAATTGCCGACGATCAGCGCAATGCGCTTCTCGGCATGAGCCATGCCGATCGTGGTCAGCGATGCGATAAGTATCAGCGCGAGCGATCGCGCATATCGGACGAAATGGTCCATGATCCTCACCCAGCAATGGGATCATGGTAACCGGGATGGCGTGAATCGCAATTGGCTGGATGCGCATAGCCCCGTCATTGCGAGGAGCGGAGCGACGAAGCAATCCAGCTCTTGGCTTTCTGGATTGCTTCGCCCAAACGAATTGGCCTTGCCGATTCGTCAGGGCTCGCAATGATGGCGGAAGAGACGGAGTTCTCAATTCGCCAGCATGATCCGGCCGACCACCTTACCGGCGCGGAGCTGGTCGATCCATTTCTGGGCGTCGGCCATCGGCTCTTCCTTCATGGGCGTCGGCTTGACCTTGCCGGCGCGGGCGAGGGTCATCAGTTCCTTGGCTTCCTCCAGCGTGCCGACCATGAAGCCTTCCACGGTCAGGCGCTTGTAGATCCACTGCACCATGGGCATGCTGAATTCGCCGCCCATCAGGCCGGACACCACGACCTTGCCGCCGCGGGCGGCGGTCGCGACCGCGAAATTCATGGATTTGTCATTACCGGCGAAATCGATCACGCCGTCGAAGCCGCCGTCGGTCTCCTTCACGATGCGCCTTGCGACATCGGGCTCGGACGGATCATAGGCAAACGACGCCCCGTTCTTTAGCGCGGCTTCGCGTGCGGCCGGATTGAGATCGGCTACCGAGATCGGCTGCTTGAACATTGCCTGCGCCAGCGACAGGCCGGCCATGCCGACGCCGCCGAGACCGACCAGCAGCAGGTTGCGCTGGCGCGGGCGGTCGACGAGGCGCTTGAGTGCGCCGTAAGCGGTGATGCCCGAGCACATCAGCGTCGCTGCGACATTGGTCGGCAGCGGATCGTAATCGAGCAGGTATTTCTGGTCGGGCACCAGTACATGGGTGGCGAAGCCACCATCCAGCGAGACACCGAGGAAGCGGTTCTTGGTGCAGAGGTTTTCGTCGCCCGCGAGGCAGTCGCGGCACTTGCCGCAGCCGATCCACGGGAACACGGCCTTCTTGGTGCCGACCAGCGAGGTGTCGCCATCGGGGCCGACTTCATCGACGATCCCCGCGATTTCGTGGCCGAGGGTGAAGGGCAGGGTCATGCCGCGGGTGGTGTCGAGCTTCTTGCCGCCGCCGAGATCGGCCCAGCCGTCCTGGATGTGCAGGTCGGAATGGCACAGGCCGCAGCGCTCGATGCGCACCAGCACTTCGCGCCCTTGCGGCTTTGGCGTATCGATGATGGTTTCGCAGAGCGGAGCGTCGAACTTCACCAGCGACTGGCGGATCATTTTTGTCATGGTTGTTTCTTCCCTGGACGTCGTTACCGCCTAGCAAACACAGGATGGCGGGAAGGGCAAGTGGGGGAGATTAGCTGCTCATTTCCAGGCCGGCCGCGAATGCGCGAGGGCAGCGCGGCGGAAGATCAGGCGGCGCAGGCGCGACTGGCGCGTCTCGCTGCTGGCCGGCATGGGCTCGACGATGACATGCAGCAGCCGCGCATAATCGAGCACGAGGCCCGGCGTCCATGCCATCGCTTCCGCGCGCCGGCGCAGCACGCCGGCGATCCACAATTCGGGCGTCGTCACGGCGCGGAAGAAAGCGCGCCATGGCCGTTCGGTCTGGCCCAGCACGCCTTCCAGCGCGGCATCGAGCGCATGCGCCACGGCGCTCGAGCAGTTGCGGCTGGTGAGATTGTAGGCGGTGTCGCTGCGATAGGCGCGCCAGAAATGGCGCACGCGCAGGCGGTCGATCCGCGTGAAATGCACATGCTCGGTGGCCTCGCACCAGCCATCGGCTTCCTCGCGATAGCTCGGCAGGAAGCGGCCGGGAATGTCGTTGTCGACGCTCGCACGCAGCACGCGACCGAATTCCTCCGGCGAGCGATCGATTTCGACGGCGGGATAGTGGCTGATATAGACATTGGGCGCGAGTTCGAGCGCTGCGTGTCCGGTGGAGATACGGCCTCTGTGATCAATCGCCGCGATGTAGCGATCGACAATCGGACGTCGGCGCGGATGGCGGCCCGGCCCGGCGGGTGTCCAGACATGGACGATCAGATCGTCATGGCCGGCATCGTCGGGCTTGGCGGGCACCCATAGCGCCGTGGGAAACGCGCCGCCGATCAGCATCGAGATCGGGGCATCCGGCGGCAGTTTGCGCAATCGGTTGGCGAGCAGGATCGTGCCCCAGCCGGAGATGATCAGCAACGCGCCGACATTGAAGCCGATCGTGCCTTCATACCAGGTCGGCCACGGCTCCAGCGTGATGATGGCGAGGATGATCTCGACGATGCCGGCGGCCATCGCCATGCGCCAGTTGTCGAAGCGGACCACCCAGGCGCTGGCGATGCGGAGCGTTCCGTCGCAGAGCATGACACCGCCGAGCAGCATCGCGATCAGCATGTTGGAGTGCCGCGGCTGCGCGATGATGATGAGTGCTGGCAGCAGCAGGATCACGGCTTTGGCGAGCTGCTGTGTGCGCCGTTGCGTGGCGACCATGCCGGCGAGCAGGCTGATGAGGCCTTCGAGCAGCAGCAGATAGCCGAAATAATGCGGCCTGATCAGCGTCGCACCATCGAGCGCATCCAGCATGATGAACAGGCCGAGCGCAGCCCAGACGGCGCCGATCACCAGCAGCGCACGCCAGCGCCGCTGCACCACTTCGGCGCCGAGCAGGAGAAGCAGGAGTCGGATCATGGGCGGTCTCGGTCTGCGTGCGAGGCCCCAACCTAGCCGGCAGATGTTTAACTTTTCCATGCAAGGGATAGCGCGATTTTTCACGGCAGGCAGGCGGTTCATGGCGTCCATCGGTTCCAATCTATGGTCGCGCGCCGCGGTGATCGCTGCCGCCATGATCTTCGGCCTGACCTACAGCCTCAGCGCCGCACTACTCGCGCAGGATCTCGCCGAGCGCGGGCATTCCGATGCGTTCATCGGCGCCAATGCCGCCATGCATGCGGTCGGCGTGCTGGCGATGGCCTTCGCACTGCCGCGCATGGTCGGCGGCATCGGTGCGCGGAAGCTTGTATTGGTCGCATTGGTTATCGCGGCGGTGGTGCTGGTGCTGTTTCCGGCAATGCCGGCCATCTGGCTCTGGTTCCCGCTGCGCATCGTGCTCGGTGCAGCGTCCGAGACATTGTTTGTGATGTCGGAGACCTGGCTCAACAGTCTCAGCACAGATCAGACGCGCGCACGGGCGATGGCGGCCTATACCGCGGCGCTGTCGCTCGGCTTTGCGCTGGGCCCGTTTCTGCTGTCGCTGATCGGGACCGAAGGCGCGACAGCCTATTGGGTCGGCGCAGTCTTTGCTCTCGGCGCCGCCGTGTGCCTCGCGATGCCGGGCATCAGCGAGCCTGTTTTCGACAAGGGCGGTCACGGCAATCCGGTCGGCTTTGTCATACTGGCACCGATCGCCATGGCGGCGACAGTGCTGCACGCGGCGGTGGAGAGCAGCGGGCTGTCCTTCCTCTCGCTCTATGCGCAGTCGCTTGGCTGGAAGGAAGGTGAGGCGACCCAATTGATGTCCTGCATGATGGTCGGCGCCATCGTGCTGCAATTGCCGATCGGCTGGCTCGGTGACAAGCTCGACCGCCGCCAACTGATCATTGCGCTGGCCGCACTGGCCGTGATCGGCGCATTGATCTGGCCGATGGCGCTGCGCTCGCCATGGACGACCTATCCCTTGCTGTTCGTCTGGGGCGGCGTGTTCGTTGGTATCTACACGATCATGCTCACCATCGTCGGCAGTCGCTTCAGCGGAAGCAGTCTCGTCGGCATCTACGCTGCGATGGGATTGATGTGGGGCGTCGGCGCCTTGATCGGACCGGTTGGCGCCGGTGCAGCGATGCAGTCGATCAGCCACGGCCTGCCGCTGTTCGTCGCTTTCGCCTGCGGCTGTTTCCTGCTCGCCGCACTGTGGCAGACGCTGCGGGGGAGTGGCGAGACGACGTAGAATGCGTAGGGCGGATCAGCCGAAGGCGTAATCCGCCGGCCGAGTTCATGGTGGAAACTCCGCGGCGGATTACGTTGCGCTAATCCGCCCTACGGGCTTTGCGCAACTCCGCCAGCTCATTCGCCATCGCAACGAAGCCGGACACCGGGATGGTCTCGGCACGCCGTGTCGCGTCGACGCCTGCAGCCGCAGCGAGCTTTTCCGGATCGACGCCAAGCGGTTTCAGGCTCTGACGCAACATCTTGCGGCGCTGGTTGAAGGCGGCAGCGGCGACCTGTTCGAGCAGGCGGCGTTCGCACGGCTCGGGATTTGCGCGCGGCTTGAGCCGCACGACCGATGACGTCACCTTCGGCGGCGGCGTGAAGGCGGCGGGCGAGATATCGAACAGGATCTTCGTTTCGGCGCGCCAGTTGGCGAGCACGCCGAGCCTGCCATAGGCCTCGTCGTCGCCGACAGCGACGATGCGCTCTGCGACCTCGCGCTGGAACATCAGCACCATCATCTCGTACCAGGGCGGCCACGGCTCGGTGCAGAGCCAGTCGATGAGCAACTGCGTGCCGATATTGTAGGGCAGGTTGGCGACGATGCGCGCCGGCGCGCCGCCCAGCAGCGGACGCGGATCGAAGGTCTGCGCATCGCCGAGCACGATTTCGAGCCGGCCGGGATAATGTGCCGCGATCTCTTCCAGCGCGCCGATGGCGCGTTCGTCGCGCTCGACGGCGATCACACGCGATGCGCCGGTCGCAAGAAGCGCACGGGTGAGGCCGCCCGGACCGGGGCCGACTTCGACCACCGTGACGCCTTCGAGCGGTCCCGCCGCTCGTGCGATGCGTGCGGTAAGATTGAGATCGAGCAGGAAATTCTGGCCGAGCGACTTTCGCGCCGAGAGGTTATGGCGCGCGATGACCTCGCGCAGCGGCGGAAGATCGTCGATCGTGCTCATGCGGCCGCATCTGCCATCCGCGCAGCAAGCTTGAGCGCGGCGATCAGGCTGGACGGATTGGCCTTGCCGGTGCCGGCGATGTCGAAGGCTGTGCCGTGATCAGGCGAGGTGCGGATGAAGGGCAGGCCGAGCGTGACATTGACGCCGTCGTCGAACGCAATCGTCTTGATCGGGATCAGGGCCTGATCGTGATACATGCAGATCGCGCAGTCATAGGTCGCGCGCGCCGCCGGATGAAACATCGTGTCGGCCGGCAGCGGGCCACGCGCATCGATGCCCTCGTTCTGCAGCACGGTGACGGCGTGCTGGATGAAAGCCAGCTCCTCGTCGCCCATGCTGCCGTCTTCGCCGGCATGTGGATTGAGCCCGGCAATCGCGAGGCGAGGGCGCTTGATGCCGAACCGCGCTTTCATGTCATTGACTACGATACGCGCAGTGGCGGTGATCAGGGGGCCGCTTAGCTGATCGATGGCCTCGCGCAGCGCGACGTGGATCGTCACCGGCACTACAGCGAGCTCGGGCGACCACAGCATCATCACCGGCAGCGGCACCTTGCCGTCCCTTGCAGCGAGCTCGGCGAGAAATTCGGTGTGGCCGGGATGTTCGAAGCCGGCGCGATACAGCACGCTCTTGGCAATCGGATTGGTGACGACGGCGCTGGCATGGCCGGCTTCGACATCGGCGACGGCCTGTCGGATCGAGGCGACGACGGCAGGCGCGCTGGAAGCATCGGGGCGGCGCGCCTGCGCGGTCACATCATGGCCGGTGGAGACCACGGGCAGCGCGCCTGTGAAGATATCTGCAGCGCTGGCCGGCGTCGCGTCCGCAAGGGCGATGTCGTGGCCGAGCGTCTTCGCGCGCGCTGCCATGAAGTCGCGGTCGCCGAGCAGATAGAACGGCGGCAGATCGAGTTCGCGCCGCTTCATCCAGGCGGCGATGGCGATATCCGGGCCGATGCCGGCGGGTTCGCCGAGGGTCAGTGCGAGAGGTCTGGTCATGCGGACGCCTTCAGTCGCGGCCGCAGCCGGATCCCGGGGATTAGCGATATTCGATCATGGCCGCCTTGCGGAGGTCCGCAAGATACGACTTCGACTTGGCATCGAATTTGTCGGCGAACATCTTTTCGCGGACTTCGCGCTTTTTCGGCGTGTCGACCTTGGTCGGCTTGCGCGAGCACAGCGCCACCATCTCGATGCCCTGCGCGGTGACTTCGGGCGGGGTGAGGTGGCCGATCGGGGTCTTGTCGAGCATGTCGCGCAGTGGTGGCGGCAGATCGGCCGAAGTCTTCACCACGATGCCCTTGACGGTCGCGTTCTGGGTCGACTTGAAGACGCGGATAGCGTCGTCGCAGCTCTGGATGCGCTCACGCAGCGCCGTCGCTTCCTTGTGACGCGTTTCCGCGAGACCGCCACCGGCGCCGCGCGGGACGATCAGCACCAGGGGGCGCATCTGATATTCGAACGCCTCGGCCATGGCGTCGCCGCCCTGACTTTGCACCGCAGCCTCGACTTCCTTTTCGCCGACCTGCAGGCTCTGCTTGAAACGGCCGCGGACGATCGCGTTCCACACCATGTCGGCCTTCAGGCGGCTCTTCAGCGTGTTAGGGCGAATCCCCTTGGAGGCCAGCGACTGCGTCAGTTGATCCGGCGTGAGGCGCATGCGCGACGCCATGGTGGCATAGGAGCCGTCGACCTCGCTCGGGCCGGGATCGACGCTGAACTTCTTGCCTTCCTTGATCTTGACCTTCTCGTTGATCAGATCGTCGAGTACGGTCTGGCGGTTGCTATCCTTCACGCCCGACAGCGCGTTCAGCTTCATCCGCTGGTCGATGTCCATCTGGGTGATCGGCTCGCCATTGACAATGACGGCGACGCTCTGGGCATGGGCCGGCGATGCCGCCGAAATCACAACCATCGCAGCAGCTGCCATTGCAGCATGCACAAGGTGACGGGCGTTCATCGCGTTCATCATTCTCCGGAAGAGGTGGTGGCTTGGCCCCGAAGCCGGGTTGGCCGCGCATTCATCGCGGCCGAAAACGGAAATTTCGCGGCATCCGGCACCTGGGCGTCCGAATGTCGCGATCAGGTGATCAATAGACGCCGCCAGTACCCGTACCTGCCTGGGTGCCGCCGAGCGTACGCAATCCGAGCTGGAACATCCAGGTGTGGCTCAGGACAGGCGGGGTCGAGAGATTGGCGACATAGCTGTATGAGGTGACATAGTTCACCGCCAGGATGAAGCAGTCGTCCACATAGCCGGCGCCCAGCATGTACTGGTCGATCTTGTTGGCTTCCAGGTTCCAGCGGGCGCCGCCGGTGACCACCCAATTATTAGCCAGCTTGACCGAGCCGGTGCCGAGCAGGCCCTCGCGGCGGGTCAAGTAGCCGAGTTCAGCCTGCGGCGCGTAATTGCCGTACAGCATGCTGACAGACCAGCGATCGAAGCTGGCGCGGCCTTCCGCCTCGAAGCGATTGACGTTGCCGGTGGCCTCGTCGATACGGGCGCGGGTCGAGAACGAATAGGTGCGGTTCGGCGCATAGGTGACGCTGGCCACATAGTCGGAGCGCGGGTTCTGCAGGCCAGAAGCGACGCCGGTATTGGTCAGATCGGCGACGGCGAACGAGTTCATGCCGAACAGCTGATAGGACTGGCCGAGCAGCACCTTGACCGAACCGCCCTGGTCGAACTGGGTGGTCGCCTGGACGCCGACATTGGCGCGCCCGCCGCCTTCGACGCGGTCATAGCCGGAGAACTTGTTCACGCTGAACAGGTTGCTGGTGTCGAAATTCATGCTCTGTGCGTCTTCGTTGGGAAGACGGCCGGCATAGGTTTCGTTCGGGCGGATGATCACCTGGGCGATCGGCTCGACCACCGTGCTGCCCCATGGCTGCACATTGATGAACGGATAGCGATATTCGAGGCCGACCGTTGGCATCACGCGTAGGGCTTGCGTGTCGCCGACCGGCAGGTAGTTCGAGACGCCCGGCTGGTTCGAGATCGACGCATCGATCGCGTCGACGCGAACGCTGGCGAACGGCGTGAAGATCTGGCCGAGGTCGTCGGTGAACGACCGGCGCCACTGTGCTTCGGCGGTGAAGCGGGTGTAGGTGCCAGGGATGCCACGCAGCAGGCAATTGCCGGGCAACCGAGCCATCGGATCGGCCGATGTCGGCGTGCATAACCCATTGCTCAGCGCGGTCGGCGTGATCGCGTCGTACTGCGCATCCTGACGCGTCAGGCTGGTGAAATTGACCTTGTAGCTGAACTCGCCGCCCAGAATGTTCTGCTGCAAAACGTTGTTGTAATCCAGCACCGGATGGATGTCTGGAACCTGGCGCTGGTTGCCAGAGAAGCTCGTATAGTGGATCGCGCGCAGGTCGAAGAAGCTGCGCTTGCCGACGCCCGTCAGGTAGAGCTGTGACACGGCTTCGGTCGTCAGGTTCAGGAACGACTGATACGGGTCCCGGTACATCGCCAGGCGATAGTCGTACAGGAAGTTGTAGTCGCTGAGCGCGACCGCATCCCAGCCCCAGACCCACTTGTCGTTGATCGCGAACTGACCTTTGGACTCGACGCCGCCGCGCCAGTCCTTGTTGCTTACCGAGTTGGCGTCAAATGCATTCCGGTCCTGCTGATTGATGCCATAGGCGCGGATCTGGTAGGCGCCGTCCATCAGACGCTGACGGAATTCGCCCTGCATCAGCAGGCCTTGCTTGGTCGTCCAGCGCGGTGAGATCGTCGCATCATAGTCCGGCGCGATCGCCCAATAGAACGGCGTCTCGATGCCGAAGCCGAAATTGGTGTTCTGCGTGACACCCGGCATCAGGAAACCGGTCTTGCGCTTCACCGTCGGGTCGGGCGTCGAGAAATACGGCATGTAGGCGAGGGGCACGCCGAAGAATTCGACGCGTGCATCCTCGAAATACATCATCTTTTCGGTCTGGTCGTGGATGATGCGGGCACCCTTGACCTGCCAGAGCGGGGGCTTCTTCGGATCGTCCTTACAGGCGGCGCAGGCGGTGTAGACGCCGTTCTGGAACACCGTGTAGTTGCCCGCCGTGCGCTCGGCGCGGGTCGCGGCCATGCGCGTCGCATCTGCGGTGTCCACGCGCAGCGAGTCGACGAAACCGTCACGATAGTCGTCGCTGAGGTCGAGCAGGTTGGCATAGGTGATCTTGCCGTCGGCATCCGTCATCCGGACATTGCCTTCGGCATGCAGGCGCTTGGTCTTCTGGTCGTAGATGACCTTGTCGGCTTCGACCGAAGTTCCGTTGTAATACATCTGCACGCTGCCGACGGCGGCCACGCGTGAGTTGTTGTAGTCGTAATTGACCTCGGTGGCCTGCACGAGCATCTGCCCGGTTTGGGCGGCCGGCGGCGGCTTCGGCCGGGTGGCCGGGCGGTTATAGGTGAAGCTCTGGGCGTGGACAGGCGTCGTCGCAGTCGCGCCAAGGGTCACGGCCACGCACATCATGGTCGCAGCAATCGACGTGATCGCGCGAGACGTGCGTCCGCAATCTGCAC
>WPCJ01148701.1_pt1 | contig 14894 bp, 23 predicted proteins | sample 5399831 | NCBI WGS metagenome assembly WPCJ01 (sample SAMN12869470, study PRJNA574797) | sludge metagenome | isolation source: wastewater treatment of pH10 | place: China:Beijing | collected 2019-05-20 | reverse complement strand
GCTCAACTCGTTGGCCAGCTTGGGCGAGCACCTGGCTAAGATTCAACGCGAGGTGCAGAATGGGTTGGCGGCCCTGCAAGGCCGCTAAACCGCGCTCGTTCCCCGAAGAGAACCGAAGCGATGAAAGTCAGCATTATCGGCGCCGGCGGACTGGTCGGCTCCTTCGTGAAGGAAGGCCACGACGAGGATGAGGCCAACTACTACGCCGAGACGGTTCGCCGCGGCGGCTCGGTGGTCTCCGTCCGGACCGAGCCGGAGCACGAGGCCACCGTGCAGGCGATCCTCGACGGGGCTACGCCGATCGACCGCTCGATCCGTGAGGCCGACTACCGTGCAGGCGGCTGGTCGCGCTTCGATGAGAACGCCGATCCGTATGTCCGCGACGCCACGGCGACCGGGCGCGTGCCGCCAGCGGTCATCTGATCGAACCGCCCGCGTATGATGGACGGCCCCGGTGATGCCGGGGCCTTCCCGTTGGCAAACACGGCCGCGACGCGCCTGAAATCCGTTGAAGGCAGGGCGAGCGGTGCTGGCCTGGAATCCGGAGGCATTGGACAGCCGCTGGAGCAGGCGCGTCCTTCCGGCTGGACGCCTAAACGAGAGGAACTAGCGGAACCTCACGCGGTTGAATCGCCGCTGGTGCGTCGCGTGAGCTGTTCCCATGGTTGCCCTGAGAAAGTCGACAGAGCTGCCGCCCCGTCGCCATAGCGCGGTGAGGCGAGACCTGTATCGAGAGCGATGCAAGGACGAAGACGGCAACCGCTACAACGTCATTGTCTGGCGGGATTATCCAGGCACCAGCTTGACCTCGTACACGCTCGAAGACGGAACGCCCGTCCATGGTGAGGACGAGTGCTAATTCCAGATCGAGCCAACCCGGCAAATTCTAACGCGGTGCGACGATTAAGATGGGGGATGTCGATATGAAGACGACATTAGAGCGTGCGTTTGAGCTCGCGGCTTCTGGAAAATACGCCACCATAGGGGAGCTGTATCGCGTTCTCGCCGCAGAGGGTTATGCGCAGCAGCAGCTTACCGGGCCGGCGCTGTTCGAACAGCTTCGCAAGCTGATGAAGGCTTCCAAGCCACCAAGCGACAAGGCCTAGTCGACTGAACGAGAGCGCACACCCGACCGCTGACCACTATGTGCTGGGCGGCCGCCGTTGGGCTTGTGCTGGGTTCTGGGCCGCCAGATAGCGTGGCCGCCTTCCTCAATCTGCCGCGCTACCGAGTTGATATGGTTGAGAATTGACGTAATCATCTCAAAAAACCATCTGAAATTATGCGATTGAAACTACGTAAATCAAAATAAAAAATCGAATATCTGAAAATCGCCTTGAATTTATCACTGGTATGAATTAGATAGATATCTATCGAGATTGCTTGGACGGCTGTTGTTATTTTCGCGTTTTGGCGCGGCTCTGATAATCCCCCCTTTCGAAATCGTTCTGAACTCACCGTACATTTTGTCGGCGAGCGACAGGTTTAGCCAAAGGAGGGTTTCTCATGACCACCGGCACAGTTAAATGGTTCAATTTCACCAAGGGTTTCGGCTTCATTCAGCCCGATGACGGCAGCCAGGACGTGTTCGTACACATCTCGGCCGTCGAACGCGCAGGGATGCGCGACCTGCGAGAAGGCCAAAAGCTTGGATACGAAGTCGCGCGCGACAACAAGTCGGGCAAGATGGCCGCGGAGCAGCTCCAGATTGCGTGATTGGGCAATCGTCGCCGTTGACCACGGATGTACTGGCATCAGCGACTATAGCCACTCTAAAGGCCGGGCATTCGCTCGGCCTTTTTGTTTTCAATCTAACTGTGAATGGAAATCATAGTGTTCGAACTTTCAAAACAGCGCTTAACCGCCGACAATCAGTTCTTGAAGATCCAGACACGGGCTCTCTCTCAGGCGAGGATTATGTCCGAAACGGAAAAGCTGACCCAGCAGCGCGACGACAACATGCTCAAACTGCGCGGGCTCCGTCTGGCGAAAGAGGCTAATCTTAAGCAGGCCGGGCTCGCGGCGCAGATCAAAACGAAATCGCGGAGGCGTCCGGGCTTCAAATAGCCCCAGGTAGGGACTCATTTGAGCCATTGCGTCGCAAGAGCGGCGAGGACGATGGCTGCGAGGAAGTTTACGGCGAGCCGGTCGTAACGCGTGGCGATGCGTTTCCAGTTTTTGAGCTTCCCGAACATGCGCTCGATGACATTTCGACGCCGGTAGGCCGTGCGGTTGAGGGTATAAGCGGCATTTCGAGTTGCGCGGTCCGGTATGACGGCCTCGAAGCGGGAGTCAGGACATTTCAGCTCCTGCAGGCAGACCACATCCGGCTTGTCCTGCTTGAGCCATCGCAGCAGAACCGATAGGCGGCCGATCCTGCCCTTCGATCCTTATGCCCTCGATCGCGTCGAGCCAGATCGGAAACTTTGTCTTGATCTCACCATAGCGCGCTCGGCGATCGCCCGTAGCCTGGAAATAGCGCGGCAGCCAGACACTGTAGCCGGCAGCGGCGATCATCTGCGCGGCGAACTCGTATCGACCGCTGTTGGTCAATCCATCCGAGCCGTGGAGAAGGATGATGCTGCGCCCGGGACCCCTCCCGAAGCGATCGACCGCGATGCTCGCGTGAACCGGGCCAGCGACGATCGCTGCGCCTGCGCCTGCCACGAAATGGCGTCTGTCCGTCTGTCGACGGCCTCTGACCATCGCTCTTTTGCCTCAGCAGCCGGGACGATCAGCTTGATGGTGTCGCCCTCGATGCCGACGACAAGACCCGGTTGATGTGGTGGAGAGCTCCGCCCGACGCCGGGTCTTTCCTCTTGAGTTTGATGAGCTGGCCGCTCAGAGCGTCGACGGTTCCGACGTCCCCTCCGTCCGATCCGATCACATGTTGGCCATCCCTGATTTGCTCGACGAACATCATCGCTGGATTTCCTTCCTGAGCCTGTCCCGGACGAACGGAGCGTGCGGTGTGGAGGTTCCGGCCGACGCAGCGGAACCATCACTCGCCCGCGAAGTTTTCAGCGGCGGTGTGTTTCGTCAGGACAGGCGTTATGGGTGCGGACGGATTTCGGTGCGATAGTTGCGGCTCGCCTAGCATCGCCGTGCCCTCGGACCTCCGGCCCAACAGCGAAGTGTGTTGCGGCGGCTGCGCTCGTCGCCTAGCAACCTGGTCGGAATATCGCGCCATGGTCACGACGGCTGTTCGGAAGGAAGGGATCGGTCGTCAGCCTATCGTCGCTGATCCTCTCCTGCCCGCAGCATCGCGACGAGTTTATCGCCGACACTGACCATTCCGCTCTGGACAATGCGTGCCGTGATGCCGCCAAGGCCCCTAACAACATTGTAGCCACCGAGGATTGCTTCCATTCGGGAACAGGATGACATTCCCCCGTGGTTTCCAGAACGGCAGAGCCAATCTGAGAGTGCTTGTTCTTCAGGGCCGGAAGATTGATACCGCGCGTGACGACGTTGCGCCGCAGATCGGCCGGCAACACCTCTGAGCGGCCGGTATGGCTGGTGATCGCCGCCAAGTGCTCAACCTCGATCAGCTTCACCTGACGGCTGCCTGGAACGCGGGCATAGCGATCATCAACGACGCCATGCGCGATGTCGAAGTCAGCGCTCTTAAGCGCGAGCATTGGCTCGCGACGACGCGGGCGAATGCCCAGCCAAACCAAGCGTCCAGGTCTCATAGGCGCATTCAAAAGCTGCGCCAGCATCGATGAAGCGTTCAATGGCATATCGTGTCCCGCCCGAAGCGGCAGGCGTCAGGCAACGCGGGCATCGGCCCACAGTCGCAGTAACGGACCCTCCTCGCCAACGACTGGGTCGCGTGGTGGAAAGCTCAATACGGCAATTCTCTGGACCATAGCTACCGAAGCTTTCTCACGAACGATGTCGCCGCTTTGGCCAGGTGGATAGGCGCCGATGACGAGGAAATCGTCAGATTGCGAAAGGCGGCGGTGGCCCGTTCCAGCCGGCAGCACCAGCACATCACCGGCCTCCACGTCAAGTTCGCGGCCATTATCGCCGCCGAGAAGGAGCTTGGCTGACCCAGCGGCGATGCCAAGCACTTCATGCCCTTGCGAATGGTAGTGATCGAAATCGTAGATCCCATTGCGCCATTGCGGGGGCCACCCGTTCTCTTGAAACCGCTTTTCCATGAGCTCCGCGAGGTCGGGCGCATCCGCGGCGAACGTCCCCTCGTAGATCAGCGCAGGCAACCTGGGATTGTTGGGCACGAAGCTCCACGGCTCGAAATAAAAGGCCGTCACCGTCGTCTTCGTCATCGCACCATCTCCCAGGATCGCTTCCTCAACTCGATCGGCGAGCGGGCGTTCCTCATCGCAGGTTGCTGCAAGCGCGCAGCGTCGGGCGAACCGGCGTCGGTAAACGAAAGCCTGCCGCTTACGCGGCGGGCCTCTGACTTGCGTCAGGACTTGGCGGTTCCTTCCATCGCCGGGAAACTGGCTTTGCTCTCCTTTCGGTTGCGGCCGGTAAACCGCAGCAACGCATCCAACCGGAGAGCAGGCAGGTTCCGCGATGGCACCGCGCGGACAACGAGATAAGCGCGACTTTGGTTCCCGCCAGGACCCGCGTCATCATGCTTCGCTCACAAGGGAACGGCATCGAGCCCGGGAGCGTTCAGCCTCCGTGCAGACAATGGATGGGAGGTACACATGGCAGATACTCAGAGCCCGGCGGTCGAAAGTCTCCTGAAGGAGCAAAAGTCTCAAGCGAAGGTGGAGCGGGAGCTGACCGCCGATCAGAAGCTCGAAAGGGCGCTCAAGGACACCTTTCCCGCCAGCGATCCTGTAGCCGAGCAAGTGCCGATTACCCCGGGCACCTCGGAGGATAAGAAATGATCCGCGCGGCGATGTTCAGCTTGGCCGGCGCCTGGATGGCCGGGAAAGTGGGCCGGGGCGAGATCCCTGAGCGTCTCGCGGTCCCGCTGACGATGCTGGCGACACGACTTCCCACGCCGCTGATTCTGGCCGGGGCGATTGGCTACGGCTGGTATCGTATGAGTCAGGAGGCGCGGGCGGCGGGGACGCGGGAGGTGGCGCCGAAGCGTCGCGCCGAGCCGCCAGTATCGCCATCGGGCCGATCGCGAAGGGGCACGTCGGGAGCTCGCAAACCCCCGGCGGGAGGTAGCGCCGTTGTTTAAGCTGTTCGTTGAAATGACGATGTTGGCCCTCGAGGCGCAGCAGGCCATCTGGCTCCGGAGCACGAAGATCGCTGGCGGCGGTCTTGCCGGAGCGCGCGAGGCCAAGCTGATGGTGACGGAGAAGGTTTGGGCTGCTCAGAGAGCGGTAAGGCAAGCGGCGGCCGGCGCAGGCCCTGTCGGCATTACGCGCGGGTATCGACGCAAGGTTCGCGCGAATGTGCGGAGGCTATCCAAATAGGTGGCGGACATGAGTTGGATCGCGGTGACCAGCACTCTCACGGCGCTGTGCTCTACCTTCAGCTTTATCCCCCCAGGCTTGGCGGATTGTCAGGACGCGCAATACCGGGGCGATCTCGCCGTTAACCTATAGCCTGACCGTGACGAGCTTTGCCCTCTGGACGGCGTATGGCCTCGGCTTGGGAGAATGGCCGCTGATCGTCACGAACAGCATATGTTTCGTGCTGTCCACCTTCATTTTAATGATGACACTGATGCCCCGCCCCAAAATGGAGGTTGTGGCCGACACGATCGACCCTGCTCCCGGCCGGGGAGGCAGACGTACTGCTCGTGCTGCCGATGACGGCCCTCATCGAGCTTAAGGGAATGCTCGCGAAGGCCAGCCAGGAGCTGGCCAAGTATCACCCGACGGCACTCCCGTCAGTGTCTCTCTCTGCGCTTTCCAGGGCCGCGCGAAAGGCGCGCTCCAGTCCCTTCAATTGGAATGGCTTCTTCAGGATTGACACACCCGGCCGTCCCTCAAACTCGGGCAATGCGGACTGGCCTGTGGCGAAAACGACGACCAGGGTCGGCGACCGTTCCAGAAGACGCCGGGCGAGCTCATCGCCGCGCATGTCCGGCAGGCCGACGTCGGTGACAAGCACGTCGATCGCATGCAGCCTGGCAGTAGCAAGGGCCTCCGATCCATCCGCCGCCTCCACGACGAGATGCCCCATGTCCTGAAGCATATCCACCAGGTCGAGTCGGATCAGCGCGTCGTCTTCGCAGACGAGAACGGTCTTCGCGGTGAAATCATCTTCCTCCTGATCCGGCAGCGGCAAAGGCACGCCACTCGCGGTCTTTCCGTCTTTGAGGAGCACCTGCCTGAGCTTGCGCGCAAGGGCATCCCGCGAATACGGCTTCGAAAGGAGATTGACCCCCTCGTCGAGCCGACCGCCGTGGACGATGGAATTTTCAGTGTAGCCGGATGTGAACAGCACGCTAACCTGTGGCAGACGCTCTTTCGCACGCCTCGCCAGTTCGGTGCTTCTCATGGGGCCGGGCATGACCACATCGGTGAAGAGAAGATCAATCTCGACGCCGCTATCGATGACGACGCAGGCGCTGTGCGCATCAGATGCCTTGAGCACGCGGTACCCTAGCTCGCCCAGCGTTGCCACGACGGTCTCGCGCACTGCCTCATCGTCTTCCACGACGAGAACCGTTTCGGAGCCGCCGACCACTGGCCCCGTCTCGGCTTCCACGATGGCTTCCTCCGCCATTGCGGAGCGTGGCAGGTATAACTTCACCGTCGTCCCGTGACCGGGTTCGCTATAGATCTTCACGTGGCCGCCCGACTGCTTGACGAAGCCAAACACCATGGAAAGCCCTAATCCCGTTCCCTTTCCCGCGGGCTTCGTCGAGAAAAACGGTTCAAACACCTTTGCTATGACCTCGGGGCTCATCCCCGATCCAGTGTCCGTTACAGATATCTGGACGTACTGACCCGCTTGGACCTCGTCGTGGCGCTCGGCGTAGTTGTCATCGAGGAAGGCATTTCCGGTCTCGATCGTGAGATGACCGCGCCCGTCCATCGCGTCGCGGGCGTTAATCGCGAGATTGAGAATCGCGTTCTCAAGATTGGTGGGATCGACCATCGTGTTCCACAGGCCGCCGGCAACAACGGTCTCGATATCGACCGCCTCGCCGATCGTTCGCCGGAGTAGATCGTCCATGCCGCGGATCAGCTTCCCGACGTTGACGACCCTCGGCTCCAGCGGCTGGCGACGGCCGAAGGCCAGCAGGCGTCGTCGAGGGAACCGGTGCGGATCTCGAACTCGTTGCTGCCATCGCTGGAGGCGAGCAGCGTCGACGCGCAACTCGGGCGGAACGTCCGCTGGTCGGTCGAGCTCGTCCACTGACTGGTTTGTCCCGTCACCCGAACCGCATCGCTTGGCCATACCGCGAAAGCCACGAAAGCCGATCCCGTCTCGCGCCGACACGACTGGCAGTGACACAGGCCAGTCCTGGTCGGGTTCCCCGCCACCCGGTAGCGCACCGCGCCGCAGTTACAGCCGCTGATCCTCACCACCGCCATGGGCGCTACTTCTTCGCGACCGGGCGGCCTGGGTCAATCGGGCTCCATGATGCGGAGGGTTTCCGCTCGCCGTCCTCCGTCGCGGACGGACTCTGTTTAGTCGCGTTGGTCTGCCCTGCCGCAGGCGTGCCCGAGCCGGGCCGAGGCCTGCTGTCCGTCGCTCGCCTGGGTTGGCCGACTGTATCGTCCTTGGGTTTGGACATTGCGCTTCCTCCGCGTGTTCTGAGCGATAAATTGCCGACCCTTTGTTTGGTTCCAAGGTCGCCGCGAGCACTCGACCATACGGCCCCTGCAAGGTACGCTTTCAGCAAAAGCCCGGCATTAGAACTTTCTCTGCGGTACGAATTCCGGCGCCCGACCCCGGTTGTGTCCGACCTGCCGCCGCAGTTGCTGTAGGGCTTCATCCAGGAAATATACCATGGGTGAGAAGCCTTCTGTGACGGCCTCCGCCCTCAGCGTCTCAAACTTGGCGATAAGCCTCTCGGCGCGATGTGCCGCCGTGCCGGGTGCGCGGGTTCATCGTTTAGACCAGCCGCCGGCAAACGCGGGCGGCCGCCTCGAATGTTGACCTGGCATCGGCAACAGACGCGTCTCGCTTGAGGGCGGCCATGCAGACGGCGACCGCCTCGCGCCAACTCTCGCCGCTCCGGGTTGGCGCGGGACGAGGCCTTTCGGGCCGATGTCGAGAGCGTTTCGGAGGCCGCCGAGAGCGCGGCCGTAGCTCGTCGGGAGACCCCTCGGAGAGCACGGAGGCGAGCGTCAGCGAGAGCTCAGCGAAGATGCTGCGGAGGTCCGAAGGGACCTTGCAGCAACTTTGCGGTATCGTGCTATCGCTTTAAGAGCCAGCCGACTTTAGAGCGGATCATTCCATGGCAGCTCTCTATGATGCTGTTTCCATTATTGTTTTGGGCGCCCCTCTTCCCTTCGCCGGCATTCGGCGCTTTTGACTTGGACCCTATTTCACAGACATTTTCCTGAATTTCGGCCGCGGCTGGCCGTTGATTGCGATTAAACTCAATCATATTGAGTTTAAGGTTCGTTATTGAGTTTAACTCGACATAGAACCCTAAACTCTTAGAGTTTAAAGGCCTTGCGGCGAGCCGATTCTGCGCCTACCCTGCGCCGCGCTGTGGAGGCTCAGGCCAATGGACGACGCGATGAAGCCTGACCCGATCGGGTATTCGGTGGTCAGGACACTCTCCGCTATCCGGTCATTCCGCATCGAGGAGGCGGAACTGGCGACCGGTTCGCGGCCCGGCAATTTCTTGCTCCGCTATGAGGAGCGTCTTTCGCAGATCCGAATGCTGCTCGGCGATCCGGTCGGACGGCGCATGCCCCACGGATCGCTTTATAGTCCGGCCGATGTTGCGCAGGTCGCAGCGGCCGTCTCGACCTTCCTGGAACAGCTTGAGCGGACGCCGGAAGTCGATCGGGCTGCCGCCGCCGTTGCAGACAACTGCATCGCGATGGCGGCGGAGAAGCATCGCGCCAGCCTTCGTTCGGCCGCCGAGGACGCGGCCGCACTCGCAATTGATGATGCCGTGCTCTACGCCGTGGAGCGCTTCCTACGGCGCCGTGCCGCCGCGCGGAAAATCAGCAATCGCGCCCCACCTTCCCGGACCGGCTGGTCTCTGGAGAAGCGCCAGGCGGCTGCTGAACGCGCGCGCCGGCAACATCGTGATCGAAAGTCCTCTTGATGACGCGGAGCAGACGCCAGACGCCAGAGGGACATGACGACCATTACCGCGACCTCGACCGCTTGCTGGGCGCCCCTGCAGAGGCGTCTCGGCGCCGGTTCAAGACCGATTGCCCACCGCCGGGAGCGTTCACAATCCCCGAGGAGATTTTCTGGCTCGCCGTGATGCTGGCGCAGATGCGGTGGCCATGGCCCAGGGACATCGCGAACGCGCTCTCCGATGCGGTGCGCTCCACACGCTTTTCCGTTGAGCAGGGCCGATATCTCCTGCGCTACGACGCCGACGTCACCGTGTTGCATGCGGCCCAGGCCGGAGCTTCGATCACTGGATGGCCTGGAGATCTGGCGTCCCGGACGTTGGTGCAAATGGCTCGCCGTCGCGAGCTTCCAACAGAAGATGCGATAACGGGCCGCTGGCCTTTGGCTCCCGGCCAGGAAAGAGGCCAATGGGAAGAGGGCAAGAACACCTTCTTTGGGACGCGGCAACGTCATTTGACTCGCGACGAAAAGGTCGCATGGCAATGTTTGGCCTACGGCCAGATGGGCTGGCCGCTACCTTCGGTTCTGACGCGGTTCTTTCCCAATTACTGGACAATTCGGAAGATGGACTCGGGGCTACTCGCGCAGGTCCTCGACAATATCACCGTCGCTGATGCCGTTCTCGCAGACGCGAGTGTGAAAGGCCTCGATCGTGACGCCCTCCTGAACGCGGCCGAGAGCTGGGCCGGCTACGAGCGGAGTCGCAAAGCCGAAGCGAAGGCGGGGGACATCCCGGCCTTCGTGATGTTCCGCGACAAGCTTCCCCGAGCCGGAGCGCAGGGCAGATTGTATCGCCTCCTGTTCGATGACGCCCAGAAGGTCCTGCAGAACTTTGGTCAGCACCCTGATGAGCGTGTACAGCTGATGACCTTCATCAACCGGCAGGCGACGGTCGACCGCCAACTGGCTCAGCAAGCGCCCCCCTCCCAGCCACCAAGATTGCAGGAGCGCGTTGATGGCTTTCGCGTGGTGCGGCCGCAAGCTCCTGCGCCGGCAGCGCTTCCGAAGCGGGAGTTTCGCCCGCCTGTCCCGAGAGCGATCCCTGGTATCGTCGTCGAAAGGCCGAGCGACGATGACGATCCGGAAACCGTCGAAGATGATGACGATCTCGACGACATGATGACGGGTGATGAAGACGGGGCGGACGACGAGGACCCGAGGGACGATCCTGACAAAACATCGCTCGATGGGTTGCCGCTCACAAGCGATGCGGGCGCGCTGGCGTCCGTTGCGGATCCATACGGGGACGGCTTGCCCAGCATGACCGACGGGACGACGGATGCGACCGACGAGGCTGCCTCCGTCTTGCCCGTTTCCGTGCCTTTCAGCAGCACGTCTCCCGCGATTGATCAGGATGCGATCGGCGTCGAGGCGACTGCAACGGTCGGCGCCCTTGGTAGAAGCAAATCAGCTGGTGACACCTCCGCGGACCGTGGCGCCGCGGTCGCTGGAGAGCCGACCGGCGCGACAGGGACCGCTGACAGGTTGACGATGGAAGCCCATCACACTGCGCCCGCCGATGTATCTGAGCCACCCAGCCCGGCGCTTGACGAGGGCGAGCGGCTCTCAGCTGTTGATCAGGTACCGGGCGCGCGACCAAGGCCGCAAGATCGCTCCGCTGACAAGCCTCCGCAGGAAGGTCTCGCAACCGTTGCCGATCAAGCGGATCTGGTTGACGAGGAATTAGCATGGCTAATGAGTCCAGACTCTTCGTTTTTCCGGAAAAGACAACGGCCAGGTATGCGCGAAGCCGATCCCCTGTTGGTCACCGCCGCCTTAGCCAATGAGTCCGCCGCTTCGGCTGGCAGGCCTCTCGACCTCGGAGGCGTTAGCGCGGAACCGCGCGCGAACGCGGATATGGTCCAGACCGACAATCTCGATGATCATGCCGCCCCCCGCAAGACGATGTCGCCCCCGATGTCTCCAGCGTCTCCGGGGATCGAGCAGCAGGCTGGCTCCGGCGAGGGCTCCGCAACAAGCCAGGGCTTGGCTGCTTCCGGAGCCATCCAACCACCCATCGTTACGCAACTAAAATCAGACGATGCGGACCGTCATCGAGCCGGCTCCGGGCACGTTTCCCTCCGGCCGGCGCCGAAGACATCTTCTTCATCCCAACAAGCCCCACGGCCCGGTTCGCGGACCGATGGTCCCGAACCCGTTAAATCGGAACCGGCCCGGCACGAACGCGCTCACCCCAACGCAGTCGAACGACACTATCGTCATGACGTCGTGCAACCTGAAGGTCTCAAAAAACCGAGCGGTTACGAATATGAGCGTCTCAAGGTCACGCTTGACGAGGCACCTGTACCGACGGGGCTCCCTCCCCACAACGATGACGAGGACGGGACTTCCTGAGTTGGAATGTTATGCCCCTGGCTTGGCCGGCCGATAAACGTTTTCGTAAACGAAAGGATCGAGATCGGCCTTTCCCGCTTCGGCTTGCTCCACCATCCGAAGAAGCGTCAGGACGAGAGGATTGCCGGGACGGCCGGCTGCTCGCTCGGCGCTCTCCTGGTCGGGCGAAATAACAGACAGCCCCTTCGCCTCGGCGACGGATGCCGTCGGGACAAGTGTATAGATCAGCGTGTAGCCCAGCGCTTCGGCGATTTTCGCCAAGGTCTTGAGCTGGATCGAGCCATCGGCCTCATTGGCTTCGGCGCCTGAGATGGCCTGGGAGGTCATCTTCAGCTGTTTGGCGATGTCTGCCTGGCTCTTGCCTTTGCGGGCTCGGATCCGCCTCAGCAGACTGTCTTTCACGTCCGACGCCGGCTGCAACGCCCCCGGCTTCGAAAACGCCAGATCGAGAAGGCGGCCAATCAATTGGGCATCACCGGACATCGGAGCCTCATCCTGACGTAAACAGATGGCGCTCATGCGACAATGACCGATCGCGCGCCCCATTCCTATGGAATTCAAGCTCAAGCCACAGCTTGAATGCGCCGCTCAACTTGAAGCTTGTCAGGATGCGCAGCGCCTGCCGGTAACGGGCCGGCTCGAAGGACGACATCGGAGCGGTATGAACGGTCTGCCCGGCGGCCGAGAGCGCCGCATGCAGCGTCGCGGCGAACCCGATATGCTCCGCCGCGCTCTTCCTGCCGGGCGCCTCGCTGGGGCTCATCGTCCGGGCGTTGTCCGGTGCCTCGTATCTGTCAGGCGATCACGCTGCCTTCAGGGCTTTCTCCACCGCTTCCGGCGCCCGGTCGATCACCTTGAGGAAAGCCTGTGCCGTGCGGTCCATCCGCCTGCGGCCTTGCTCCCAATCGCGGAGGGTGGCAGCGCTGAGGCCGAACTTCTTCGCGAAGGCGTCCTGAGACAGCCCAAGGCCCTTGCGGATTGCAGCCACGTCGACCGCTTCCACCTTGATCGTGCGTGCAGGCTTTGCCTTGCCCTGCATAATCGCCAGCGCCTCGTTGGCACTCTCAAGCAGTTCCTGGCCGAATTTCGTCATGTCACTGGCCTCCTGTCTTCGCCTGCGCCCTGTAGGCTTCCGCGATCTTCGGCAGTACCTTCGCGAGGTCGTTCCGCTCTGCCTTGCTGAGATTGGCGCGCTTGACCGCTGCATTCCCGATTTGTTGGAGTTGACCCGGTTTTGTGGACACCCTTGAAGTCATTTTCTGGAGTGTCCGATGCCGCGTTTTCGAGCTGCGTATCCGCCGGAGTTCCGGCGGCAGATGGTCGATTTGGTCCGATCCGGACGAACGCCTGAAGAGCTTGCCCGGGAGTTCGAGCCGACCGCACAATCCATCGCGAACTGGGTCCGTCAGGCCGAGCGCGACGCCGGCAAGCGCAGTGATGGTGCGACGACGGCCGAGCGCGAAGAGTTGATCCGTCTTCGCCGTGAGAACCAGCGCCTGCGCCAGGAGCGCGATATCTTGTCAAAGGCGGCAGCCTGGTTCGCGCGGGAGAGCAAGGCGAACCCGAACGGGTTTTCCGGTTCATGAGTGCGCACCAGGCCGTTTTCCCGATCAAGACCATGGCCCGCGTCTTCAAAGTCTCCGCGTCGGGCTATTACGCCTGGCGTGGCAGGCCGGCCTCGGCACGAGCGACAGCCGACCTCGACCTCACCCGGAAGATCCGCACGATCCATGCCGCCTCGCGCAAAACCTACGGCTCACCCCGGATCCATGCCGAGTTCAAGGCAGAAGGTATCGCCATAGGCAAGAAGCGCGTGGCCCGCCTGATGGGCGCGGCAGGGCTCGCCGGCGCCAGCCGGCGCAGAAGCCTCACGACGACCCGGCGCGATCCCGTCCATCGGCCGCCGAACGATCTGGTCCGGAGGAACTTCTTTGTCGAGAAGCCGAACGAACTGTGGGTGGCCGACATCACCTTCGTGCCCACGCTCGCCGGCTTCCTGTTCCTCGCCGTTGTCATGGATGCCTGGTCACGCCGGATCGTCGGATGGGCCTTCTCTGCCGACCTGATGACCCGCGTCGTGCTCGATGCGCTCGACATGGCGCTCGCCGCCCGCAAGCCGGAGAACGTCATCCACCATAGCGATCAGGGCTCGCAAGGCGGATTCAACCGGTCGTCGCAACACGGTCATCATAGTGCTGAGCGAGGAACCGATCGAGACCTCGATCGGTGTTTTCCATCCCAGCGTTTTGCGAGGCCGCGTGTTCATCGCGTGAGCGACAGCGGCCAGCTCGCCGGTTGAGTGCAGGCTGAGATCGGTCCCTTTCGGGAAGTACTGGCGCAGGAGGCCGTTGGTGTTTTCGTTCGAGCCGCGCTGCCACGGGCTTTGCGGATCGCAAAAGTAGATTTCCAGCCCAGTCTCGATGCGGAGCCGAGCGTGCTGAGCCATCTCGGCTCCCTGGTCCCAGGTGAGCGATTGACAAAGCGTCCTGGGCAGTTCGCTCATGGATTGGACGATCGCCGTGCGTACGGCTTCAGCACCTTGGCCGGCAAGCGGCGGACCGTTCTTGACCCCCTGTCCACGCTGATACCCCTCTTGGCGCGGCAGGTGCAGCAACATCGTGAAGCGCGAGCTGCGTTCGACGAGAGTGCCGATCGCCGAGCTGTGCAGGCCCAGGATGAGATCACCTTCCCAGTGTCCCGGGATCGCCCGGTCTTCGACCTCTGGCGGCCGTTCGCTGATCATGACGGCATCGCCCACGAAGGACTTTCCACGGCCGCGGGTCCGCTCGCGCGGAACACGCAGAGCTCGGCCTGAGCGTAAGCAAGCCGTCAGCTCCCGACGCAACGCCCCGCGACCCTGGATATACAAGCACTGGTAGATCGCCTCGTGGCTGATGCGCATGGTGGGATCCTCCGGGTAATCGATCCGAACTCGATGGGCGATCTGCTCGGGGCTCCACGCGGTTGACCAGCGCCGGCTCTGCCGAAGCACGGCGCGACGCTTCTTCCATATCACCTTGGGACCCGCGAAGCCGGTGCCATCGACGTTCGTGATCTGACCCGAGAGACGCCGCTCGACATAGGCGCGTAGAGCAGGGTTGCTGGCCAGCTTGCCCGGGCGAGGCCGTCGTGCGGCGCGGTCGGCATGCCATTGCGCCGCGATGGCGCGATAGTCGAGGTTGCCACCGCGCGTGGCGGCGTTGCGGCGTACTTCGCGTGAGACCGTGCTAGGCGAGCGCGCAAGCTTACGTGCAATCGCACGGATCGCCGTTCCCCTGGCAAGCTCGATCGCGATCTCCTCGCGCTCGCCGAAGGACAGG
>WPCJ01241099.1_pt1 | contig 14898 bp, 14 predicted proteins | sample 5399831 | NCBI WGS metagenome assembly WPCJ01 (sample SAMN12869470, study PRJNA574797) | sludge metagenome | isolation source: wastewater treatment of pH10 | place: China:Beijing | collected 2019-05-20 | reverse complement strand
GCGCCGCCCTATTGCGCCGTGCGCGTCACCGGCGCGCTTTTCCACACCCAGGGCGGGCTCGTCACCGACACCGACGCAAGGGTGATCGGCGCGGACGGCCAGCCCCTGCCCAATCTCTATGCGGCAGGAGGCGCGGCGTGCGGCGTCTCGGGCAACGACGCTTCCGGATACCTTTCGGGCAACGGCCTGCTGATGGCCGTCACCCTCGGACACGCCGCCGGCAGGCATGCCGGGCACGCCGCCGCCTTACAAGCATGAGCCATTCCCGCTGCCGGCCCCGCCGCTGGCCCCGCGGCCCGGACCAAGGTGGCATAGAGTGCGACGGGCCTCGCCACGCCCGATTGCAGTGCCGCCGCGTCGAGGGAAGCCGCCGGGAACGCTCCTGAATTCGAAAGCACGAAGCCTGCGTCTGTATCCCGGCGATGAAACCGTATAGTCTGGCATCCGATCGGATGCACTTCGGGACGATAATTATGGTCGTTCGCCTGCGTGCGGTTCTGGGCGCGTTGATGCTCCTTCTGGGTGCGTTTGGCGCCACCGCAGCCCAGCCGTTGCTCTTGCCCGAGCCAACCGATGCGCTCGCCGCAGGCGAGGGCAGGACGTATCTTGACCTGCTTCAGCTTGTCGTGCCCGGGATCGCCATCAGCGGCAGAACCTATTCCGGTGGGCAGCCGATCGGCATGAGACACCTCCACAGTGGAGACGAGGATGATGTCGATCTGGTGCCAACCGGCTTCCTGGGGCTCGCTGCTTTGCCGCTGCGCTCGGGCGGCATGGATCGACTTGCACTGCTGGTCGACTTCGGCGCGACCGAATACAGCCTCGGATTTGCCATTCTGGCCCTCTTCGATGTCGAGGGCGAACCGAGGCTGCTCGACGCCGCCGATGTCGCATCCGGCCGTTGGACATCATTCATGGAGCCCGTTCGCCTGTCGCTCGGCGCCGGTGACGATCTGCTGGTGACCCAAAGCACGCATCACAATTCCAGCCAGGGCTACGCCACCGCCGCCCTGATCCTCGTGCGCAACGACAGATTCGAGCTGGTCGATACGATCGACACCTTCAGCGACAGGGATTGCGCCTTTGAACGCGACCAGAACCTCACCATCGGGCGAAGCGCAGGGGATATTCGGGCCGACATCGTGGCGAGCGTGACCGAGCTGACGACACGCACGGCAGACGACTGCAATGACGGCAACATTCACGAGCCGGGGAGCCGCACGATCACCGTAGTCTACCGTTGGGATGCGCCCGCGCAGCGCTACAGGCCGGATTCCGATGCTTTCGTCGTCTTGGCGCGCGAGAACGAGGAGCGGTTCTGATGGGCGGCTTGAGGAAAGCGTACAGATCGGGTGGACAAGCCAGGACCGCAGTGAGGGCCGCCGCCCTTGCCTGCCTGCTTCCCGCGGGGGCAGCGGCGGCGGAAAAATCTGGATGGCATGGCGACGCAGACACGGATGGGGCGTCGCTCCACTATGGTATTCCGCAATCCGACCACCCGCCTGTCTCCTTCTCCTGCATGCCTGACGGCAACGGCCTGACCTTCGTCTTCGCGTTCACACCGAGCACCCCGATCGACAGTGCACAGGTCGACGTGCTGCTGCGGGCCGGCGACATTGCGGTGCCGATCCGGACCACCGGAATGCACATGGAGGTGCCGAGCAGGCTCTTCATCCTCGAGGGCAGGACCGTGCTCGACGACCGGCTGATCGACCTCATCACCCTGGACGGCACACTCACGGTCTCCGTTGAGAACGAAGTGAAGGAATATCCGCTCGAAGGCGCGCGGGAAGCGGCTGCGCCGCTGATAAGGAGTTGTGCCGGCCAGGCCCAGGAAACCGGGGCAACGAATGCAACCATCTGTCGGATGCGTGCCTGGTCCATCGACACGGACCCCGATGGCCAGAATGTCCGTGCCGGTCCCGGCACGGAATACGCGGTGATCGGCAGGCTGCCGCCGCCCCAGCAGATAGGCGGCGAGAGCTTTGCGACCGAAGTATCCATCGTCGGATCGCAGAACGGATGGTTCCGGATCGACGAGGCGACGATCAACAATTACATCGTTGATACCGGGCCGGACCTGGTGTTCGAAGGGGATGGCTGGCTGTCGGGCCAGCTTCTAGGCATCTCGGTTGAAGGAAGCGCCCTTTTTACCGAGCCGTCGCGCCGCGCGCCTCTCGCGCTCGATCCTCATGAAAACCCGGAGCTCCGCCAAGGCCCCGATTATCCCGGGCTTGAGCTTGAGCGCCTTCACGCCTGCATGGGCGACTGGGCAGAGGTGGAAGTCACCGATCTCGGCAAGCGTGCCCGCGGGTGGACCGATGACATCTGTTCAAGCCAGGTCACGACATGCCCATGATGCCGGAACCCTGAGCGCTATCACGACATCCGGCGGCGGGCTCAGGCCGTGCCGGCCGCGCCGGGCCAGTAGTGGGCATCGGATGTCGGGCGCGCACCGAAGATCGCCTGCCCGACCCGCACGATCGTCGCGCCTTCCTCGATCGCGATCTCGAAATCGCCGGACATGCCCATCGAAAGCGCGTCGAAGGAAAGGCCGGCATGACCGTCTTGCCGCAATCGCTCGCGAATGCCGGCGAGCAGGCGGAAACAGTGTCGAACGCGCTCCTCATCCGCCGAGAAGACGGCGAGCGTCATCAGCCCGCCGACACGCAGACGCGAGAATGCCGGCAACTCGCGGACGAAGGTCGGGACATCCTCCGGGGCCAGACCGAACTTGCTCTCCTCCCCGGACGTATTGACCTGAACCAGCACGTCCAGCGTGCGATCCTCGATTTCCAGCCGGCGCTCCAGAGCCTCGGCGACACGCAGGCTGTCGAGGGCCTGAAACTCGCTGGCAAAACGTGCGACCTCCCTGGCCTTGTTGGTCTGGAGATGCCCGACGATGCTCCACTTGATGGGGAGGTCGGCAAGCGCCTCGGCCTTGGCCTTCGCCTCCTGCATCCTGTTCTCGCCGAAGCAGGAGATGCCGGCTGCGAATGCGTGCCGAAGCCGTTGCACGGACACGGTCTTGCTGATCGGCAAGAGGCGCACATCGCCCGGCTCGCGGCCAGCGCGCAGGCACGCCGCGGCGAGCCGCTCGCGCACTGCGGCAAGCCGATCGGAAATGATGGCGGATTCGTCTCCCGTCTCCCTATCCATTCTTGCATGCCTCCGCGATCAGCAGGGCGATTTCCGCTCCGGCCTTCAGGTCGTCCTCCGCACCAAATCCGTGATGGCGGATGTTTCCGGCGCGGTCGATCAGGACCAGACTCGGTGTTCCGCGCATGCCATAGGCCGCCATCGTCCTCGGGATCGGGCCATTCTCGCCCGGCCGGTCGACCGCGACCGGAAAGCCGATCCGGTATTCGTGAACGAAGGCCGCAAGCGACACCGGCGTCATCGCCTCGTGATGCTCGAAGACGGTGTGGAGACCGATGACCGCGACCTCGCTCGCCGGAAAGATGGCCGCAATCCGCTTCGCCTGCGGCAGGCCCGACTGGACGCAGCCGGGGCAAAGCATCTGGAAGGCATGAAGCACCACGACCTTGCCGCGCAGGGCGGCGAGCGTCAGCGGCCCCTGCGTATTGAACCATTGCACCACATCCAGTTCGGGCGCAGGCGTTCCTGTCATATCGCGCTTCCTTCTCGTGGGAATCCGGCTCGTGGGAACCCGGCTCGTTGGGAACCCGGTGTCTCCGCGCGCGGATGCGCGGAGACACCGCCCGTTCACTCGGTCACCTTGCCCGGCAGGCTGAGATCGCCCGAGGCGACGTCGAACACATCCACGACGCACAGAAGCGGCGCATGGACGTCGGCGTTCACCCGCAACCCGGCGGTGACGCCGTCATAGGTGGCACCGCTCGCCACCGCGATGTCGTCGAAAGGCACGCGCAGCTCGACGGTGCCTGCCTCCAGCGCCGGCTCGAAGCCGGGACTGTCCATGAGCAGCGGCAAGCCCGGCCATGTCTCGGGCAGGCGCGGCTTCGTTCCTTCCGGGATGTCGATGACCTTGAGCGCGCCGGGTCCGCAGGCCTCGTCAGGGCCGAGAACGACCCAGTGGCTATGCCAGACATCGCCGTCGTTCGCAGGATCGCCATCGCCGTTCTCGTCATGGAGCGGGGTGTCGTCGAAGTCGGGATGCGACGTCACCGTCATTGCGAGAATGCCGGCCTTCTTCTCGAACCCCACCTCGTAGGGGTCGATGCTGGTCGGCCAGACATAGGCGAACACTTCCGATCCGGCGAGCGTGCCGGCCGGCGTCGGCTTCGTCTCGCCGGCCTTGCCGGACACGGCCATGTGGAACACCGCGTCCGACCCGTCGATCGTCACCCTTGCGTGGACGATATCGAAGTCGGCCATCCTGGTATTGCCGGCTTGCGCCTCGATGCCGCTTTCATGCGCGGTCGCCGGAGCAACGGCGAAACCGGCGCTCAGCAGGCCGGCAAGGGCCGCGCGGGAGAATAGCCTGCCCATCACGCCGCTCCCTTCACGTCGGCAAGGGATGCGCCGAAATTGATGTGATAGGGACGACCCTCCATCACCAGCGCGGGAACGGACTGGACGCCTGCGGCCTCGGCTTCGGCGATCCGGTCCGGCCTTTCGCCGAGATGGACGATCTCGACAGCATAGTCGGCCGGATCGAGCGCATGGGCGAAACGCTGCTCGGCGTCGACGCACACGGCGCAGCCCGCATGGTAAAATGTCGCTTTCTGTGGCATGGTCCTAAGGCTCCTTTCTTTCCCAAGAGAGCTTGAGCAAAAAGAGCGCCCCGCCCATTGCCGTGGACGGGGCGCTCGTTCTTCATGCCGATGCGAAGGCGGAAAGCGCGGACGCCTTGTGCCCCGGATCGGCTTCCTCATGATCGCTGCAATCGAGACGCAGCAAAGCGTCACCGAAAGCGGCATCCACGAAGGCACAGTGATGCGGCTTTTCCGCATCGGAATGCACGTAAGGTCGAAAGAACCGGCAGGTCAGGCACAGCCGCTGCGGCTCGATGGCGCCCGATTGCTGCAGGGACAAAATCGTCTTCGACAGTGCGCGCCGCATCCCCGCGCGCTCGCCGGGTGACAGCATCTCGAGCGCATTGGAGAGCGCGGCTGGAGGCCGGGCCGTTCGTCGGGCCATCTCCGCCCCGGCGGCGATCAGGTGCACCCGCGTCGCACGACCGTCGGCCGGATCGGCCCGACGCTCGACCAGCCCCTTACGCTCGAGCGCCGCGACCGCGTCGCTGGCCGTCGGTTGGGTAATTCCGAGCATCCTTGCCAGCGCGGTCACCCGGCACGCACCCCTGCCGGCCAGCAACGACAGGCAAGCCGTCTGCGTCGGCGTCAGACCGAGCGGTTCGGCCTCGCGCCATGCCGCCATCCGGATAAAGGCGGCAACCTGGCCGAGGCCGGCTGCGAGTTGATCGATATCCGAAGGCGTGCTGCTCATTCCATTTTAATAGGACTCCTATATTTATGAGTCAAGACAAGACGTGTCGAGACTGCCAGGGGAAGCCACCGCCGCCAACACCCCCCCCACACACACGCATCGAGGCTCTCGAACGCGCCGGCCCGGAAACGGCGGGTCAGGCCGGCGACGTATGCACCTGTCTTCCGCCATCGCGCATCAGTGCCGCATGGAACCTGCCGGCTTCGGGTCGGCCTTTCAGGCAACGCCGGACTGCATCGAGGCGCTCTCGGTTCGATGGAAAACCGCTGACGATGAACAAGGCCGGAATCGGCCTTTTCACCGATCGATCCGCCTTATGGCTGTCGCAAAATCCAGGATCGCCTCTCACCACGTCCAGGGACGTCACCCACATTTTATCCCGTTCCGGACTTGGCGCGCAGCCAGGAGGGTCATTGACAGCACCCGAGGGTTCGCAATAAAGTCCTATAAATGGACATCAAGTCCGATAATCGGACCAACGAATGAAGCCCCCGAAGCCATCCGAACAGAGCCTTTCCGTGCAGAAGGCGATCGCCGTCCTGAACCTGATCGGGGATTCGGACGAGCCGCTTTCGGTCACGGAAATCGTGGCCAGCACGGGTCTCGGCAAGACCGCGGTTCTGCGCATCCTCGCCACGCTCAGCGGCGAGAGGTTCATCGAGCGCGAAACCAGATCGGGGCGCTACCTGCTGGGCGCGAACCTGATCGCGCTTGCCCAGAAGGCGCTGCGGCAGAACCCGCTGCTGCTGCGGGCCCGGGCGGTCATGGAGGAGATCGTCGAGCGCACCGGCGACATCGGGCTTCTGATGACGCTGGACAGGGGCATGTCGCTCTGCATCGAGCGCCGCGTCGGCTCCTCGCCCATCGCCACCGTCGGGACGGGCATCGGCACGCGCTCGCCGATCCACGGCGGCGGCGGCCCCTTCGCGCTGCTTGCGTTCTCCGACGACGCCTTCGTCGACGAATACCTCTCGCAGCCGCTGCACAGGATGACGGCACGGACGGTCGTCGATCCGGCCGGCGTGCGCGCGCGGATACAGGAGGCCCGCGAGCGCGGCTTCACCATCGGGGAGGAGGATCTCTTCGAATACATCGTCGCCATCGGCATCCCGATACGCGGCCTTCGCGGCGAACTGCTCGGCAGCCTCAGCGTGGGGAGCATCAACCACCGCTACCCGCACGAACGCTGCCTGGAGGTCGGGCGTCAGCTCGTCGAAATCTCAGCACGGCATCTCGGCTAGATCGAAAAATGGAGGAGAACATGAAACGTATCATCTGCACGGCGGTCGTCGCCGTTCTGGCGCATGTCGGGGCCGCCCAGGCCCAGCAGGCGGACAACAAGCTGCGCTGGGCCAGCACCGTGTCGATCACGGCGCCGGACCCCTATTACAACTTCCATCGCGAGGCGATGATCCTGAACGGCCAGCTCGCCTGGGACACCCTCATCTATCGCAATCCCGCGACCGGCGACTATGAGCCGCTATTGGCCCGGTCCTGGGAGTGGGTGGACGACGTGACGCTCGTCTTCACGCTGCGCGAGGACGTCAAGTTCCACGACGGCAGCGACTTCAACGCCGCCGACGTCGTCTACACTTACAACTACATCTCGAACCCCGACAACAAGATCAACGTCCAGAGCAACGTCAACTGGATCAGGAACGCCGAGGCGCTCGGCGACCACAAGGTCCAGCTCAACCTCAAGGCGCCGTTCCCGCCGGCGCTGGAATATGTCGCCAGCCTGCACGCCATGCTGCCGGAAGGGTTCTACGGCGAGAACAACGCCGCCAACATCGACGGCGGCCTGATCGGCACCGGCCCCTACAAGTTCGACAATTTCACCCCCGGCACCTCGATGTCGCTGTCGAAGTGGGACGGCTACTTCGCCGACAGCCCGAAGGGCGATCCGGCGATCCAGTCCATCGAGTACCGCGGCATTCCCGATCCCTCGACGCAGATGGCCGAGCTGATGGGCGGCGGCCTCGACTGGATCTGGTACGTGCCGGCGGATCAGGCCGAGCCGCTTTCGGGCGTTCCGGGCATCGTCGTCGATCCCGCCGAGACGATGCGCATATCCTTCCTGTCGTTCAACCTGCGCGACATGGACGGCGGCAACCCGCTTCAGGACATCCGTGTCCGCCAGGCCATCGCGCATGCGATCGACCGCGAAACCATCGTCGCGCAGGTCGTCGGCCAGGGATCGAGCGCCATCACCTCGCCATGCTTCCGCACCCAGTTCGGCTGCCCGACGGACGTGGCCGGCTACGGCTTCGATCCGGAGAAGGCCAAGGCGCTGCTGGCCGAGGCCGGGCTCGCTTCCGGCCTGACGCTCGACCTCGTCGCCAATTCCAGCCGCGACCGCGCCTGGACCGAGGCGGTGGCCGGGTATCTCAACAATGTCGGCATCCAGCTCAACGTCCAGATGCTCCAGTATGCGGCGCTTTCCGAGCGCGTCGCCACCAACCGCACCCATCTGTTCATGGGCGACTGGGGTTCCTACGGCATCAACGACGTGTCGGCGCTGCTGAACAACTTCTTCACCATGGGCGCCGACGACATGGCGCGTGACGAGGAGGTCTCCAACGCCCTCAAGTCCGCGGCGGCGACGATCGACCGTGACGCGCGGCTTGCCAGCTACGACCTTGCGACACGCCGCATCAACGCCGAGGTGATGTGGCACCCGATGTGGACCAACCCCGTCACCTATGCCCACGCCGAAAAGCTCGACTTCAACTCCTTCCCCGACGAGAATCCGCGCTTCTATCTCGTCAAGTGGAAGGACTGATATCGGACGCGCAAGGCGGAGGTAGGCGGTGCTCGCTTTCACGATCAAGAAGCTGTTCGTCGGGCTGCTGGTCATGCTCGCAGTCTCGGCGATCACGTTCACGCTGACGAACGTGGCCGCCGACCCGGCACGCACCCTGGCGGGTGAAGGCGCCACCTCCGCCGACGTCGAAGCCATCAGGCTCGCCTATGGCTTCGACAGGCCCGTCATCGTCCGCTACGGCGAGTGGCTCGGCAGTGCGGTGCAGGCGGATCTGGGCGATTCCTACCGGCAGAAGCGGCCGGTCACGGCCGTCATCTTCGAACGGCTGCCCGTGACCCTGACACTGGGAGGGCTGGCCTTCGGGCTGGCCATCCTCGTCGCCGTTCCGCTCGGCATCGCCGCCGGCCTGCGCCCCAATTCCTGGATCGACCGCCTCGCGCTGGGCATCGCCATCGTCGGCCAGGCCATGCCGTCCTTCTGGTTCGCGCTGATCGGCATCGTGCTGTTCGGCGTGACGCTGCGCTGGCTGCCGGTTTCCGGCTCCGCGACATGGGCGCATTTCGTCCTGCCCGCGGTGGTGCTCGCCTACTACGCGACGCCGACGCTGATGCGCCTGACGCGCGCCGGCATCATCGAGGTCATGGGCGCGGATTTCATCCGCACGGCGCGCGCCAAGGGGCTCGGCGACGGCAAGGTCGTCTTCAAGCACGCCCTGAGGAACGCCATCCTGCCGCTGGTCTCGGTCGCGGCGGTGCAGTTCGGCTTCATGCTCGGCGGCTCGGTGGTCATCGAGACGATCTTCGCGATGCAGGGCGTCGGCTATCTCGCATGGGAGGCCATTTCCTATTCCGACCTTCCGGTGATCCAGGCGATCGTACTGGTCGTGGCGGCGATCTACGTGGCGCTGACGTTCGGCGCCGATCTTCTCAATGCGTGGCTCGATCCGCGCCTGCGCAGCAACTGAGGCAATCATGACGGACGTCGCAGGAGCAAGCGCCTTGCCGGCCACCCGGCGCTCCACCGCCATTTCGGCATTCGTCGGCCACCGGAGCTTCCTGATCGGAGCTGTCGGGCTTGCCGTGATCCTCATCCTGGCGATCGCGGCTCCCCTGTTCACGTGGCACGATCCCTATGTGCAGGATCTGTCGAGCAGGCGCATTCCGCCGGTCTGGTACGCCTGGTTCTGGGATCATCCGGCGGCGAGCTGGGATCATCCGCTCGGCACCGACAAGCTCGGCCGCGACTACTGGTCGAGGCTCGTCTACGGCAGCCGCATATCGCTGTTCATCGGCGTCGCCGCGGTGCTGATGTCCGGCATCATCGGCACCTTCCTCGGCGTGATGGCGGGCTATTTCGGCGGCCGCGTCGACATGGTCATCTCGTTCATCATCACGACGCGCCTGACGTTGCCGGTCATCCTGGTCGCGCTCGCGACGGTCGCGATGCTCAACGCCACGCTCATCGTCATCACCCTCGTTCTCGGCCTGCTGCTGTGGGACAGGTTCGCCGTCGTGATGCGCTCGGTGACCATGCAGATCCGCACGCAGGAATACATCGTCGCCGCAAGGGCCATCGGCTGCTCCACCCCGCGCATCATCCTGACCGAGATACTGCCGAACGTGGCCGCGCCGCTGACGGTCATCGCCACCATCGAGATGGCGACGGCGATCCTCTACGAAGCCTCGCTGTCGTTCCTCGGCCTCGGCGTCCAGCCGCCCCTGCCGTCGTGGGGGCTGATGCTGGCGGAAGCCAAGGAGGAGATCTTCTTCGCTCCGTGGATGATCACGATACCGGGCCTCGCCCTGTTCGTCCTGCTCATCTCCGTCAACCTGCTCGGCGACGGCATCCGCGACCTCGCAGCCCCGGGAGTCCGCTGAGACATGAAGGACGACAAGGAACCCGTGCTGCAGGTGGAGAACCTGCATGTCCGCCTCTCGACGGGCAGGGGGCCGCTCCACGTCGTGAAGGGACTGGATTTCAAGGTCTCTCTCGGCGAGACCGTGTGCATCGTCGGCGAATCCGGCTGCGGCAAGTCGATGACGTCGCTCGCGCTGATGGGCCTGCTGCCGAAGGGGGCCGCGCGCACGGCCGACAGGCTGAACTTCGCCGGCACCGACATGGCGAGCGCCGACAAGCGCACCATGTCGCATCTGCGCGGCAACCGCATGTCGATGATCTTCCAGGAGCCGATGACCACGCTCAACCCCGTCTACACGATAGGCGACCAGCTGACCGAGCCGTTGTTCCGGCACCGGCGCATTTCCCGCAAGGAAGCCTACCGGCAGGCCGAGGCCATCCTCGAGCGCGTCGGCATCAGCGGCGCGCGGCGGCGTCTGGGGCAGTATCCGCACCAGCTCTCCGGCGGCCTGCGGCAGCGGGTCGTCATCGCGATGGCGCTGATCTGCAACCCGAGCCTCGTCATCGCCGACGAGCCGACGACGGCGCTGGACGTCACGATCCAGGCGCAGATCCTCAACCTGCTCAAGAGCCTGCAGGACGAGTTCGGCATGGGGATGCTGTTCATCACCCACGATCTCGGCCTCGTGTCGCGCATCGCCGACAGGGTGCTCGTCATGTACGCCGGCAGGATCGTCGAGGCGGGAACGGCCCGCGACATCTTCGTCAATCCGCGCCATCCCTATACGCAGGGGCTGCTGCGCTGCATCCCGGTTCCCGGCAGGACGGAGCCGGGCGCGCGGCTGGGCGCGATCCCGGGCGTGGTTCCCAGCCTCTTCGAAGAGATACGCGGCTGCGGCTTCAAGACCCGCTGCCCCAGGGCGATGCCCGCCTGCGGCGAGGGGGAGATTCCGTTGACGGAAAGCGACCCGGCCCACTTCGACCGCTGCCTGCTGCCGCAAGACGCGCGCGGCGCGATATGGAGCGACGAAGCCGGACAAGCCAGGAAGGGCCAGTTGGCATGAGCACCCAGCCCGCACTGCTGGACGTCCGCAACGTCCGCAAGACCTACAAGGTCTCGCAGGGAATGTTTTCCGCCCGCAAGACGCTGATGGCGCTGCGGGACGTGAGCCTGACGATCAACAAGGGCGACGTCCTCGGCATCGTCGGGGAATCGGGCTGCGGGAAATCCACCCTCGCCAAGATACTGCTGTCGCTGGAGCAGCCCACGGACGGGACGATCACCTTCGAGGGGCGCACGCTTTCGAGCGTGAAGCACGCCGTGATCTCCCGCCGGGTCCAGCCGATCTTCCAGGATCCGTACTCGTCGCTGAATCCGCGCAAGACCATCGGCTCGATCATCACGCTGCCGCTGCGCGTCCACCGGATCGGCACCGCGGAAAGCCGGCGCGAGGCGCTGCGCGAGATGATGGACAGTGTCGGCCTGCCCGAGCGGATGGCCGATTCCTACCCCAACCAGCTTTCGGGCGGCCAGCGCCAGCGCGTGGCCATCGCCCGGGCGCTGATCATGCGGCCCGAGCTGGTCATCTGCGACGAGCCGACCTCGGCGCTCGACGTCTCGGTCCAGTCGCAGATCCTGAACATGCTGATGGACCTGAAGGAGCGCTTCGGCCTGACCTACGTGTTCATCAGCCACAACCTCGCGGTGGTGGAGCACATCGCGACGCGCATCGCCGTCATGTATCTCGGCCGCGTGGTCGAGCAGGCGCCCGCGCGGGAGTTCTTCGCCGCGCCGAAGCATCCCTACAGCAACGCCCTGATGGCGTCGGTCCTGACGCCCGACCCCGACCTCGGCATTCCGGACCTGCATCTGGGGACGGTCTTTCCCAATCCCCTCGACCCGCCGGGCGGCTGCGCCTTCCATCCCCGGTGCCCCCGGAGAATGGACGTGTGCGCGCTTGTCCAGCCGGCGCCCTTCCAGACCGGCGACGGATATGTCGAGTGCCATCTGTTCGGCCCGGCAGCCGAGCGAGCAACAATGGAGAAGCAGTGATGAAAGTGTCCAGATCGATGGTCGTCGCCCCCCAGCCCGAGGCGGTGGAGGCGGCCATCGACATCCTGACGGCCGGCGGCAACGCGTTCGACGCGGCGATCGCCTGCGCCTTCGTCCAGGGGGTGGTCGATCCGATGATGACCGGGATCGCCGGCTTCGGCAGCATGGCGGTCCTGTCGCGCACGCACGATACCCATGAATACATCGATTTCCACGCGCCGACCCCGGCTGCGGCGCGCGAGGACATGTGGGCGGATCTGGTCGTCGGCGAGGCCCGCGACGGATACGGCTTCGTCACCGAAGGCAACGTGAACGACATCGGCTACCAGTCGATCTGCGTGCCCACCGCGCTGCGCGCCTACGAGAAGGCCCACGCGAAATTCGGCGCGCTGCCGTGGAGCGACGTCATCGCCCCGGCGATCGAGTGGGCGAAGTCGGGCTGGACGGTCAGGCCGCACGTCGCGGCCTGGTGGTCCGACGACGGCAGCATGGGCAGGGTGCCCCACCACGAGCGGCTGCGCCACACCCCGGCGGCAAAGGCGCTCTATTGCCGCGAGGACGGCTCCCCCAAGAAGGCCGGAGACGTCGTTCGCAACCCCGATCTCGCGGCGACCCTCGATGAGATTTCGCGCGGCGGCGCCGACGCCTTCTACAAGGGCGACATCGCCGCACGGATCGACGCCGACATGAAGGCCAATGGCGGCCTGGTTTCGCGCGAGGATCTCGCCGCCTATGCGCCGGACACCAACGCGCCGATCTGGGGCGACTACCGCGGCTACCGCGTCTCGACCAACGTGCCGCCCGGCGGCGGCGCGATGCTGGTTGAGATGCTGAACATCCTGGAGAACTTCGACCTGCGGGCGCTGGGCCACAACAGCGCCGACTATATCCGCGTCGTCTGCGAGGCGATGAAGGTCGCGACGGCGGACAAGGACCGCCATATCGGCGATCCGAAGTTCGTCGACGTCCCGCTCGAGCGCCTTCTGTCGAAGGCCTATGCGGCCGACATCGCGGCCGGTATCCGCCAGGGCAAAAAAGCCTCCGTGCCACGCTTCAACTCCGGCTTCCCCTCGAAGGACACCACCCATATCAGCGTCGTCGACAGGGCCGGCAACTGCGTGTCGATGACGCATTCGCTCGGCATGCCGTCGGGCGTCGTCACCAAGGGTCTCGGCTTCATGTACAATGGCTGCATGGGCGTCTTCGACCCGCGCCCCGGCCGGCCGGGGTCGATCCGGCCGGGCAAGGCGCGGTTCAGCTCCATCTGCCCGTCGATCGTCTTCAAGGGCGGCGATCCCCATCTCGTCATCGGCGCTCCCGGCGCGACCCAGATCGCGATGGGCGTCCTTCAGGCGGTGCTCAACAGCATCGACTTCGACATGAAGATGAGCGACGCCGTCGCGAGCCCGCGCTTCTCCGCGACCAGCGAGATCATCGACGTCACCAACCGGATCCCCCGCCGCGAGACCCGCAAGCTGGAGGAGCAGGGCTATCGCGTCGAGCGTTCGCCGCAGACATTCGGCATCGCATGGGTCCACGGCATCCGCCTCGTCGACGGCAACCCCGACGGCGGCGCCGATCCGGGCGCGGACGGCGTCGTCATGAGCGTGGAGTAGATAGCGATCTCATGCAACCGAGGGGCCGGCGGCGACCCGGCTTCCTCTGTATGAAGCGATCTACGCGCCGCGGCGCGGCACCGTGCGGCCGGGATTCATGATGCCGTTGGGGTCGAGCATGGCGCGCAGGCTCTGCATCAGGGCGATCTCGGCCGGGTTGCGGCTGTGGCCCAGCCAGTCGAGCTTTTCCGCGCCGATGCCGTGCTCGGCGGATATGGAGCCTTCAAGGTCGCGCACGGCGTCGTAGACGAGCCGCTTCACGTCTTTCGCGTTCCCGGGATCGATCCCGGTCGCCGCCAGATGCAGGTTGGCGTCGCCCATATGGCCGAACCACAGCGCCTCATGCCCCGCGGCGAGCCGGGACGCGACCCTGGCGATCAGCTCCTCCATGCGGCCGGGGTCGATGCTGATGTCGAAGCCGAGAAGATGCGGGAAATGCCGGTAAAGCTCGGCATTGGCCTCGCGCAGCCGCCAGAAGCTCTCCGCCTGGGCCTCGGAGGCGGCAAGGGCGCTGTCGAGGACGAGGCCTTCGCCCATCAGCTCGCCGGCGGCCGCCAGCAGGGCGGACCGGAGCGCTTCGTCGTCCCAGCCGCGAAGCTCGGCGAGGAGGACGATCCGGCGTCCCGAAGGCTCGGCCGAGAGAGGATCGACGCCTGCCACCCGGCAGGCATAGGACCAGTAGCCCGGCCACATCGCCTCCAGCGCGGAAAGGCCGGGCAGCCGCTCCAGCCGGTTCAGGACGGTGCGGGCGGCCGCGACATCCGGCACGACGAGAAGGGCGACCGCGCGGAACGGCTCGGTCTCGACCAGGCGCAGGACGGCGCGGGTGACGATGCCGAGCGTGCCTTCGGCGCCGATGAACAGCTGGCGAACGTCGTAGCCGGCATTGTTCTTCAGGTGCCGGTTCATCGCGCTGACGACGTGCCCGTCCGGCAGCACGGCTTCGAGGCCCAGAATGTTGGCCCGGGTCATGCCGTAGCGGAAGGCGCGGATGCCGCCGGCATTGGTCGAGATCATGCCGCCGATCCGGCAGCTTCCGCGCGCGCCGAAATCGACCGGGAAGGCAAGACCGTGCTCGCCGGCGGCGGCCTGAAGGGCGGCCAGCGTCACGCCGGCCTCGACCGTGGCGATGCGGGCGAGCGGATCGATCACCGGCGGGGCGGCCATCCGGTCGA